>Ga0325410_1002118_pt1 | contig 22155 bp, 12 predicted proteins | sample PopdelMetagenome_16_FD_206182 | JGI IMG/M metagenome (GOLD analysis project Ga0325410, IMG submission 206182) | Populus deltoides microbial communities from Bellville, Georgia, United States - Xylem-PdIQD-R3 | ecosystem: Host-associated > Plants > Phyllosphere > Stem > Wood/Secondary xylem...
AAAAAAAAAAAAGAAAACCAGGTGGGTATTCTCATGCCAACTTTTGCTATCGAGACTAATTAAATCCCTATGTAGTTATCCAAAACTAAATTAATACACTCATGAGAAATCCCTTTACCAAGTCCTCCACTGCGTATTGCCCTCTTTCTCTCTCTTTTTTTTTTAGTTTTAATAGTGAGAGTATTGTTGGAGCTGCCTTCACACATGAAGATTCAGAGATCCAGTCCGGTCTTGCGGACGCTTCTACGAGAAGTCTTAACTTTTCCTATTGGATTCAAGCCTGAAAAGGTAATGGAGGAGGGAGTAAATCCACTTCCGGATACACCCCCGCCAATCATGTAATGTAGATGTACTTTTCTTTTCTTTTCTTTTTTCTCTTTTGTAGTGAAGCGGGCGTATTAACTTGGTCTATGGTGTGTTGTAATTCATCCATGATCTTAACATTTTTGTTTTGTAGATGATGGTGGAAAATAAGTCAGTTCATCACCGGTATGCAAACACAAACATTCTCAAACCCTGGCAGAGCTTTTCCTCTTTGCGCGTGTGTTTGTGTGTTCTCTCCAACTCTCAGCATCTCCCAACAATCAGAGGGCCCTGACATTATTCAGTGTGTTGGCAAAGCAATATTGGACGATTCTAATGGCTTTAGAAAAGCAAAATTCTCTCAAAATGTTTTTTTTAAATAACTATTTTTAATGTTTTAAAATATATTTATGTTAAAATAATTTTCCATCAATATTATCACCTCTTTGTATTTAGATGGCACATCCCACAAAGGAACTCAGCTTTCCTTTCTTCGCCGTGATTTGTCGTTGGAGAATCATGTTTGAATCTCTAGTAGCCCCGGGACCCCCACCCCCCCCCAGGCGGGCTAGTGTCGCCGCCACGACAAGGTAGAAATACAGAGCAGGTAAGTGGATGGGAGGCTCAGAAAGTGGGGAAAATGACATTAAAGTTACCCCCTCTTTGTAATGTAGCAAGGGTCTGACCAGATATTTTAGCTTCGAACAGTACGTGGTTGCACGATCCTAGCTAGCAATCCACTAAAGTACGAAATTCAAATGAACCTCATCTGCGGCAAAGGTCAAAATTCAAGCCACTTAACCAGTAACGGCACCTTTCACTAGTTTTGATGCTGACAACAATAGTGAGAAGGAACAAAAGGAGGACTGCTAGGTGCTGTATCCCAACGTTTGATTATATTCAGTGACAGTAATATTACCTTTGAAATTCAACATGTCGACTGCAGTCACTGCTACCACCCAATAATGGAAATGAACAAGAACAAAACAGGTGTCTAAAATGACAAAAACCATTCAACCCACAGCATGTGAACACACGTGTCCCGGCACGAGTGGGAGGCTCCATTTGATGCTTCTTTAAGCAAGGATATCTGATGTGACAACCACAGCGTTTCAGCTAGTCGACAAATCATCACAGGCAGGTGCGCGCGCGCGCACCACCCATTCCTACGCAGAATCTGCACGGAATATTCAATCATGTTTATCCGAGTAAATAACTTACGCATATAGAATCTAAAAAACGTATACAACAAACATATCGTGCAAAGCCATGGACAACGTAATTACACAGTCGCATAAATAGCAACTGTCGAAAGAATTTCTCCAAGACTTGCAGTCCTCCAATATCAAACCTGAACATATTTGATCTCATATATAGCACTTGCAAAATTAGAACGATAACAATTGACTTTTATGAGCAATGAATAGCTTCCATCCACACGAAGATTACATACATCGTGTGAAGCCGTCTTAGTTGCTAAACAAACTACTACTATCTAAAACATGCCACATTTGCGTTAACAATTTTTTTCAATTTCTTCGGCCATTTGATGACAAGAATTCCTGGATTGGGTCAAGATAAGTAACAAAATGAATGCAAACAAATGTCCATTTCATTCCCAGCCAGTTAACAGAGACATCTAAAGGGAACTGTTAGAGAAGAGCATCCGAATTGCTAATGAATAATTTAGTGGTCCTTCCAAGGACCTTTCAGGCCTCCAATCAACCGATCTCTCTGACTAATTTCAAGCCAGCTCCATAAATTGTTTCTATATGCAAGTCGAAACACAGAAAGAAGGATCTCAAATAGAATGCTTGCCTAATCATATACCAGGGTGAAAATAATACAGTTTTAAGACTCTTCACCACCGTACCATTTGAAAGTTCCATAAAGAAACATGTATCTTCTCTTTCAGTTACTTTCCTCTCCGCTCCCCACCCAAAAATCAAAGGAGAAAAAAACATGACTTGAGAAATGCAGGGATTCAATAAAGCAAATCCATCAAATTACGTACAACCTGCATTACGTTGCCAAACTTTAAATGCCATGAGTATCGCTTCATGGATGCTCAATTCAGAAGAGAAATTGAAATCAATATTTGATTTCCACGTAAACAATAAGAGCAACAGGTGTAGCAGAAGCAGTGACCATATGCGCTGCTTGTGGTCAGAAACTTGTATACAAGTGTTTGTGTGTTATCTTTTACCAAGTAGACAGATTATCATTTCACGATTTCCATTGGATTAGAAAATTTTAAAACATGATATAATCATGATGTTGTACTATTCGATTTGTAAGAAGCTGGATAAAGTCCCATGATCGGGATTCTTGGACGCACAAGGAATAAATAGGACCAACAAAAATAGGATGCAACCATCTTTAGAGCAGACAACTGACAGACATTCAAAGAGAAGGTTTCTGACCAATGTTTTAAACTCTACGAAGCATGATGCCTTCTTTCACAATGAATGGACTACAAGAATCACAAGAGTAAGTGACGGAACATAACTTTTATAATAGAGTGAAAAAATAATAGCGACACTCACATGCACTATTTCAAATACCGATATACTTCAGGATGATGCTACTACATATGAACATCACAACGGATATTAGTCGAATGTCTGTAAAACATGTGCTCCCATACATCATTTTTATTAAATATTATTATATGGCATCATGGCTTATAATTATCAATGGGTACCATGATGAGCACTCCTAGATTCCATACGGCCACCCCAAATATATTGGTAGCATACTGAAAATGATCACTTTCCTTTCCACAAATATGTTTTTCATTTTTCTGACATGGGAAAGTACATCAAATTTAGAGGTGCATTTTGTATAAAGAACAAACATCAATATCATGGACATCAACCTAAATGTTTCAAGTAAAAACAAAAAATTTCGCTTTGCCCTAAAGGCTAGTCCCCATTATGGTCCCACTCAAGTGAGATCTATACTTGCTCCATATTTCATATATCATAATAACTTGAAAGATCTTATTTAAAAACCAAAACAAATTGAAAAGCCATGGTCAGATTTACAGATATGTCGGTAGGGATAGGACATAAAGAGTCGTTATTATTACCATTTCTCTGCTTGAGCTGAAAATTTGTATCAAATTCTTTTGGCAATTATGGCCACATTCCTTGGGGATAATGCAGGATCAAAGATAGGTAACATGATTGCTTCCAGAGAACTGCCTTGCTCTTGGAGGAACAATAATCTATCAAGCAGAAGAAGAGTTTCCAAAAGAGGTCCTAAAGCAGCTCGCAGCGACCAATATGGTCCTATAAGCCCCTGTTTTGAATTAGTGCATTAATCAGTATTATAACAGAACATCTAAAAATATGCCTTCTACATCTTTCCCTAAAGGTGAAAAGGAAATCATTGAGATGCTCGTATATAATATATGAACCACCACAAAAGCAAGTTGAGGTTACCATACAGCAAATGGCTCAGCTTCCTTCCATATTTCATGGAAATGTGTCTCCTGCAAGGATTTGAGACCTAGGCGAGATAATCCAGACTGAGTAAATTTCTCGAACAGCAAATATTTGCTTGCAGCTGCAGTTTCATTGTATCTGGCACCTCCATTGCAGGATAATTCATGAGAATGCAGTGCTGAGCCTGAATAGTCATCTGCAGAACACATTCCAACAGAAAATTATCAGTATCTTGTTCATTGCTGAACTTTTTTCCATTGAAGGGGCTTTTAATAGTTTGGGATACACTCAAAGAATGCCTTGAGTTCCCAAAGTGATATTTTTTTTCTCTATCCCCACTCTCCTTCAATTTCTCTGTACTACCGAAGAAGGGGAGAATCAACTGCAATCTCAAGGCTATAAAACTTTCAAGAATACATTGATTACTTGTGTACCTGTTTTAGATTCTGACATGTGTGGATTTAGGTAGAGTTCTTGCATATGAGAAATTGTCTCAGGCATTGATGAATGTTTTCTTTCATCACAATTAATTGAAGACTGCAGGATCCTCCTTTGCTGTTGGCGTCGCAGCGCCTTCCCTTGACGGCCAATTGAGGGACTTGATTTTATGATTTCAGGATAATATTTACAAAGAACCTTCAGAAGAAACAAATGGTATCAATAGCATATGGATAATGCAAAAAATATAGAACAATCTATTAATCTAACATTAAATAAACTAAGGACAAATAATTCAGGCCTTCAAGTATAAAAGTTTTCATACACAGCATAACGATGATACTGACAGTAACATAGGGTGAGAAGGCAAGTCTAAAGCAAATCCGATCTGACTATAAGATGGTTGTAAGCATCGCTTACCATCTGAAAAGCAGCACGGAAAGCATGCAACTCAAAATTATGAAGACCTGCATCTTGTTCGAGACTCCTCCATCTCTCTGCACTCTAAACAAAATTAAGCTGGGTCATGGAGTGCATCTTTAGATAGACAGTGGAGTTATGAAAGAAGCACTACAGAGGACATTAGAACTCAATAAAAGTTATTAATATTTACTCAGACAATAGCATCCATGCTGAACTAGGTACTTGACATTTCTATGATATTGCTTCATAAAGCTAATGCACTTGAGAAAAGCAAGATATCCGAGCACCTGACAAGCAAGATCACGTGAACTTTTCCCAAGTGATATACCAGCAGATTTAACACCACAACTCACAGGAAAACCACATTGTGAACCAGCTATGTCAAGACATCCTTCAGAAAGCAGGTTATAACAGCATCCAATGCTAACAACTGCTTTAACATCCTTGCACTCTAAAAAGGTCCTGGTCCAATAAAGATATGCACTTTAAAAATTATCAATGGATGATGAAACAACAATACCGAATACAGAGCCCAAAGGCCAGAGCAATAAAAAGAATGGTTTATGCTAATGAGCACAATGAAGCAATTTGATGAAACATAGCAAATAATCCAAATATCAATACACATCGTCAGGGAGAATTAAAATATAGCCCTAGTGTTCCAAATCTTCAATACATATGCATGTATTTGTAGCTTTGCCTAGTATATTAAGCATTGAAAGAACATTTTCAATTACTTGCAAAATGGAAAGAGATAAATTTACAAAGCTAAAAGGCACTCACTTCAGCATAGTTACTGAAAGATCGCCACATGCATGTAACCCAGCAAGTACCAATGAAGTCTTATCATCTGCAACTTGCCCAATCAATTCTGGCCCCTTAACATTATCAATATGTGGTGACATGCTAGTCAATGCTTTCAACATGTCAATGGACATGACACGGCATGTAATTGTCTTTGGCACATTTGGAATCCCAATTCCTGGACTAACAGAAGGAAGCAAAAGGGATTGGTAACAAAAATAGACACATGATCATGGTAATGGAAATATATTAGTGGTATAACACGTAGCAATTCATGCAAGGCATAGAATAAGCAAGGAAGTCACATCAAGCACTTAAGCAGGCAATCCCATATTAACAACTTCCATCAACTAACAACAGACACCATCCAAACAATTTCTCCATGGTTTCCTAAAATACGATAACTACTTCCTTAAAGAGAAGGAAATTGCAGCAAATGTACAAATAAATGCATAATTTACTAATGTTTTCGCATTTGAGCTGCATAATGCTTCTTGATCCGTTCTGCACGTTTCTCCGTGACAGTTCCATGATGAGAACAGGCATCAATAGCAACTACAGAATGCTGGTACTGGAAGGAAAGAACTTGGGCAAGATAACCCTAAAACAAAAGCTCAATCAGAGATGTAGAATTTGTACAAGTAAATAGCAACAAAGTTTTGGTTTCACAGCACATGAAAAGAAAAGATTATTAGTTAGTAAGACCACACAGAATTAATTCAAATAACAATCAGTTTATGTTGAAGCAAAGCTATAGATCAAAGAAAAAGGCAAACCTGGCCAGCACCAACATCAACTATTGTTTGAGCTCCCACACTATTCGCAACAGAACTAACAACCGCAGAAAGAACTTCCACCTACTTAAAAAAAATAAAACATTACCCATATAAACCTGCTTTCTCACGAAGATAACAATACGCAGTAATTAAATTAAATGATAACATATTCTCTAGAACATGCAACTATAAAAAATTAAAAAAAAATTTCAAAACCGAGGGTCGATCACCTACTTACTTCATGTTTTTTCTTGAAATTCATGCCTTGTGCAAGTACAGTATTAAGCGAAACCACATTCACTCCCGGGAATAGCTGCAATAAATAATAATAATAATAATAATCAGCAATAATTATTTATTACTATAAAAAAAATTAAGAAATATCAAGTAAACAAAAAAAACCTACCTTGTTTAAATGCGCTTGCTCGCGAGGAAACGCGAGAGACTTCAAATCTAAAACAAATTCCTTCAGCGAAGCAGGCCAATGCTCCTATTCACATAATAAGATAATTAAAAACAACATAATTATACATAATCTAAAAATTATTTAGTTACCTGGATTATACCACAAGGAATTAGGAGGAGATTTTGGACAGGTTCGTTACGCAAGCAATGGAGCCAGACAGGATCAATGGATTGCCATAACTTGTGGGTGAAGAAATTGGTAACATGTGCGTTGGTTAAGAAAGCGTAGGGTTTAATGAAATTGAGGATTGCGTTTATCCATTCTAGGGTTTCTTTTGCTGTTCTGCAACTGTACTTTTGGTTGCAGTCCTCCATATTTTTTTTTGTTTTTTTTTACGAACTTTTGAATGCTGAGTTCTTAAGTTACAGGATATATGGACGACGTGTTGTTTAATAGAGTGGACAAGGTATGCGATGTGCCGTTTTGTGCGGATCATACAGGCCAACGGTAAGGAGGGTAGATATTAACAAGCAATTAAATTAAGGAGGTACAAGACTTAAAGAAAGAGGATCAAAGCAAAAAAAAAAAAAATTACATGGTAATTTTAAAATTGGCTTGAAAAGTTAATTTTTGTCATTTTACTTTTCAATGGATACATTTCCAATCTCTTTGGATTTCAAAAATATGTTTTTGATCCGAATCTTCATTTTACTTATTTTTCATTCTTTAGATTTGAAAAAGAAAAGAGAATCATTGAATTCTGGTAAAAAAAAAAAGAATCGTCGATTAGCATCGATTTCAATAACATAAAAGATCAATATTAGTGTTAATGGGTTTCACTTGGTTATAGGAGTTTCAATAGGATATTATTTGGCGTTCAACTTGCATGAAAGGACAAATGAAGGCTCAAGATTTTTTTTTGAATTCGTGTGATTTTTTGTTTTTTTCACTAATTTTTGGATTATTTTAAGTCATAAATGGATTTATTTAGATATATGGAGTGTTATTTATATCTTTTAGGTCAAAAATAAGCATAAATTACTCATGCCCTAACTTAAAGGGTCGCCCGATTATGGACTAGCAAATAATGTGTTGTATGCATTCTATGTGTGTATATGTGTGTTAAAGGCTTGGTGTGCTGACCAAGCCTCTTTTTCATGGGTTAGGCACGCAGGAAAATATATGTTATAAGTTTTATGTTGTTTTTTAGGTCAAGAATCTTTTAATAGTTACTCTCTAGCTTTGTTTAAATTTGTGAAATAATATATGGTTTTTCATACATATTTATATGCGAAAAGTACAATTATTATGATATAGAAAAAAAAAAGCATTAGGGTGATGGGCGAGCACTGTGCTTCTAAAAATAAAAGGTATTATGAAAGTAATTTTAGTAGAGAAAAAGAAGAAGAGATTTCCCTTAAAAAAACTAAGAAGAGAAGAAAAGTTAAGTACAAAAAAAAAATTGTCTTATTTTAAGAAAGGGATGATCATGTGACAAATTAAAGAATCATGAAAAAAAATTTTAAAAATTATATTAACTATTATGCATTTCCTCAAATGAGATCAAAATAAGCATTTCAGTTTTCCCCAGCTAATAGAAAGTCGGGTTAATAATAAGATAAAATAGAATAAAAACAAAACAAAACCATAAAATTCCAAAACAAATAACTAAAAAGTTATTTGGAATCTTTAGAATTGAATTCATTTCTAATGGTTAAATCAATTTCTTAGTTTGGAACCTTTTTGAAGATATTGATTTGAATACCAAATGAAGTTTAATTGCTAAAAAATAACCAAAAACAATTTAGATGAGAGACCCTCTGATTTGCTACAATAATTCCCTATGTATTTGTTAAAAAAATTAACAAATACATTTTAATATATTATGACACAGCGCATGAAACTCGTACTCTATGTATTTACACCTAGGAATATGACCTTGTTATGATCTAATAAATCAATGGATTATATCCGAGCACCATTCTATATAGGCATTAAATGGAGTTGTAAGATTCACCTCTACAGATATTTTTGCTCCTTGTGCATGCCACCAAGAGATATAATGTCAATGTGATCTCATCTAATTATCATTGTTTTCACTACGATGACTTATCATATACACTCATTATTTGTGTTGATGTAAAGTGGAATGTACTACTACAACCCAAGCTTTCATATGATATGATCAAGGCAATGCAACTCCATCACCTTAAAAAATATTAAAGGGGCCACTAGTTTTCATGTGTGGGCCTATTTTACAAATTTAAAGAGCAATTAGAGCTTATCCTCAGAGTAAGGTGTTAACTCAACCTATTAAATTGTGCATACAGTATCATAATCATACTAATATTTTATGGTATTTGCTTGTTTTTCAAGCAAATGATAGAATCTATTATCAACACCATAGTTGATGGATCTTCATCCACTTATGGAGCCATATGTTATGTAGCCAAGTTTTTATCACATCACCTACCTACAACACATCAAGCTAGATCACAACTTGATGATGTATTTCTCAAGATATGGAGGCATGAAACTTACATGTTTCATCTTTATGTAAATAGGATAACATCTACACTTCATAATGTTGTTGTTATTCTTAGTATGTCTATTGATGGATGACTTATGAAGTCACGGGGTCAATGAATATGGAAAAGTTATGCTTGCATTATTGGGACATGTCATACCTATCGATATATTGAATAGAACATGTCCCACCCACCGATGCATTGAAAGGGCATGCCATTAAGTTGAAATGGCTTAAGAAAACTTTCATTGATCCACTCGTTAATAATACATTGGAACCATTGGTTGATGGATGTTCATCCACGTATGGTGCAATACAACATATAGGAAGGTTTTTATTAGCTCATCTATTTGTAGCACATTTAGCCAGATCATGGCTTGAATGGTGCATTACTCGAGAGATGAGGGTGTGAAACCTACACGTTCTATTTTATACAGATGAGATAACACCTATACTTTATGATTTTGTTTTTCTTCTTGTTTTACCCATTAATGGATGACTTGTGATTGGGAAAGGGTTGATAAACATGAAGAAGTTATGCTTGCACTTATTGGGACTTGTCCTACCCATTGATATGTTGAATGGGCATGCCACTAAGCTGAAATGGCCTAAGGAAGAAGTTTTTTGGCTAACTCACCAATATGTTTGAAATAATGCAACTGATAGATTTAGGATGTGCTGTTCCTGACAATGCAAACCATTAACTTATGGTATTTTTTGAATTTTTTTAAGGCTGCTTAATTTCTTAATTTTTTTACAAGTGATATTTAAAAAAAACGAACTTGTAAACATTGAAGTAGATTTAAAATGTCATGACTTGCATTAATTGATAAAACTTTTTAATACTACAAGGCATAAAAGAAGGTTTAAAATGAACTGGATCTAAAAGGAGTTCAATGGGCTAAGTCAAGAGGCTTGGATTAAAAAAGTTCAAATATGCTAATTTGGACCTTTGTGTACTTTTTAGGTCATATACGAAGCTAGATGAGAATTTTAGATAGGATTCTAATTGGATGGAAAACTAGACATTTGTACATTTCCAATGATATATAATAGACACGTTAATTCATAGGGACGAGAGAGCATGGCATGTTTAAAGTTGGGCTTAAAATATGTTAACAAAGTGTGAAAACATAAAAGACATTGTTTTTTTAAGAGTTATGGATTCCATTCACTATAGGAGTCTTTAATGTTATTGAGAACTAATATGGTAGCCTTTGAGTTATTTTACAAGGATTCTATATCAACTAATAAGAATTAATTTCAAGAAGAATTAATTGGTCAGAAATTAATTCTTGTTTTACAAGGCATTAGACTTTTGTTTAGTAATGATTATTCAACGATTATTTATCTTGAGTATTTTTCACTATCATATGTAGAAAATGGTGAAAAATATTTTTAGACTATTGTTTTATTTATTTTTAAACATTATTTTAATTAGTTTGGACTTTATTTAAATTGGATACATATCCGACCTATTAGTGTTAGGGTTTTATTTTCAAGAGTATAAATATTTTTTGTAAAGACAATATAATAAGAATTGATAATACTATTGCTGTCGAATTTATTCAGGTTGTGTGACAGAGATTCTCGTATTATTTGGTTCTCTAAGAACTAAATTGACTTGTCAAAGATTAACTGGCTTCATGGTGTCCTCCTTAAACTTTTTGTTTGCGAATTGATATTTATATGGTGGAGGTTCTTGTTTCAATAGTGTTGGTATCTTGGAATAAATTTTTATTTTGTCACACTCCTATCAAATCTGTTTAGACTTTCCGGGATTCGTTGTTAATTTTGTTGTGCGTTACATGACCACGTAATCATGAGTTTCATATCATAACCTGTACTACATTATGGGTGGAATTCCAAGTTATTTTTTTAGGTAAGAGAAGAATTATTATGAAAGCATTTTCTTACATCACAAAAAGTTTTAATAGAGAATTGAAAAGTTGATGAATGTGTATAATAAACTACAAAGAAAATTAAAAAAAAAACTAATGAGTCGTAGAAATAATTATTAACACTAACTAAAGACTAAAGCGAAAAGTTGAAATATAGATGCACATGATGATGACGTGGGGTGCTCTTTGATTATTTTAATTATATATAAATAAAAATAGATTTTCATCATAAATGTAATAATTTAATTTTTATAGAAAAAAATGTAATTGTTAATATAGATTCTTTTGTTTACTAATGTATTTTTTAAAATATATATTTTCTTAGTTATGTTGTTTATTGCATTGAAAATAAAAGTAATTAATATCAAAGTTCTAACAATTTGAAATAAGTCTAAAAAATATATTTATTTTAATCAAGTCATATTTACTTTATTGATGTGTTCTTTTTAGAAGAAAAAAAATGAGATTTTCATTAGAAGTTTTGTTTTTTAAACAAAAACTTATCATCATATTACAAACAAGTTTTAATAAAACAAACTAATAAATAATTAATTTATAATTTTAACGATAATGTATTAAAAAGATGTAAAAAACTAATATTGAGAAAAATTATATAAAAAAATTTAAAATAAAAATATTAAGAATAGATATTTCATACACATTTTAAAAATTATGCATTTTAGATTCACGGAATAAAGTTTTCTTGACTACTTTTTCACTCGATCTTTTTCAAGTGAAACATAAAACAAACAAACTCTAGGATGTACTGAACATTCTATATCCATAAAGAAATAAACTTAAAAAAATTGTAATTGAGGGATTAAACATTAGATTTACATGTCTTATAATAGTAAATATAAAAGATATATATTTTTGACAAATATCATCCTTTTAGTTTTTTTTATTTTTATAATAAATCAATATTTTTTAATATAAAATCGACATGTCATTCAATATTAAAAAAAAAATACATCATCAAGGAATGTGAAAATAAGCAATCTAAAGAGAATGAAAAAATCTAGGAAAAAACAAACTCTTAAGTACAAATTAAAAAAGAAGAAGTTGGATAACCAAAAAAAAATGGATGGATAAAAAATAAATTCGTGTAAGGCACTATGCTTATCAATAGTTATTTGTGAAGTGACGAATAAAAGAGGGGGCTATGATAATTTACCCTTTTATTTATAGTTTTAAGACTTGATCTAGTGACCAGTTCAGTCTAAGATTTGAGTTTTAGATTTTGATCGGGTCACTAGGTTATTCTGGTTAATTTTTTTTAAACCAAAACGATGTCGTTTTAGTAAAAAAGAAAAAATCAACATGTTGCAACCGGTTTTTGATCGGGTCTTGCCGGGTCAACCCGCCGGTTCAGCCGGGTCACACTGAGTTTTTCTTTCCCTGTTTTTTTTTTAAATCGGTCTGGTTCCAACCCCAGGTCAGCCGGATCCTGAATCAGCTCACCAGATCGGCCTGATTTTAAAATTATGCTTTTATTAATTTTTTTGTTAATTAATAACAAAATTTTCACTTTTACTACTCCTAACAAAAAAAAAAAAAAAAACAAAAGAGTAATTTTGAACAAAGCACAATTATAGTACGGAATTTCACACCACAAGAATTCCTCATGCACAACAAAAGGAAAACATGGTACAAATTAGCGGTCACGTTGTCAGAAGCCCAAAACACTAATGGACAAAAATTAGTGGTCTAAGAAGAAGACTGGTCAAACACCACATCACTAAAACAGATGATAATAAAATAAAATACTATTCTCCTAAACGAAATGTAGATAAATCCAACGGCTAAGTATCAGGCAGGGACATTGGGAGGGAGGAGGGCTAGAGCCCTGAGGGCTACGGTCCAAAATCCAAATACAAAGGCAGCCAAGAGAGAGGCAAAGAGGGGCGTAGACAGTAGGCTAGCCCAAATATGCACGGGAGTGTCAGGCTAGTATTTCCATATAAAATAATATTTAAAAAATAGAGAGAAAGAAATCAACACTTAAAAAAAAAACGATTTTGAAATTTTTTATTTTCTTAAATATTGATATTAAAATTTTAAAAAATATATATTTTTAAACAAAAAAATACTTTGAAAAACAACCGCTATTACAATTTCAAATACTACAACTCTGCTTGGGGCTACTTTTGCATTGAAGTTTTAACAAAATTTGATTTTGTTTTGTTTAAAATTATTTTTTTTTGTATGTTTTTAGAATGTTTTGATGTATATTATTTTTATGTATTTTTAAGCAAATTATTTTTTTAAAAAACAATTATTATCACACTTTCTAACACCCTACTTTAAAATGAGATGAAAACAAAATTGTATTTGATAAAAATATATAAAAATAGTGATTGTTTTTATCTAATGTTTGATTGAAGATGGGGAATACATAATAAAATATATAAAAATATTTTATCTTTAGACCTTGTTTGTTTAAGGAAAATAGTTTCCTTTTAAAAAGTGATTTTCTTTTGAAAAATAATTTTCAAGAAAATTGGATTCCTAAAAAATGGATTATCTTTCGATGTTTAACAATGTTATTGAAAATAATATGAAAAATATTTTCTAGTATTTGGTTGTATCATGAAAAATGAGCTGAAAAATTATTTATTAATATTTTGATTTTTTTAAGTTTATCTAATATATATAGAACATTAAATATAATTATTTGACAATTTACAAGAAAAACAATGAGATATAAAACAGTGTAATGGTAAAAAAAATTATATTATATTATACATAGTTTAATTTATAAAATATAACTATACATATAATATAAATATTTAAAATATAATATTATAGACATATAGTCATTCTTTGGTGTTTAGAGAATATTAAAAATAAATTTCTTTTCTATGGTATCCTAATTTTATAACACAATTTATATGATTTAAAACACTACCAGATTTAATAGTTTTTTACCTATGGAAATTTTTGTCGGTATGTATATTATCAATGGACTCACGAATAGAAATAGTCCATCAGAAAAACTCTTATCAGTAATTTATGGTCTGTCGGTAATAAATATACCAAATAATTTACAGACGTACTTAGAGTGCAAAAAAATAAAATTTACCCACTTCATTTCATCTATTAATACAATAAATCTAAAATAGAGACAACGCTAGAAGAGAAGGTTGGTTGTCCTTGGGACTGTGAGATCAATTAGGAGGCGCACATGTACCACCCATCTATGATCTCATCTTGATTGTCAATTGACAAAGTTCTTCATAATCAACAGTGAGTCGTCCACATTTTCATTAAGATAGGTCCTCCGAGCTTGTACTCGTTGATCTAACATCATCTCGAACTCTAGAGTTTGAGTGCTTGTAATAAATTACGAGCATTTAATAGTCGAAGCACTACCAGCCATCCATAAGTTCTCAGTTGTACTATTAGAGAGTCCGTACACCCGATTTATATCGGGCCCATCGGATGATCTTGCCTTTAACCACAAATCCGGATTGAGATCCAGAAAGGTTGAAAGATCATCGGTGTATCTCTCCTTCAACCGGTTGTTATATGTATCATGGAAAGAAAAATTAAATTTATCAAATTCAAGGAAATAATAACTTAAGAAAAAATGGTTGAAAACCCACATACCACAAAGTGTTGAGCTCGGCTATACACGAACTATTGCACCCCTTTTCAGCGGTCATCACTTCATATATGCGTTTCAACAAAAAGTTCCATCAGACTTGGCTCACATCCAAGAACCGTAGCATGTAAGAAAAAATATTGCCAGTTAAATATATTTATAAAAAACAACAAATAAAAAATGAATTTAAAAAAAAAATCTTATTATCCGCTTCACATGCAAAATTAATAGAATGGAGTCGCAGATGTGAGTGGTAACAAAATCGTGAACATGCCAGTTCTAATTTTCCACACCGGACTGTGACCATAGCGTGAAATGCGTGAATGTCACATGCTGGATGTATTCCGCTCATATAACCTCTAAGATGTATGATAATTTGCAATCTTAAATGACAATTTTTACCTTTCATGAAAATTTTCAAAATGCCCCTCCAAATATTACCGATAACCTTTTATTTCGTCGGTAATTTCGTTATGAAAAAAGTTAACAATAAAAAAGCATTAATTATCAGTGTATTGAGAAGAGAACAATTTCCATAGTCTTTGTAATACACCGACATACACATTTTGTCAATATACCCATATGTAATGAACATCATGAACAATTTCAGAGAGAAGGGGAACAGTTCCCACAATCTCTAGAATATATCGATGGAAACATTTCATCGATATACACGTATGTAATAAATACCATAAATAGTTTCAGGGAAAAAAGGAACAATTCCCATGGTATCTGGAATATATCGATGGACACATTATATCATTATAACCGTATGTAATGAACACCATGAATAGTGCCAGTGAGAAGGGGAATAATTCCTATGGTCTCTGAAATATACCGATGAATACATTTCGTTGGTATAACTGTATATAATGAATACCATGAATAGTTCCAAGTAGAAGGAGAATAATTCCTATGGTCTTTGGAATATATCAATAAACACATTTTGTTGGTATACTCATATGTAATGAACACCATGAACATTGTCATGGAGAAGGGAAACGATTTCCATAGTCTTTGAAATATATCGATAAACACATCCCATTGGTATATCTGTATGTAATGAACATTATGAACAATGCCAAGACATCATTCAACTCCTCAATGTCAACATCAATAAAAATATTCTTGGTGATGCAAAAAATTGAATTTTCTTCTAAGTCATTAGACAGAGCAACTCAATATGGATCAATTAACTCTCCAAGTTAATTCATGGTTATCATCTTGAACAACCTCGTCATGGCCTCTAAGTTTGGTTTGCATTATAGATAACCAATAAACTCTTGAACAATCATTTCTAAAGGAAGGAGTATATGTGTAATAAACTTGTTAGCATTGTTTGGCGAAAATAAAGACATTGTTGACGTTGTGGTGTCTAGCCTTTAAATTAATTTCGACCAAACCATGATGAGAATCTACTTTGATTTCTCTATTAGTGGTGTCATATCAATAGCATTTGAATAAAAATACTCTATTCTGCTCACTATGATATTGCAATTAAATGATGTCTTTCAACTTCCTATAATAGTCAACTTCAAACTCATTAGGAGTTGATCCCTTAAGTCAACTCTTATATGTCTTTCTACCATTCCCATATTTTTCATTATAAAACACATGTCTATTAATGAAATACCCATTGTAGCACTTCACCTTTCTTTTAGGACCTAGACATAGTGAAGACAAAATAACATTAGCATTGCATCCCAATTGATAAACCTGGTACATGACGTATAACTATGAACAATTAATGAGAAATGTGTAATGAAATTAAGTACCTCGAGAGATAAGAATAATTAAATAGTACTTACATGTGTGCTGAACCACGTGAAAAATTATTCATCTTGTAATCAAAAAACTTGGGATTCAGTTAGTTATAAGTTTTGGGATAGTAAATATTGATGATGTTGTCTACAAGGAATTCAATATATCAGTTTATGATATTATAACGACATGTTAAGTAGTATACTAACTGAATAAAATGTCTCGATTCATCACAATTAAATAACACATAATTATGTGTTTGTTTGAATTCTATTTTTAGCAAATAACTTCCCCTAACAATATTTTTTAGTACAGGTCATCCAGGATGAGAGAATACTAACAAATTCCCACATGAAGGCTCTTCCCCACCATCATCATATCTTGAAACATAGTTGACTTTTTTTTCTTCTCAATTGAGACTCGAAATAATACGAGATAAATATTAATATCTCTTCAACAATATAGGTATTGCATATCGAAGCCTCAACATGTGTCTTGTTTTTTTCTTTTCTCTTAAAGTTGAATCAGTACCTGCATGGAATTAAATAAATATTTTGAAATATGCAAAGAAAAATAATAAAATTGTAATTACGATGGTGTGAAATCCCTAACCTCTTGAATGAATAAATCTATTTATATTGAATTGGGCCTCTAACTTTTGCTTTAAATGGTAAATGTATGGAGGAAATAATTGAGGAAATATCATCTCAAGTTGCATATTTTCTAGATGATATTTGTTTTGAGTGTCTCCATGTGTTGTGTCTTCAACTTGTTAGAACACATATCTCTAAAGAGGTGATTAATCTCCGTGAGTGCATCCCATAAATCCCGGTAAGCTAATGAAATGAGTGTTTCCATAAACACGTGGCAATAATAGCTTTTCATTCTATATAATCTACAATACTCTAAATTTACCAACCTTGATATGTTCAAGGCATTTTTATCACGAAACGTAAATTTTTAAGCCATTGGTAGACAAATAATTGTGCATTCTTGTCTAAGGTGAAACTGGCTTTAGGTTTTACGACCCGTGATCCAACATAAACTAACTTCATATTTTTACATTGACAAAACAAAACTATATCCATTCTAGCCTTAATGTTGTCATTTGTCTTCCCCTTCACGTTCATATAACCATGTTGGAGATGTTTTTTTTTTTTCTATGTGCATGACATCATGGTATGACTAAGAAGATTGGTCTTCCAATAATGAAGCTCTCGGAAAATACTTCATTTTACCCAATTATGTGTCAAACCAAAACCAAGAAACTTCTGTTTATCGGATCGAAAACCATACACAATGTCACCATACTCCGACATCACATCATACAATTCCTCATGCGAAAGAAACGACGATGCAACATTCCTTTCAACTCTATCAACAAAGAAGTCCTTTCTATTCTTTCTGAACTTGTAATCAATTGGCAAGAACCACTGGTGATAGTAAAAAAAAACATTTTACTATTGTTTGTTAGCATGAATACCTTGCTATTTTCCATACAGTATGAACATGCTAGTTTTCCATGCGTGTTTCAACCAAAAACAATTTTATAAGCTGGAAAATCATTGATAGTCCACATTAAAGCAGCCATCATCAGAAAATTTTATTTCCTAGATATATTATAAGTCAAAGCCCCGGATGACCATAACTGTTTCAACTCATCAATCAACAGTCAAATACAACATCTATATTTTGACCCAGACTATTAAGACCGGGTATGACCTTAGATAAAAAAAATAAACTTCAGCCTCATACACATCCCTGGTGGCAAGTTGTAAACTATGAGTATCATAGGTTAACAAGAATAATAAGCAACAAATGACCCAAATGGATTGAATATGTCTGTACATAACCTCATACATATGTTTTTTTTTATCTTCACTAAAAATTGAGGATGCATATTATTAAAGTGTTTCCAGACTTTACCATCAAAAGGTTACATCATCACTCCATCCACCACATCATGTGATTAGTGTCATATCATATGCTCAACAGTCTTTGGTGATATAAATAACCTCTATAGTCTAGGTGTGATTGAAAAGTATCTAACTTTTCTGGGTGCGACAAGAATCCTTTCCCTACCATTCATGGGTTTATAGCGAGAATGCTTACATGTTTTGCACTTGATTAACTCTGTATTTTCAAGATAATTTAACATGCAGAAGTTTGAACACATGCCAATTTTCTGGTATTCTAGATCAAAGGGTTTTATTATAGACTTAGCAACATAGAAGTTCTCTTTCAGTTTGTTTCCTTCAGGTAAAATGTTTCTCGCTTATTTGACTATTCAATTATAACTGGCCTCACTCAACCAACAATCTGACTTAATGGTGAACACATGTGCAATGACTAATAATTTACCATGATTTATGCAACAATCCCATAATGGTTTGTCAGAACCTTGTCGCACTTTACCCGCACGACTTCTTTTGTTCGTTTAATTAATTCGTTGGGAGTCGCTACCTAGTATTTCATCGAGGGTTACTAGGAAACCCGGATGTACTAGTCTTGTTAGAGATTCATGAGTAAGGGACTGGTTATGGTTAGGGAAGGTATTAACACCCCTAACGCACCCTACCTGAGGTAAGCTGCTTCGTGGTTTTGATGTGATAAAGAAGTTTTAAAAATTGTCTTTTCATCGGATATTAGAAATACGACTTACGTGTTAGTTCATAATCTTTTACCGTGAGTAAGTCAAAACATTAAATTCTTCTTTATTCTTTGCAATTTTATCATAAAAAACATTCATAAAAAAATACAAACAACAAATTCACTTTCACTATATTTTTTCTTATTTTTCTTTTTTACATCCAGCACACTACAAAATATAAATTCAAAACTAAACAAAAAGCACATTAAACAATTTTAAAATTATAAAAATAGCCCCAAAACAACCTGGAATTATAGGGAAGGCCTTCTGCACCACCAGAAAAGTGGTGGCATGTCTCCTCCACGTGTCACCGCCACTGGCGGCGCGTGGGTTCATGTGCCACCGTAAGAGAACCCAGGCAAGTAGGGGGGTCAGTCACGGCTTCCTCCCCTCTTCCCGTCCTTGCCATTGTGACCTGCAAAACACCCAAAAACACAGCAGGCAATCGATTTTAGTTTTTCTTTAGATCTGTTTCACTTCTGTTTTCTCTCGGTTTGTCATTTGCTCCTTCTTTAGATGGTAGGTTTGTTCTTAGTCTTCTCCTTCTTCAGACCTGGTGGCTCTCGTTCGTGGTTGCTGAAGCTGCGGTGGAGATGGGTGTGGCTGTCCAGTCGGGGGGAAGGAGATATGGTGTCTACGGCTAAAGAGGGAGACCGTGGGTCTGTCACCGGTTGAAGAAGGAAAGGTTGGTCTGTGTGCAGCTGAGAGATAGAAAGGAAAGCGAAGGGGTGAAGAAGATGACGATGCTGCTGCTGGGGAAAGGCTTTGGCTAGGAGGAAGGCACGACCAAGGGAAAAAGTGAGGCGAAAGAGAGGTGGATCTAGTGTGTGAGGGGAGGAGATAGCTGGAATCAAGGGAGAGATGGCTGAAGGGGGGCTGCTGGCTTTGGTTCCCTCTACCAAGAAGATGGAGAGACCGAAGGGGATGAGAGGGGCGACCGGTTGTTGGCTTATAAAGGAAAAGGGTTAAGTTTTTTCCCTAGGGTTTTTTTATGTTGTCCTTTGCTTTTTACAAGATTTTCCCTCCTTTTGTGTGAGTTTTGGACCTATATTTATAGATAAAATATTGCTTGTGCCTCAAAATTAATCCCTCAACTTTCTTCTTTTTGTAAATTTTGTTTTTTCTTGTTTGTTCTTGTATTTTTTGAAAATGAGCAATATCAACGTCGACTCAATGAGGAAAATCAATGATTTAAAAAATAACACGTGAAAAGTCGAACGCGTTCAAAAGATATTTGAAAAATTAAATTCTTTTGAGACGATGCTAAAAATGCTAAAAACAATGCAAAAATATTTAATACATATTTTTTTACTTTCTTTAGTTTTTGCTATTTTTGGATTTTTTTCAAAAACTTAATAAAAAAGTGGGTCAAAAATTGGGGAGCAACATATGCCCTCTCTTTACAATGCTTATGAAGCAAAACTCATCAATGTTTTACATAGTAAGCTTTGTAAAGAAAACAAAAAGGAAATGATCTCGTTATCTTGGGCGACCTACCTCTCTTTTGAAGAAAATTGGTTTATTTTCAAGGGCGACCAGCCCACACACTCACGCTTACCCTGGTCTATTTTCATGAGCGATCTGCCCACACATACTCAAAGTGGTCTATTTTTAGGGGCGACCAGTCCACACACTCACGCTTACACTAGTCTATTTTCATGGGCGACCTGCCCATACATACTCAAAGTGGTCTATTTTCACGGGTGACCTGCCCACACACACTCACACTGATCTTTTTTCACGGGCGACCTGCCCACACACACTCAAAGTGGTCTATTTTCAAGGGCGACCGGCCCACACACACTTACCCTGGTCTATTTTCATTGGCGACCTGCCCACACATACTCACTTAGGTCTATTTTCAAGGGCGACCTGCCCTTTTGATTGGGTTTACCTGAGATCCCATCTGACGATCTAACAAGAACAAAAATCGGTATATAGCTCGATTAACCTGAAATCCTATCTAGCGATTCCCTTTAACCAGAGCTAAATTCTGAGTGGTTAGGTTAAACTGAGATCCCTTCCGCCGATCCCCTTTAATCAGAACCAAAGTATGTTTGTGGTTGGGCTAAACTGAGACCCCTTCACCGATCCCCTTTAACCAGAACCAAAATCTGTTTGTGGTTGGGCTAAACTGAGATCCTTTTGCCGATCCCTTTAACAAGAACCAAAATCTATGTGTGGTTAGGCTAAACTAAAATCCCTTCGCCGATCCCCTTTAACCAGAACTCAAAATCCTTTGTAGTTAGGCTAAATTGAGATCCCTTTCATCGATCCCATTTAGCCAGAATCAAAGTCTGAGTGCGGTTAGGCTAAACTGAGATCCCTTTCGCCGATCTCCTTTAACCAGAACCAAAATCTGTGTGTTGGTTAACCTGAGATTCCTTCTAGCAATCTTTTTTAACCAAAAAAATATGTTTCTTCTTCAAGATGATAGGGTTCGAATTGAAGACTCTTCTTCGTTGATCTTCTTATTTCTTTGAGATTTCCCTAATGTTAGGGTTTATCTCATCTTCCTCATGTTCCAAGGTCAAAACCATGATTATTTGTTGTTCATCAACTCAATGATTTTTTCTTTGTCCCCAATCTTGCTGGACTATATTGAGGATTTTTTCTGCAACAAATAAAAAATTTATGCAATGCTTCGACGTTAGATAACTGATTTGAAATATAGGTCCCTCCTCTTCGATGTTCCATCATCACAAGGTGCCTTTGTTTGCTATTCAAAGCATTTTTTATTCTTTCAATGTATTGGCTCATTCGTGTGCTAGCCTTCCACTCAGATGTAAGTGCAGTGCCTATCATGGGCTGTCTGTGACGATTACTACTTTCGTTGCTTCTCAAGCTTGGCCATGCAAAAATATTGATTTAGCCAAATTTATTCAATCTATTTTAATAATACTCTCAATTCATTATCAATTATATATATATATATATATAAATTTCTACACATTTACTAAAAAATTCAACTTGACAATAAAATTGACAAAATATAAAATGGACTTGTTAAATAAACTATTATTTATTTCATCACAAAACACTTACGTCAAAAATTCAACATAAGTCTCATGAATTTACAAAGAAATATAATTTTACAAAATCTAAAACAAACC
>Ga0325410_1002120_pt1 | contig 22152 bp, 8 predicted proteins | sample PopdelMetagenome_16_FD_206182 | JGI IMG/M metagenome (GOLD analysis project Ga0325410, IMG submission 206182) | Populus deltoides microbial communities from Bellville, Georgia, United States - Xylem-PdIQD-R3 | ecosystem: Host-associated > Plants > Phyllosphere > Stem > Wood/Secondary xylem...
TTGCTGCTGCTCTGCTTTGCTTTTGAGGAAAGGGAAGAGAGATGGAGTGAGATACGACATTAGTTTTTCTTACGGTAGAAATTATATTTTAAAAAAGATATTTTTAATATTATTATATTAAAAAAAAACTAAAAATAAATAATTTTTTAAAAAAAGTCAAAATTTGTGATCATTTTCTGATGAAGTGAAGCTTTGCTAGAAAAACAATTGGCCTCTTAGATATCGATTGATTGGCACCGCGATAAAAATACTATTTCTGATGTTTTTACTTGTAAAATGCCTGTACAATCTCAATGCACTTGCCAAACAAGATATTTATAGCTTTTTAATACGTTACATTAATTCTAGAAATAAAAAAAGATAGCTATTTATGTTGTTTTTAAGTTGTAGTAGTTTTTTTTTTTTTTTCTTTTGTTATCCTCGTCTTATTGTTCAAATAAGGTTGTATTGGGATCCTTTTAAACATGAATAAGATATACTAGGGCTTCATCTCGATACTTCAATAAACCTTTCAATTCTGACTAGATTGAAATCTTCAAAACTAATGCATTCAATGCCTTTGTCTTAGACCGAATCATTGGACTATTTGGAACATATAATGAGTCCTTACTGGTGTTTCTAGGTTGGTCCACATAATTTGTTCTACAGTTACAGGAGTTGCATAGATTAGAATCTATATAGAATTATATCACAACAAATTAAAAATATTACGCTAATTATAATAACATATTCAATGATATCCTATAACTCGTGTTAATACATTTTTTTTTTTGCAAGATATTGGTAAGATGTATAATCAGTTCCATAATTAGAATTAATTTTTTTTAAATTACTTTTCTGGAGCATATCAAGATGGATCACAACTTGCTTGGTGTATTTATTGAGAGATGGAGATGAGAGACTCATACCTTACATCTTCAAGTAGGTGAGATGATACTTATATTGCAAGACATTGTTGTTTTGTTTGTCTTGCCTATAAATAGGCAAACATTTACTGTCATGGGTATTCAAAATAAAATCACTCTATATGAGCATGTGTCTGGACGAGCAACCCCTCTTGAAATATTTAAAAGGAACACTTTATATATGAGACAACTTTATGATAATTTCTCTGAATTATTGTTTATTTTGATAATGAGATCCTACGATGGTATATTAATATGGCATAATAGTGCAATTTACATATCGATTGATCTTGTGTGGATTTTAAGCCCTTATTCTATTACGCAAGTATGCCAAACCTACATATTTCATAGGTTTGGCAATATACTCTCCATGGATCTCAGTGGGACACATGTGCCCTTGTTCTACCTACCACCGATGGAGAAATTTAACTCTATTCAGCTATATAGTTGGGGTTCAGGCATCATTTCATATTTATATAGGTACCTATGTAAAGTAAGCTTGGCAAAAACAAAGCAAGTTGGAGGATGTTTGTTTTTTTTACAAGTTAAACAATATACAAAGTTTTTTGTATTTGTATTTTCTAGCAATGTTTGAGTTAGTTACTAATCACTATTTTTTGTGTGATACAACTATGGTCATCAGAGCATTTTCACTCGGAGCGTCACCAAATTAAGACGGAACCTGATATGTCTATTTAGATTTTAGAGGTAGAGCTAAAACTTTCATTATGATATATATAATATGTTGTTTATAATGTAATACTCAAATTAAAAATAATTTTTATTGTAACATTATTTAATAAATTCATTGGTTCTTTATTATTAGACAATGTGAGAGTATGTACTTTGAAAATAATACAACCTATATTTTGTCATTTTATTATAGTAGTTAGATAGACAACAATCTAATAAGGTATGTTATAATAAATGACATTGTTGATGTTAAAGTTGGTTGTTGTGGAAATTGTTGGGATAAATTGCATTGTCAATGTTAAAATAGGTTGATGTTTAAAAATGTTATGATAAATTGCTTTGTTTATGTGAAATAGGTTGATGTTGGAAAATGTTAATTGCATTTTTGATGTTTAAGAATATTGGGATAAATTGTATTGTTTATGTTGAAATAGGTTGATGTTGGAAAATGTTGGAAAATAATTGCATTGTTGTTATTTGATAATGTTAGGATAAATTTTATTTTTTATGTTAAAATGAGTTGATATTAGAAAATAATTGCATTGTTGTGTTGGGAATAATTACATTATTGATGTTGAAATAGATTGTGTGAAATCTTTATTTAGAAGACGATCTATTAGTTACTCTTGTTATATGCACAATAGCCATGTATTTATGGACAATAATGGTCATTTTTGTGTTTTTTAAGCTTATTAAGATGTATTTTCCTAATCATGTGATGTTATAATTTAGCTTTCAGCAACACATTTTATATGACACATATACAACCAATAAGATGTATGCCATTAGTCGTTTAGGTAGGCATGTATATTACAATTGGATGATCCACCGATATGAGATGCACAAAGAGATGAGATCTTTAGGGAGGTGCATCATTTAATTTCTAATGAGAAATACATGGACTAGTTCCTAGGTATAACACGTTGAACCATTACACTAAATCCAACACAGGTCTCTCCACACAAGAAGATAGAGCATGAGCCACATGCACATCATATTCAAAATGTTATAAGTATTTGCTACTTTGTATATGTAATATATGATAACCAAAACATTTTATTTATGGGTTAATAATCATTTTTGTTGAATATTAAGTAGGTCAGTTGTTACATGATGGTCGACGTGTCATGATTGATCTTCATGATCTCAAAGATGATGATGGACTTACTTATTATTATGCGTCTTTATTCAAGATATGTCGCATTACACTTGAGCTGTTAGAAAAGACATTATATATAAATGATGTTGTCTCGGAGGATAAGATCACATAAACATGTGGAGGTTGTCCCATCTGCTCGTCATCGCATACATAAATAGACTCGAATATTTGTTGAGAGAAGAATTATGTTATGTATAATTTAGTTATGAGTTCTTTTTTATTACTTTCATAATACTATTTTAGCCAATTATTAGGTTGTTTTTAATATTGTTTTACACATTATGAATTTTCATATTTAATTTGGATTAGCAGAGTTTAAATTGTTAATTTGCAAATGAACATATTAACATAATAAAAGTTGTTTATAATTTCAAATAAGGCATTTACATGTTAAAAAGACACATTTTTATGTTCCATTATTGCCAACATCAATTATCTTTATAATTAACAAATAAAACAACATTAAAATATCGCACAAATTACCGTTATAATTAATGAACAAAAACAATGTTAAAATATTATACCAAATTTCTATTATAATTAACGAATAAAAACAATATCAATTACCGAATTTCTTATTGAATTTCCTCTTACATCGTTTACTTTATTCACCACCATATTGTAATATAGGTTTGGGGTTTTAAATCAACACTTATTTGGGTTTAAGTTTGGATTTATGAGTTTAGAGTTTGGATGTTAGAATTTAGAACTTGAGGTTTAGAGTTTTGAATTACATTCATTTAAGGTTTAAGTTTAACGTTTATAGGCCTGGGGTTTGGATATTAGAATTTAAGATTTTAGAATTTGGGGTTTAAGGTTAGGGATTATAGGTTTGGGGTTTGTGATTTTAGAATTTAGGGTTCAATTTCCCCAAATTACTGGTTTCTGGTTTTGGATTTTATAATTTTAGGCGTAAGGTTAGGGTTAATGTTTATGGTTAGAGATTGGATTTTAAGGTTTGGAAATTGAGATTAGAGGTTTTGTTTAGGGTTAATTTAAGGTTAAGATAGTGTGTGGGTTTTGTTTGTGGTTAACTTAGGGTTCGGGTACTTTAGAGCTTAATTTAGAATTAATTTAGGCTTTAATTTGGGGTTAAATTGGAGTTATGGTAGTTTATAGTTTGATTTAGGGATAAATTTGGGGTTAGGGTAGTTTAGGATTTTGGTTAATAACATAGTCATGCTTTCCATTAACTATTTTAAATTAAATGATATTCTCATTTGTGATTATTTATCACAACCAATAATCTCATTCATGGTTATATAAAAGTAACCATATTGAAATTGTTTTTTTTAAAGCCTAATTAACACCACACCATAAGATAATGTTTGAGAATTATTATACTCTTTATATTGCTTCACTGTTTTACATGAATAATGAACCACCTTAACTTTTCTTTTAATTCTTCATTTTTTTTCTTTTTTAATTTATATCTTTCAAATTTTTTCTCCTAATTTTATGCTTTTACCAATCGATCGAGTTGCCTATAAACTTGTCAAGTCAACTAGATCATGTAAAATCAACTCTCATTCGAATTAATTTTAAACTTGGGCTAAACAAGAAGTTGGGTCGGAAGGTTTCAAAGTTAACTTTTTGGATCTAGTTTAATAATAATATCAAATAGTTTTATTTTTTAAAATTTTGTCTTCCATTTTTTTTATTATATCTTTTTTGGCTCTATTTTTTTTTTCAATTTCAACTTTCAATATTTGGTTAATTTTGAATTTATTTTTGCTTTGCTTTCAATGCGATTATCGTAGTCTAAAACAAATATCCTAATATTTGGTTAATGCTCAATTCTATGAGTATCTATTTTTTTATCATATTTTTAAGCAAAAAATAGTTAAAAAACAAAAATAAAGTTATGAAACCCAATGAAGTCCATGATCTAGATTACGGGTTTAATGAGTTAAGCCGCAAAGTTTAAGTCAATATATGACATATCAATATTAAAAACAAATGTGTCATCTTGAAAATGTTTTTAAAGTCAAACCATTTTTTTACTAATCATCCGGATTGTTTTTGAACCCGTCAATTCTACTGGATTATATCAAGATAACTCTTATAGGATTAATTTAAAACTAGGGTTGGACAATGAGTTAGGTCAAGAGAATTCAAGGTTAACTTATTGGATTCAATTTAATAACAATACTAAATAGTTTCTTAATGAACATTTTCTTTAGTTAAAAAAATTATAATTTAATTCACAAGCTTAACGGGAGCGCAAAAAAAAAAAAAACTAATTAACTCACCAAGGAAAAAGAAAATGTGTGTGTTGCTATTAAGAAAAACTCTAATTAACATCGCATCAATTTTTTTGACTCGGCAGCTTAAGAAGATTTTAGAAAAAAAAACTATAATCCCAATCTCATAACATAGATCACGAGTTTAGTGAGTTAACTCGATTGAACTCAAGTATTTTTGGGTTTTTTTTTTAATTTTTTGGTTTTAACCTTCAACATTGAGTTGGTTTTACAATTGAGCTTCATAGTTTTTTCTTGTTTTATCTTCTATTAAATTATCTCATTTTTGTCTTCTATTAAATTATCTCATTCACATGATCTGGAGTGCTAGGTTTGGTATGCTTACCTGGGTTTTCTAGGCTTTTTTATTCTTTTTATTAATTGATTTTTTTTTCAATTTCATCAGTTTACATTTAATTTATTGGGGACTGAGATTTTGCTTTTTTTTTATTTGCTTTATATTAAGTTATCCTGACTTCGATTGAAGATTTCATATGTTAACTTGAGTTGACTTGAGTAATTTCTTCTTCTTTTTTTTCATCATTTTACGTTGAATTGGCTAAAAACGTATCTGTCATTTTTCTTTTCTTTTGGTAAGCATTCTTTTTGTTCAAGCTATTATGATAAAGGTTAACCCGGGGTTGATATCTTCTTATTTTTTAAGTTTATTTTTATATATAGTTTTTTTTTTAAATCTATCTTCATAAATTTTTTGATTTTTTTTATAGGGTTATCATTATCTCATGACATAGATCACGAGTTTAGTGAGTTAACTCAATCTAGCTCGAGTTTTTTTAGGTTTTTTTTAATTTTTGGTTTTGGCCTTCAACATTGGGTTGATTTTACAATTGAGCTTCATAGTTTTTTCTCGTTTTATCTTCTATTAAATTATCTCATATTTGCCTTTTATTAGATTATCTCATTCACATTATCTGGAGTGCTAGGTTTGGTAGGCTTATCTAGGTTTGATGGTTTTTTTATTCTTTTTATTAATTTTTTTTTCAATTTCATCATTTTACATTTGATTTGTTGGGGATTGAGACTTTACTTTTTTTTTTTTTGTTTTATATTAAACTATCATGACTTTGATTGAAGATTTCATATGTTAACTTGAATTGAATTGAGTAATTTCTGGTTATTTTTTTATCATTTTACATTAAATTGGCTAAAAACTTATCTGTTATTTTTTTTTCCCCTTTTGGTAAGCATTCTTTTTGTTCAAGCTATTATGATAAAAAAAAAAAAATTTAATTCAATCCATTTAGGTTCATTGTCTTCTCTTTTTTTTCATCTTCTAATTAAATAATATCAAATTCGATTTATTTAACTTAATCGAGGTCTGCTTTTCTTCTGTAAAACACATTTACAACGCTAAGTATCTCTTTTTTGTCAAAAAAAAAAAAACAATTTTGGCCCGATAAAGTATAATCTAAACTAGGTCATAGTATTTTAGTTGCTTCCTGCGTGCACATTGACAAGAGACCAGATACTGAAAACTTCAGAAAAGAAGATTTGACTTTTTCTTCCCCTCATGTAGAATGAAGCTAGGCTGTAGCAGAATTAAAGTGCAAGAAAAGTTTTGGGTAACGCCGAAAGAAGGCGGTTCACATGGATCCACGTGGTCAAATTGCCCATTTTCAACTCAATCTGTTGACAGAATAACAGAGATGCCACATATATATATATATATATATATATATATATATTGTTATAAATGATTAGTTTTGTGTTTAAGGTTTTTTATTTTTTGGAATCAATTTAGTGCCAAGCCCTGGTCAATAAATATCAGATATAGTAATTAAATTCTAGTCATAAATATACAACCTGAAATCTATCTCTAGTTAAGTATACTAGTTTTGATATTAGTCTAACCAATCCTATCCTAACACCAACTCGACAAGTTAACTCATAACTTGATTTTCCCGTGCTGAGTGGATAAAAACAAATTTTTTAAAGAACAAAATGGTATTGCTTTGACCTGACAATCTAGTAATCCAAATACTATACCAGACCCATATCAGTTCAGACAACTTTGATATCAGATGATCATGGATAATTCTAACGAAGGTTTCGGGTGAGGAGAAAGTGGAAGGAGGGAAAAAAGGAAAGATAACTTTAAAGCTTCAAGCGAAGCCCTTTGCTCTGCGGAAGGAAAAAAAAACGAGTCAATTCAAATCCAGGTTTACTGCATGCAATTATTCATCTACAGCTTCGCATTGATGATTGTAGAAAATACACCAAATAAAATGACCATTTCTAGAGACACGGGTAGTACAATGTCAAAAGGGAAACAAGAGAACCAGTCTATCCTAATACAAAAAAACCATGACGATCTAACATTAACGAGAGAAATAAACAATGTGACAACCAGTCAAAAGCAAGTAAATACAGTGCAAAAAAGACTAAGCAACAGAATAACCTGATATAAGGAACGCAACATGATGCCTTAAATCATTACTGATTAGGAGGGGGGGCTGGTATCATTGGGTTCTGGCTGGGCTACCTCATCAACCCTCCTGCTGTTATCATCAACCACCAGAACATCATCCATCAAGTCATCCTCCCCGACATTGATATCCTCCACGTCATCCTCGTCTTCATTGTTGCTTCCACCAGGTATCTTTCTTGTCTTGGGACCATGCTCAAGCCTGTGGGTATCCAGTTCTTTGTCCATTGTTTCTTGCAAGTTCGCATCATTGTTTGCTCTCCTCGCTTTTCTTGCATTTTGCCACCTCTCCAACTCCTTTTCCACATAGCCAAGATGCTGATCCCCAATCTGCTTCTGATATTCAGATAATTCCTCTCTCCTAGCAGCTTTCCATTCTAAAAACGCCTGATGAACAGAGAATTCAGATCAAACAAATCTCGAGGGAATAGTCCATAATTTCAAATCCAAATCTCAACCCCCGGTTTAAGATCTATGGATCACATAAACGTATAATTTGGAGAAGATCATTGTTGGATTTGTAACATTATCATCCAAATCTTTCTCCATAAATCAATAGGCTGAGGGACCGGGAAAGTCGCAGTCAACTCACCTGTTCTCTTTGCTGGTCAAGTAAGGTGGCATCCTTTTCCAACGGTTTTTTAGACAAATAATAAATCGGAGGTTCTGCCTTGGTCCTGAAAAACAGATCCCACAAGCAATCAAAGTGAGTTGAAAGTTATCGGAAAACCACAAAATAATTCCCCTAAGATCCTGCAAAGATGCAGTAAAGATTCGCTGGCCCAGTTCCTTCAATACTATTACTATGCACTTGAACAGAAACTTATCTTCGTCTCAATAAAATTGTGAATATGGACACTTTTGGACCAAAGTTAAAAATAACCTGCAGAAGAAGAAGAATGCACAGGAAAACATTAAAAAAAGAATGATTAACTGGGAGAAGTTTGCAGCAGAGAACAAGAGCTTATGTCAAATGGATGGTGTACCTTATAAAATTGCTAAGTTTTTTGTGGTGCTCACTCCAGCGAAGAAACAGCAATTCCAACTTCTTTTCTTCAGCCTTTGCAGCAATGCGTGCTCTGAGAGTCTGATAAAGTAAAAGTACAATAAAAGAGAGAAAATATCATTTGTTTCTGCATGCGGAGAAAAAGAACAATTAAAGGCTTTGCCTATACAAGTTACAATCTACCAATATAAGAACAAACCAGATCTTTCTTCCTCTGTTCAGCAATTTGTTCACGCTCTTGTTGCCTCAGCCTTTCACTTTCTTCACGTGCTTTTTGTTCAGCCTGAGAAGAGTTTTTAGACATTCAATCATCACACAAAACCAGTTAAATCTCAACATATTAAAAATTGTCTCTAGCAGGGCCAAAAAGGACTTCAAAAATATAGTTTGAAACACGACAAAAAAAAAAAAGCCTTACCACACTAGAAAAAAGGGGGAAAAAATAAAATGTCATGCATGCATACTTTGGAAACTTCCAGAGTCTCACAGCAACAAAACCATGGACCTATTAGTCATTCTATGAGGTGCCAAAGAGCTGTATCCCATGATACAATCTCTAACTATGAGATCTGCTTTTCTTTATTTGAGCTTCCCTCGAAGAAAGACTTGTAATATGTCAAAAATGACTTTCAGATTTTTTAGTATGAAATTTGATAACAGAGGAAAGTATTCATCTAGCCAGGCAAACAAGTTTGTGATTAAGGTTTAGTTTACATAAAAATGATTCAAAAAGGAACAGAAATGCTGGATTGATAAGAGCAGATATACTCACTCTTTGCAAGGCATTTGACCTTTGTATAAATGCTTCAGTGCCTGAAAGTTTCATATCTTCTTTCCTGAATTTCTGAAGCCGTTTCAAACAATACCAAAAATAGAGAAGAAAATAAGTAATAATGGACCACACATAAAGAAAGATGAAAATAATAACAGATATGCTAATCCAAACATTCTAAAAATATATTTTGGCAAAACCTAAAAGAGTATTATAAATCTTGATGACATGGGTAAATAAAAGAGTGTCATTTTTAGAAAAAATTTAAGGTGCAGAGGGTGTAACTAATGGTATCCTATTAGTTACTCTCTAGGGCCCACTTTAAAGAAAGAGATGGATACGAGGAGAGAATAAAATTCATAACCCATTAAAAGTGATAAGAATATCTCCATAAGATTTATCTCTTCTTGTATGTATCTATCTATTTTTTTAAAAGTGGATTACAGGGAGTAACTAATATGATACCACTAGTTACTCCCTAAGCACCATAAAATTACTCTCATTTTTATCTTGTTTTGCTATTCATTACAAGCAAGTTCCTATTTATATTTATTATAAATATTATAGGATTAAATTTCAGGGATTCCTCAATGAGACAACACATTTTTAAGCTAAGAATTTCAGATGTATATCTCCTAATAACTCTTCAAAAGGTTGCTAGCTATGGGAGTTTTAGTTGGTTCTGTCATAAGATTCCCAGGGGATCAAGCTCCCCCGGGAAAACCATGATCTGGATCGATTCATGGTAAATTTGTGTTTGGTATCAACCAAATTGGCAATCTGGATTTCCTTTTTTCTTTTTTTAAGGGCAAGGAGAAATAAATACTGATGGCAGCTTCCACACATTACTTTTGCACTTCCAACAACTAAACACTTGACACACTGCCTTGTGTGTCACACTCAAAGTCTCAAAAAATAAAATCACAAATACATCTGAAAGACTTGTTTAGTATGAAATTCAACACTTCAAAATGAGCCAAATACGTGCTCCAAAGCTTATCACAATCCAAACCAACATACAAAGTAAGTCTAATGCCCACACACCATAAATTAATGCAAGTGCATACCTTGTCCCCATGCTCATACCACAACACAAAACATCGCACAACATTTTAGTTTACTGTGTGCATAACCCAGCACTCCCTCTACCTTATTCAGCTTCAGGTTTTTTCAAAACCCTAGGTTCCTTCTCTTCTTCCTTTGGTCTAACATTCAACTCATGTGAATCTTATTAAAGGCCAAAGACTTTAGAAACTAGCAGATTGAAGTTTTCAAGAGATCACGTATCAAGATCTACAATTTCCACCACTAACTCAAACTCGACCTTTAATTTTTTAGGGATAGAGTTTATTTAGAAAAACTTTAGGAGCACTTGCTTAGTCTAGCAAATATATGCTGTTCACTAACCTATGGCAACCCCACAAGCAATAAAATTAGCACAATCACAAGTACTGTATAAACACAAAAAACCCTAAATCTCTAGTGTAATCTCTTGTGGGCTATCATCAATCCAATGATGTCTTGCCTTTTATATTGAAAAAACACATCATCCCAAGAGATGCTCCCAGTCCCATAAAGAATGTTATTTTTTTTTTCCTATGCACATACCATAGTGTTTATCTGCTATCAAAAGTTGATTTTTTATTCAAAACCCATATTAATTACTCAAATAGTAAAAAATTACTCACTTTGACCATTAGTTAGATATGAGATCTTTCAGCGGATTAAAGTTTTTATTGATAAATATATATATATATATATATATGTAACAAAATTCAAGTCACGGAAAAAAAAAACAACGCAATTAAGTTCCACTCTGGTCGTTTCAGTCAAAATCCATGGAAGTAATAGAAGGCAAGGAGCTTGCTTACACATACCTCCAGAGTACCTAAAAGTTGCCCCAGCATTCTTTTGTTTCTGCTAACCAAGCTTGGATCCTGATTCTTGGGTAACACCCTTGGAACAGGCTCAATCACTGGAGTTTCAACCACCTACAACGAAAACAATCATAACAAAAAGAAAGAATTACGAGTCTAACCCACAGAAAACACCCTCCACAACAAGACAAGACTCCACATTTACCCTCTTCACTGCTCTTTGATTGACATCTCTCCTCGACCAACCACTTTGCCTTAACATGGTAGGCTTTCCATCAGCCAGAGTCCCTTTAGCAGGGTCACCATTTCCTTCCTCAGCCAATTGCTGCTTCTTCACATCCTCTGCTCTGGCAGGATCCTCAATGATCTCTCCATCCTCCTCCACCTTCAATCCCGGATTGCAAGAAAGTTTCAATTCTAAGAAAGTTTCGACATGATAGAATCCAAGAACATGACCAAATATATACATAGGCAATGTATATGGTTTCAGGTCTACCTTAACAACAGCAGATAAAAGTCGCCTTTTTGCAGGAGGTTGATCTTCTGCCTCGTTCCTATCAGCCTAAAACCCAACCACTCAAGAAAATAAATAAATAAATAAAACCAACAAATAACAAACTCGTTGAACAGAAAGAACAAGAATACCGGTCGAACAAAGCCGCGATGACGAGCACCGTTAGAAGCGAAGTTTCGAGGGGCGGCGGCGGCGGCAGAGGAAAAGCCTCCCCTTCGAAGTCCCCGAGGATCACGAAGGCGCTCCGAAATCTACAAGATTTTGGGCATGTAATTAGCTGTACATAAAGGTACAAGTGGTTTTAATAAAGGAAAAGGTGAAGGAGATGACCTGGCGTTGCTGGCGATGGAGCTCATCGATCTCTCGTTGGAGCTCGTTCTCCGTTTTCTCTACAGCACTGCTACTACCCATTGAAATTCAAAGAGTAAAGAAGGAGCTGAAGGCTGCCTGCCTCTACAAACCCTTGCTTTGTTTCGCCTTCGGGAGGGTTTTTTTTCCTTCTTTTCATGTAATCTCGTGCCTCTACTATTTATTTTATATACATTTAGTCCCTGTACTATTTTTTTTTTAATTTATGATTTTAAAAAACCCAAGGGGCTGTCAGCTTTTTCCAAGTTAAAAGGATTTAAAACATTCTCTACAATTATTTTATTTATTTATTTAAAATTCTAAACAACTTAACCATTTTTTCTCCATTTTGTAGAGAAAATGTAATGCTTTTATCCTATAATGGTTCTCATCTAATTTGAAATATAAAACAATGATTTTTTTTATTAGAAGCTTGGTTCTTAATATAGAAACTTATTATGATATATAAAGTAATTTTCGACCAAGAAATAAAAAATAATGTCTCTTTGTAATTTTTATTGGATTGTATGAAAAACAAATCAATAATTCAAGTTTTATATATATTTATTCATAAAGTAAATGTTAATATTACTAAAAAAAACTCTAATCTTATTTAAAAATAATTTCATATTCAAATTATTTTTTATATATCATTTTAATGATCTTATTTAAATCACATTTTATTATATTTATAAAAAATAAAAATAAAAAAACAAAAGGTGAAAGGCCATTTCAAAAAAAGGTTAGGCATACCTGAGACTGTAATGATAGGTCTACAGGATTCGTTCGAAAGGAAAAATCATATATGTGAGCATGGAAAACTAGGCTTACACGTCTAACTTTATTTTTTAAAATGAATAGATGACATGTTGTCCGCTTGGGGAAATGACATATCATCCATTAATACATTTTTCTATCATTGTCAGTGATTGAAAAAAACAGATATTGAGTTTTCAGACCTTCTAAACTCAGTTTTTAACTTGTTTTCATATGAAAATGCCCCTAAAAGTTATAATCACTTTAATAACCTCATTTTCAATCTTAAAACACCATTTAACCACTTTAAAAATTGAACATCAAACCAAATAAAAAAAACTTTATAGGCCTTGATATACTTTTTATGGCATAGTTAGAAGTCAAATCAACTTAATTGAACTTCCTTATCCAAAACGAATCCATTAACATCGAGATTTATTTTTTTTAGCATGAACGTGGTCGACCAATTCTTTCTCTTTTATCTCCTTTTTCAGTCACCTTTTCTTTTCTCTTTTAATATCTTATGATTAAAACATGAAGAAAATAAAGTTTTAAGATCAAAATATAAAGATATAAAACAATAAGGATAAAGAAAATGCAAAAATAAAAAACTTTAGGGATCAAATTAAGATTTTATAAAGATTTCAGGGATCAAATTAAAATTTTAAAGATTGTGTTGTAGGAAACAATGCAATCAATAACGATTTATGTCTTAAACAATGTCTGGCTATAACAAAATGTCCATCTCTAAACATTATTTTTTTAAAAAATAAAATTTGGTATATAGCTACCCTTGTAAAGAAATTATTTGTAGTTCGATCTAAAAACACAAAAATAAATAAAATTGACATATAATTCATCAGTTTATAATTCTAAGTTTGATTAATTTGCTTCTATTTAGAGATGACATGTCAAATTTAACAGTCTTATTTTTATGCCTAAATCGAGTGCGACATTAAAAGGCCTAACATATAAGCTTAGTGGATCATTTTGTTTGAGCATCCTTTACCCAAATAGAAACATATGTTCGGGTATAAAAAGGAGACATGGTCTACAAGAAGGTCCAAAATGGCCTAGCAAGCACAACATCCAAGAACACCAATCTATCTAAGCACCTTGTGGCCTTAAAATAAGTTCGAGAGTCTTTTTCTTGTCCATAAAGCCTTGTGTCCAAGAATATCTATTCCAATTCCAGCTAAAGGCCACTCATCTCTATGGTTAATGCATCATCCCTTCATATGTGAGTCCATGCAATAACGATTGTCATATTAGATATGGTTAGGCTTAGTGGACAATTGTGACAAGGTCTTTTATCCCAAATAGAATATTATCACTCATTAGATGTTATTATTTCGTATAATTACCCTTAAACTAGGCTAAATATGCCTTATTATATTTTTCCTTCCATTTATGCAAGTTGATTTCTTTTCATGTGTATAAAAACTCACATGAAACACTATATAAGCAAGAGAACTCATTCAATACACAAACTTACATTCTTTCATAACTTTCAAATTTATTGTCTTCTTAAGTTTTTACAAACACACTACAAATAGCCTTCAAAGATATATTCTCCTTACAAATTATCTTATTCAAACATTAGAGGATTCTTATATCTCTACAAATATGCTCGATGATCTATCCTAAAAATTCTAGCTTAATTGCTAGTCTTGGAAAAGCTTGGATCTAGTGCGGTTTTGCCAAGAACCTCGTTAGGAAATTTTAGGAATTGTTTGGTATTATTTATTGGTGTTATTTATGGGTTTTATTTTCTTATTTTATTTTTAAATTTTTAAACAAAAAAAACTTAATTATTGTAAGGTTCTTTTTATTGAAAAAAGCATCACAAACAAATATCATCATAATTTTCAAAAACCAATTTACTTGCTTTTGCAAAACTTTTGATAGCTAGTTGGTAATTATTTATATTTTTGAAAAAAAACATTTTTTTTTAAATTTGGTTTTTAAGAATTAAAATAAGATTTTTTTCAATTTGTTTTGGTTGGTTTTTATTTTTATTTTTTTTCAAATTCGATACAAATAAACTAATGATTTTCATAGTTGTTTTCAATGAATCATGAAAAATGACACTTTTATTTTTAAAAAGAATTGAAATTAAATTATTGATTAAAGAAAGAGAAATAAAACTTAGAATTAAAAAAAAGGGAGTAAAAAAATCATAAAATAAAAAATAAAGAAGAAGTAAATAAAAAAAGAAACCTTTTATTAGTTTTCCTTTTAGAACAATGTTATATATACCATAAATATTTTTTATAAAGATTGATGTGGCAATTTCTCTCATATAAATAAACTTCATAAACATAATTCCTATCAGGTTTATCAGTTGCTCCAATCTCCAACCACAATTAAAAAACATGAAAATGATGAGTGGAAGTGTCTTTTCTATATTTTTCAATTATTACGGTGTTATATGTTTCCTAAAAAACCAAAAAACAAGTCAATTATAATTAAAATAATTTAAAAAATTATGAGAATTTAAAAAAATTACAATGTTTCCTCTTTGCTATATTCAAACTTCTTAACCTCTTTCCCCTTATTTGTCTTCCTTATACAAGTTTTCTTATATAACTCTATTATAGTATACTCACATACAAGCTGTAGTCCCTACAGAATAAATAAGTTGTAAAAAATTCTAAAAAAAACAATAAATTAAAAATTAAAGAAAAACAATTCTTACCACATGTTTTGCATGGTTAACAAATAAAAGTGATCCAACAATGTGCTTGCTCATCGAACCTTATGCTCCTTTATTTTGGCTTTACGACCCGAGTCACAAATACCTTTTAAAGTTTTTCGGTGCCATAAATTCTTGAAACTTTACCCAATTATCCTCTATGACATGACTCGATCTATACTTTTTTCATACCAAGATATCATCAAAGCCGACTTTTTTTTATATATTTATAGGCATCATACCACAAATCAGGCAACTTGGTACGCAAAAATTTGTTAAATGTACATAAGATTAGGAAATTTAGGATTACAATTTCAAATATAAAATTTTCTAATTGCTTGATACTTATCTAATTATGTTGTGGTTTTCTCACACTTTCCTGAACACCCCTTCGTTTTCCCTTTCTCACCAAAATTTTCCCAACATTGTCAATTCATACATTTATTAGTTTTTTAAAATAAAAAAAAAACTATATACTAACTCAAAAAATATATTTTATCTTACCTTAAACAGTCTCCACCAAACATCTATCATATTCATCTATTCGGTATGATCTTCAAGCTGACTCCATTAAAATAGTGGTTTTTCAAATGATGATTTCATCACATATGTGGTTTGAACACATATCTTTAATATTTGTAAACATGAAAACAAATTCATATAAAATCAATTATTTTTATAAATGTTAATTGATGATGAAAATATTAATTTGGTTATTGTTATATGTTAATTAGAAATTGATGATGTAAATGTTAATTTGATGATGAAAATATTAATTGGATAGTTGTGTTTGTTGTTATGTGTTAATTGAAAATTGATGATGAAAACATTAATTAGAGCATGATTTTGTGTTGTTGTTTGTATGAGAATGTTAATTGATGATAGAGATGATAATTAATAATGAGACCAATTGCGTATTGTTTATTCTTTCTATATTGTTATTAATTAGGAGAAAAAATGTGCATTTAACCATTGCATATTGTGGGATATCATATGAGTTTATTACATTAAAATTGAAAATTAACTTTTGTTATATTTTGGAGATGTAGAGAAAAAAATTAAAAAATAGGTACTCCTACTGCTAGTTCAACCAGCAGTAGTGTTGGTGGTGTTGGTGATCATGCTGTAAATTTAGGTGTTGATCATGAAGAAAAACCTAATGCTTATGATATCGATTGAGGCTCGTCCACTTTGAACAATAGAAGTGAAATCCCTTCTTTAAAATAACCATTTTCTAGTAAAATTATTGCAGCATAAAAGGTAGGCCACTCAATATAAATTATGTATTAAAGTTATTTATTTCATTAGGTTATTTTAAGAATTAACATTTCTATAATCAATTAAAATTCTCATAACAACAACAGTACAAAATGTCATAATTAACAATTCCATCATTAATTTCCAATTAAAACATAACAACAACAACCACCACCTAATTAACATTTCCATCATCAATTAACATTTTCACAACAACATCACAAAATCATGTCCTAATTAATATCTCCATAATCAATTTCCAATATCACATAATCTAACTATCTCTTAACATCTACTACAAATTAGGAAAAGTCAAATACATAACATAAAATTGAAATTAAAAGAGGAGAAACCTTTTTATACCTCAAAACAACTCCAATCTAGATGAATTTTGGTAAGGAAATCCAAGAACCCACTTGTTTTTCTCTTCACCCACTATAACAATTTTTGCCCCTTCTCTTTTCCCTATTTTTTTCCCAATCCCTTCCACTCTTTGTCCATATATATATATATATATATATATATATATAACCTAGGCCTAAACATTTTGCTATGATCTTTTCCATGTTTCAATGAAATTTAAAAACTCACTAATGCAACAATCCATCATCATAATATTTAAGAACTTAAAACATCAAGTCCACTAAAAACTAAGCATCCAAAACACAAACAATCATAAAGAGATAAATAAATAAATAAATAAATAGTTCCATAAGGATTAAGAAACTTACCCTTGAAGAGATTGAGAAAGAAAGAGGCTGGATAGCAGTGAGAGAAAAGGGATGAGGACGATGACGAGACAAAGGCAGGGGCGACAATGATTATTATTTTTGCAATAAGCAGATGAGATGAAATGGGAAGAGAGGGAACTATCATATTATAACCTATGTTCACCGACAAAAATTCCATCAGCTTATTAACATGTCAACAAATGCTGATGGAATTACCAATGAATTTTTTTTCATTAGCAATCTGTCATTATTTCTCAAAGATACTATAAATTTTTAATGAGATTGCACATTCATCGGTAATCTTATCGCTATTTCTTAAATCTATTTTAATTTACCAATGAAATTGCACATTCATTGGTAATTTTATTGACCTTTCCTAAACCCATTGTAATTTCTCGATGAGACTGCACATCCATTATCAATTATATTAGTTATTCATTATGTTTTTGCCTTTTTATAATGTCATAGTCAACTTAAATACATGAGAACAACATCAAGCATTTTCAAGCCAATAATTTTCAACATTAAACCTAAAACCACCATAAAAAAATAATTTAAAAATGTAAAAATATAATGCATTATAAAGTTGCAACAAATATGTTACACAATGTCAATTTTATTACATAATGATTATTTTACATCTAAATCAATACAACACTTTTTAATCAGAATCCTCCTCTTCATTTTTATTATCTTCTTTATTGAATTCAAGCTAATGGATTTCATAATCTTTATCTACTTTTATATGTCCACTAGTACTAAATATTATATTTAACTTATTAATATCAACATCAACATTAATATTCTCAGTGACATAAAAATTCAAATTTTATAATTTGATATGAATCAACTAACTTATCTATTTGAAATACATTGTTTCCCTTATTTATTTCATCATTACCATATTCAACAACTTTAACTTATACATGACTCATAGGTTTGGTTTTCATAATGGATAATCAATCAACTCTATTATGATCCTTTCTAAAGGAAAGAGTGTGCGTATAAAACATCATTAATATTGTGAAATCTGCCTCCTTTATTTATTTTGATTATACCATGATAAGGATGTACTCTGATTTATCTATCAGTATCATATCAATAGCATTTGAATAAAACTAATATATCTTGCTCACTATGATATCGTAACTCAATAACATTTAGTAACTTGCTATAATAATCAATTTCAAATTAATTGAAAGTTGAATCCTTTACACAAACCTCAATACTATGAAACCGTTTGGGAACGCGGTGCAAACCGCGTTCCTAACAAATTAAATTTTTTTTGCTAAAATTTAATATGATCTGTATGTTTTGGATCGTTTTGATGTGCTGATGTCAAAAATAATTTTTAAAAAATAAAAAAAAATCATTGGCATGTATTTCGGCACAAAAAATTATTTGAAAAACAATCACTACCACACTGCCAAGCATGTTCTATATATCTTTTTATCCTTAGCATACTCTCCAGTAAGAAAGACATATTCATTAATGAAAAACCCATTATAACACTGGACCTTCTTATAATTTTATAATGCTAACACTCAATGGCTCTTTAAATAATAATTATAATATAATGAAAATCTTGTAAATAATTTAAACTAATTTGTTGACTTTTTTTTATGAGGATGTAAATTGTTATATAATCTTAAAAATTGATTTGAATATAAATTTTAATTTTTCAAAAAATAGAGGCAAAGTGAAAAAAAAAAACTAAACTATAGGAGGGTGAAAATAACTTTCCTTTTTAAAAATTTTATTCGGTTGCTTTCTTATGCATGTTGATTTTTATTATTGTTTGATTAAATAAAAAATTTCAAAAAATAAATTTATTAAAACCAACCACTTCCATATCTTGAGTCAGGAGTTTAGGGGCGGTGAACCCAAGTTGGCCTACGTCAATCAAAGACGTTGTTGTTCAAGTGTGTGTGTGTGTGTGTGTGTAAGGCTAGAATGACATTGTTTTGATTTTTTAAAAAAAGTTAAAATGAGTTTTGACAGGTTTTCTTTTGAACACCTAAGTCGATCGGGTCATATTAAATCAACTTCCACCCGATTTGATTTGAAGCTCAAGCTAGGCAAGGGCCTAGGTTAAGTCATCTCCATATCAACCTGTTGAGTGAAGTTGAGTTTGGCAGCACTTCTAAAAAGTTCCCCACAACAACGTATCGACAATGTATTGTTTTTATATATTTTTTAATGCAATTGAATTGAAGTTATCATAATATTAATTTTTTAATTAAGACTTACTTTTACCTTTATGATATGATGTTGTATAAAACACAAATATTATGGTAAAAAAAATGAAGCGCGTTAATAAAATAAAAGAGTTTTAATTGGAGATATGCCTTTCTTATCATTATCTCAATCATAAATTTTATTTTTCATTTCTTCCTATTTCTTTTGGTTTTTATTAAATAAATAACATGGAAAAATTATATTTTTTTGGTGGAAAAAATTAATAATAAAAGGAGTGTAACGATCCTAAATTTTTCTACTTGTAATCAACATGTCAAATCATGATTTATAAAAAAAGGATTTTTTTTAATATATCATGATCTCAAGTGTTAACATTAAAGCAACTTAATCAATCCAATCTCAAACAACAATTCAACTTACCTGTAATTTTCATCTCATCAATAATCTCATGATACTCACCACATCAATTCAACCTAATTAATTTAGTATAGTAATAAAATATTAAGATAATTTAAACAATAAGGAAGAACATAAATTAAAATGCAGTCACTACTTTAAATTTCAAGTTCTTTTCAAACAAAATATTAAATTTTATAAGCTCTAGTTTGCATGCTATAAGGAAGTAGTTAAAGTATTACAATTCATTATCCATAACTATAAAATTACATACATATATTTCCTATTAACTAGAATAGGAAAGCAATATAAAAAATGTGTTCTTGATGATCTTGTAAAAGCCTTGAAACAAAAATTAATATCACAACGTGTTAATCTTTACTATAGTTTTATTCAATCTGAATAAATCTCTTTTCTCAAAGGAATGCATATTTGACCAAACTTCATTCCTCAAAGGAATGCATGGTTTTAATTCAAATTTATTTGGAATCAATGTATTTTTTATTCATTTAGCATCAACTAACATAAGTCCACATGATGTATCTAACTATTTAATCAAACAAACTTGATTCCTCTTATCATTATTTTGCTCGAATATCATATTATGGGACTATGAGTTTTGAATTGAATAATAATAGTTCATTGTTAGTTATAACAGTCGGTCGGTTCATATTGTCACAATCAATTGGTCAACTGGTTATTACTACTTTCACTAGGGTCCTTAACGGTCGAGCGGTTTGATTGACTAATTCAAACAGTAGCAAAACTCATTGTTCCTCTTATCAACTGATCAACTAGATCGTTTGGCAATCTTAATCAGTCAACTGATTTGTATAGTTTATGAGATGTTAATTCAGTTTCAGTTTTGTTTTTTAATTCATGCAATATCCAATGCTTTTTCATGCTTATTAACCTCATTATATCATAAAAACATTAACTTAATCATTCATTCATTCATTAAAACACAGTTTACATAACATTCTCATAGGTAAAATATATTATTTTTCCTTAATAATTTAAAATTATAGCTAATTTGGATTCCCTGCTTCTTAAGCGCAATAAAATAAAGAGATAAGAGCAGGAAATAGAAGTTTTCTATTAATTTCTATCCCTCATCCTCCTCCTCTTCTTCAAAATCTTCTTTAATTTTCACGCTTAATCTTCTTTTTGGTTTATTTTTTTAAGGCTTACCATACTTTAAGAATTAAATTCATAAATCTTCATCTCTAGTCATCTAATATTTATACATTATTATTCATTTCTTTTGATCATCAGGTTAAACTTCTAACATTTTTCTAATATTGTAATATTTTAATTGGGGTTTTACAAAGAGGACTCCTATTAGTAAATCATTTTTTCATTATAATTGAACTTATTATTTTTCTTACATTTTTTTTATTGCCATAAAATAAGATAAAAAAAAAATCTAAATAGCTCATCATGGCACGAAATCATATATCTTAATTTATATTTATATGTCAACTTCCTAACTTAGTTTTTTTTGTTAACGTTGACAACTCTTTTTAATATTTATTAATGTATATGATTCCTTTTTATTATTATTAAATGCATGCATAAGATTCTCAGTATATGATTAAATTGTTTCTTGGTGTTAGAAAATACATCGACAATGTTTTCATATTTTTTTGCATTTAATTTTTTTTATCCAATATGTAGCATAATACGAGCCACCAAGCTACTAATTCTAACTAAAATTCATGAAAAGTGCATTTCAAAAAGAATTTAATTCCCATACAAGTTTTAGTTACAAATTTAAATTGTCCCTCTTCTATTATTTTTCTAGATATTTTGTCACTATTTTTCTTTCTATTATGAATTTTGTCTTTTTTTTAATTATTAATTATATTAAATTTTTATCCTTCAATCAAGTTCTATTACATTATGTGTCATGTGTCAAAGATCAACACATCAAGCATAAGAAAATTAAATGCAATTATTAAAAGAATATAAAATAACTCAGATTTGAATATTAGATAAATTAGTATTATTAAAAGATGTATAATTTATGAAATAATTTTATTTTATTAATATCAATTCATTGTCAAATTTTAATGAAATTTATTAATTTTCAAAAGCTAATAATTTATTAAATATTTATAAGCTTATATAAAAATTATTTCTTTACATAATATTT
>Ga0325410_1002121_pt1 | contig 22150 bp, 15 predicted proteins | sample PopdelMetagenome_16_FD_206182 | JGI IMG/M metagenome (GOLD analysis project Ga0325410, IMG submission 206182) | Populus deltoides microbial communities from Bellville, Georgia, United States - Xylem-PdIQD-R3 | ecosystem: Host-associated > Plants > Phyllosphere > Stem > Wood/Secondary xylem...
TAATGATTCAACCCTGTGAAGTCCTCATTTATTCTTCCTGTCTTGTTATCCAACATTAAGCTTGACACTCTTGTTTCAATAACCTATGATCATGCTAGTTAATCATTCAAACATTGAATTCATTTTAACAGTTCCTATCTTGTAATCTCATATTTGGCCTGACAGCCATGTCACTACCCCATGAACTGCTACTACTTTAATTATTTGACACCAAGATTTCCCAGCATATCCAATTCAATGAACATTGTAGACCTTTTCCTAATCAACGTGAAGATGTATTTTTTATACATATATTTAGTTGAAATTCTATCAAATGTGGCTGGCCATGTAAGTCTTTTTGCAAAGTAAACTATGTTCTCCCAAATTGAGATAAGTGGAATGAGTTCCGAAATATTAGCATATAGATATTCTGTCTTGCTCAAATTTAATCCTTTATTGATTTAACCTTTGAGTATTATTTCTTCAGAACAGCTTCCGACTATCGAGAGATTAAAAAGCAGGTGCTAGCATTCTAATATAATAAATCCAGATTTGCTCAACTCAACAATCTCAACTATCACTCAAAATATACAACGATGGCTTCGTGCCCTGCTTAGATACAGTCTGGAACTACATTTTCAAGGGCACTTCAACATTACAAATACTTACAAAAAGGGCTACATTTGACACTGGAGAAACTTAATGTCATCTGAGGTCACAAGAAAAGCTTACAGTTGAAGCGGGGGGGTGGGGGGGCAAGACATCAGCAAAGGAAGAAAGGGAGATAAAGAATCCTTCAGTGAAAACTATAGAAAGGTTAAAGTCATATAAATTTTTCTAGCATTTTCTTCTTCTAAGAGAAGAGAATAGATTTTCCTATTGCATGGCTTCCAAATCCCAAGCTTCTCATTGAGTGATCAAGCATATGGGACTATCCTAGGAGAACTTATCCCTTATACTGAAAAGAATAAAAGTGTTAAGGGATAAATGTATTAGAATGGAAGGGCTTCTGGAAAGGGATTAACTAATGAATCAATTAAGCCAACAAGTAGAAATAGTTCAATTTACACTCGTGAAGGTTAGAAGTGTCATCAACAATGTCAGTTTTTCAAGACAGATAATCAAGGGATTTCATCTAGCATCACACAAAATGGCGGTCGGATGTGGAATTTACACTCGTGAAAAATTGCCACGTAAATGCTAACAAGTTCAATTCTCAATAGTTAGAAGTGTCATCAACAACACAGCGCAGCTAGATGGACGTACCATACTGCAGGGAAAAGTATCTCACACAGTCAGACTGTATTTTACTCTCTAGAGTTTCCCTAGCGCTGTGTTGTTCCTATAGAGAAACTCTCAACAGCTGTTTCTTTCTTTCTTTCACGCCAAGTTAATAAATCTTCTCGTGGTACAATGGTTCACTGTAAAACAGTGAAATTGAGATAGCAGCAAAAATATAAAGCTGCTGTTTCTAACCTAATAAAAAATCTCAATCTCAATCAAATTCACAAAAGTCAGTGATCTGAACTAAACATTAACAATAAGCACGCATGGCACTGAAAGGAAAAAAATCAAAATTTAAACAGCCAGCAGAAAGCCAAATTAATAAAGATCAGATTTCACTTACCCAGAAAAATATATTCAAAACTAGCCAAATCAATCAGCTTTGGCATCCATATTCTTTCTAGCAGCTCTTGCATTTTCATACTCAAACTTCAAAACATTCCTAATATGGGAAGTATCCTTCACATAAAACATCCTTCCAAACATACTCTCCTCAATCATCGGAAAATACTCAGAAATCACATTAGTCACGACCCAATACCACCCGGCCCCAAGAAAAAACCCTAAAACAGCCCCAGCAAAAACCTGGGCAAACGTATGATACCCTAAATAAACCCTAGAATACATGGTCAACACAGCTAATGACCACGGAAAAAAATTAACAGCCCAATTATTCTTAATCTCCGACAACCCAATTCCATCAAGGGTCAACAAAGTGAAATAAACAGCGAAAAAGAACATGTACTGCGCATGGCTAGAAGGCCAGCCAAGAGAATCACACATGTCAAGAAGAGCACATGTTTCAGGTCGCGCTTGTTTGACGAATGTTTTAATGATTCCGTTGATGAATTGAGAAATAAGAAGACCAAGAGCGAAAAACATGCCATGGAGTTCACGACGGAATATGAAGTGAGTGAGGAAACCGCCTAGACTTATGAAGACAGGGATCAGTGATACCCATGCTAAGATATGGCCTACTTGGTCTCCTTTTTGGTAGCGAACGAGAGTGAGGGTCACGGCTTTTAGTGGCGCATTAGACATTTTTGGGAGTTAAAAGAGAGATCTAGATTTGTTTTTTTGGGGAAAGTACGGAGGGAAGGGCAATGAGAGTTTTTAAGAGGAAGGATAAATCAACGGAGGAACCACGAAACACACTTTGGATAGGAACAGTGTAGCTGCACTCCTTATATACTGTTTTGTTTTTTTCCTTCTAATTATTTTTTTATATTTTTAAATTCTTTTAATAGCTAATATTAAAAATAAATTTAAAAAATAAAAAAAAATTATTTTAATTTATTTTCAAATAAAAAAATCATATAAAAAACAACCACTACCATAATAATAAATAAGCTCATAAAAAAAACATCTAAATCCAAAAATTATATGACGTTGAAGAGAATAATGCCTTTGTTTTCCTCTCTTTTAGAAATTAGATAAAAAAACACTAAAACTAGTGGGGTGTTTATTGTTGAGCCGGCATTGTTCATATACTCACAAAATATTATGGATAACATTGTGTATTTTTTAATAATTCATTTTGGTCCTTGAATTTTTATTTTGTGTGATTTGATCATAATTAGAGGCCAATTGTATTGAATTCTTAGTCAAATGTGAAATTGAAAGAAAGAGAATTCAAATAAAAAAGAAGTCAAACATGGATAACGTGCTAGAGATTGCATGAAAAATACATTTAGGTCTTCAATCTTTAAAAATAACACAATGTATACAATTTAGTTCCCCTTAAATTTTAAACAATCAATTATGGTCCATGAGTTTATTTGTGTTATTTTTTAATCACTGGTTAGAAAGAGAAGAGAGGGGGGATTGCTGGAATCTGACGATGTAAGAGAAAGTCATCATTCACACCATTTTCGCCCACCAAAATGAATTTTCATCCATTGTTCCATGAGATGAAAGGAACTTTATGGTGGTTGTGTTAGAGTTTTGATGTTACATGAAAAACTAGATCTGAGCTGAAAATGACGAAACAAAACCGGTTTGATTTTGGGTTTTTTGACCTTTTTTGGGTATTTAGAGTTGATGGTATGGTTTGTAGGTGTTGTAAATGTGTTTTTGGGTTGAAATAACTTGAAAATTAGGTTTTTTGACCAAAAGACTAGTTGCTTAATTTTTCGACAAGATCTACCTTGGCAGGTGACATGTCGCCGACTAATTATTTTTTTTAAAAAAATAGAGATAGATGACAGGTCATCCTCCCTTTTTAAAAAATAAAAAATAAAAATAAGCTCAAGCTCATGGGTCTGGGCTTGATGGTCCGCCAACACTCTTGGTCTCTTCATTTCAGTGCCCCAAGCACACAGGGCTCTTTTTGGCCCTCTTTTTTTAGGTTGAATATAAATTTTTTTAAAAAAATATTGAACCCAGTTGAGTTCATGATCCGGATCACAAGTTTAACGAATTAAGTCACAACAACTGGGCTATTTTTTTTTTCTGGTATTGTTTTTTATTGATATCTTTTATTGATATAACTTTTCTTTAAATAATTTTTAAATTTGTGTTTCATGATTTTCTTTTTCTTATTTTACATTTTTTGGATAGAGATTTTTTTTTTATAATGTTGTGTGTATTTAATTTTTTAAAAAGATTATACTAATTCATCTATATTTTGTTTTTTTATCTTTCACAAGAACTTTATTTTTTAAAATAAAAAATGTTTATTTTTAGATAATATTTTTAATATTTGTAGTCTTACATGATATTTTTTTACTTTTATTTTATTTAATTAATTTAATATGTATTTCTATTTTTAATATCATTTGATTGAATAAAAATATAATTTTAATAAACAAATTCAGCATACACAACCAGATAAATGTTTTGTCTTGTAAGATTAAATATCTTGATTTATACTTGTCTTTTGATTTTTTAAGTTTTATTTTTGGTTTTCATTAATTTTTTTGTTTATTAACACACATAGTTCTCGATTTATTTGATTACATGTATGCACGAACTTTTTAGTTTACACTTTAAAAAAAATATAGACAAAATTCCGTTGAAAAAGTCTATATGTACAATTTTTTTGTAAGAGAAAGAAACATCTGACTCGTGATAGAGCGTGGATCAAATGGCTAATAAGTGTCTAGAGCAAAAACAATGGGGAAAAAAAACATAAATATATTTGATTGTATAGGTAAATTTATCTTTGTAATAGTTTTGAACTTATTATTTAAAATAGAAAATACTAGTAGATTATATTCTTTTAATTTTCTTTGTCTTTGTTAAGAGGTGTGTAGAAGAATTAATTTATTTGCAATATTTTTATTATTTGACTTGATCTTATCCGTGAAAGTCAAATAATATGAATATTATATATAATAGTGGGTTAGAAAATCTACAAAATAGATGTCAAGAGTCGGGGTTCTTGAAACCCGGTTAACTTGACCCAACTCGCATAACTATATTCTATTGAGTTTTTTGTTGTTCATAGCTTAATTTGCTATTGTACGTTCTATATGTTCGTAATTAATTCTTTTATTTTAGTCAATTAATCCATTAATGTATTAAGCCTATATTTTTTGTTACAATTTATAATAGGTTTTGACCTAATCTATTGAGCTCAAATCTTAGTTTTAATTAAACTAAATCCATGAAAATTATCAATACAAGCCTTGCATGTGGATATTTATAATATCCACACAAAAAAATATCCACAAAAAAAATTAACCCAACTCGATATATCCAACCTAGTTTATTTCAAAAAAATTTAATAAATCAGATTTATAATTTGTAAAATATTATAAGCTAGATTGGATATAATTATAGATCCAAACCCGATCTAGCTATATCTATAAACAACTCTAATCTTTGTTTTTTATATCATGAAGACTATAATCAAATATTATTTCTCTTTCCTACTTTTATCTCTCTATTTTATGATATAAATGTAAATAGTTATACTTTGAACACTATAAAATCTCTCAATGCAAATTAGATTCAGTTGCAAGTGCATTTAGATACAAAAACTGAGTGCAGTTGTCTAACCGCTGATCATGACTACTTCCAAATGACCAAATAATATTTTAAAGTTTATACTTAACAAAAAAATATTTATTAATCCATATTCATTTAAGATTTTGTTTTTTTTTAAATAAATATTATTTCTTTCTTATCTTAAATAATAACTTAACTCTTTTATGTCAATTACTGATTAAATAAATATAATTACCGTATTGTAAGATTTATTTCATGGCTTCTTAACTTAACTTATAATTACACTATGGTTAATTGCATGCTATTATTATTATTATTCTTGAAAAGGAAAAGAACACTTTATTCATCTAGTAATAATATAATTTTTACTTATTATATCGTGAAAATTCATCTTATTATTTTACAAGCTAACTTATTATGTAAAATTATTATAACTATCAAGTATAATTTCAACAAAATATCTTTATTACTTTACATAAAAAAGAACTATTTATTTAACAAAAATAAAAATAATTTACATATAAGTATCTGCCCTTTATTTCATTGTTATTCTGTAATTTTAAAGACACTACTATAGTCATAGTTTCTTATCATTTTCTATAGAATTTTGTTTTTGTTTCTTTTTGTTCACGTCAACCATCAATTTTTTTTTAATTTTCTTACATTTATTTAACCTAAATATAGAAGAGAAAAACTAAACCCCACATCAAGCACATGACTAGTAGCATAAAAATTCAAGCAAAAAAAAAAAAAAACAAGATTAAGAGAAGGAAAAGAAGAAAATTGAGGATCTTATACATTAGGTATTTGTAATTCTTGATTTATTTTTTATTTGAGGTATGTGCAGTGATTGGATGGAAGTATTTTTTTTTTTAGTTTAACATACGTGTCCAGACCAGTTTGTGCGTACCTCGATTAAACCCATAGACTCTGAAGTTAACGATTATGTAAGCCTCTAATGATCATCATATGAGTAACTACAGGGCTTGAACCTGAGACCACAGAGGGAGTAAATCTCTTGGTCCCAATCTCTTATCACTAGGCCACCATCTAGGTAGTTAGATGAAAGTATTTTGATTGTAAACTAATTGTAGTTTCAGGAAAAATGCTTGATGCTCATTGACTGGTTAGAAGGGGTGGCACTAATCATTGATTCTTTAGTTCATGTGCGAGCATGAAAAGTTTTTAATGAAGAATCTCTTGAAAACATTAGCAAGCTGTTAAATGACATCATAGCTTTTAGATTATTACACTTTGAAATTATTCAAAACCCAAAAAAAAAATATGAATGCTCAAGGCACAACTATCAAATCTTTTCCAGATAAATCGGGTATGTTCAATTTCCCTCTTCGCATGTTTTCTAGAGAACAAAAATATGCAAAGACATGAATAAATATTTTCCAAGGATAATAAAGTGTAATAATAAGTCTTATTATTTTGTTATTTTCTTTTAAAATATCATTGCATGAAAATAAAAAAAATTCTCTCTGCTTGGTGGGATCTTTAGTCTTTTTTTAATTGAGTAGTCGATTGATTGGACGGATCATGTTGAAAAATAAAATTCATTTTATTTTTTTATTATTGTCATTTTAAATCTTTATTTCATATATATATATATATATATATATGATCGTACCAAATTAGTTGTGTTCAAGGGACCACTAATTAGATTTGGGATATTAATAAAAGAATGGGCTTGACATATGATGAAGAATGGGCTTGTAATGTAGAAAAAAAGGAGATGGATGAATAACCTTCAAATCGCCTCTGTTGAGGCTCAGTGTATGAGAAAAATAGTCTAAAACCTTTCAGTCTTGTCCTCCCAAGCTCAGCACATGAAATAAAATAGTTGGTTGCCTTCTAATAACAATTGTCTAATCTCAACATGTAAAATGAAAATTAACCGATCAACTTCTTTTAACATACTTCTTGAAGATTAGATCTATTATCCAACAACTTGTCATGATCTCTTAAATATTAAAAAAGTTATTAGTAATTTGATTTAACCTTTCAGTGACTGGTTTCTCAGTTTAATTAATATCCTTTCATCAATAATGTTCCGATTTAATATTAAAATATGGAGTATGTATGCCATGTAAAATCATGTTTGTTCTCTACATAATAATCATTGATCGTTTGAATAAGATTTGAAACTTTTTTAAAATTTTATTCCACCTTGACCAAGAATTTCTCAGTCACTACTATTTGAGAATGCCGTCACGTGAGCCTTTCCATAGACATAAAAGATCTCTCCATATGAAATTCTCATACGGGTCAGTTCAGTGTATATATTTTATGAAAAACACCTACATATTAATTTTAGGTATCCTTTATACCTCAGTTTATGAGAATAACTACTTCTTTTTATAAAGGAAAGAATATAATATGTACTAGTCTTTACAGCTCTAATGAATGTCCAGTATTTAAGAGAGCAACGACTAGTAACATTTTAGGAACAATACTTTGATGCAATAGAAATCTCATAATTATAACAACTTTATAATTTCCTTGCAAATAATTTTTGTCCCATGAACTTTGTCTTTACCCTAGATTCATCAATCTAATATTATATGACTATTAAAGATAAATTAAGTCTTTATTATATATATATATATATATATATATATATATATTTACATGAATATAATAATACCACGTGTAACCAACCGATTGTCTATATGACATATTAAACTAACAAAAACCCTTCTTGAAAACTTCTTTATTTTGAGTTGTGTGCATGAGTGGTAAAGTTAGCTATATGTTTGAGAAAAAAAAGGGTGATATATGATTTGTGAAGAATTCTATCATAATGCATGAAAAATAATTGAAAAGAATGTATTTTCTTGAGAATAAGGAAACTTCCCCCCTCTTTTTATCTCTCCCTCCCTCTCTTATTTTTTTTTTTATAGGGGTGGAAAAAAAGAATAGAGCTAATAGTTAACTCTCATAGTTATTTTCTCATAAGATTATAACAAAAAAAATATAAAAGATAATTTTTAGTCGAGATATATGTTTGATAATATATGGTTACTACTCATCTCAATTTACCTTTATGATTTCCTCTTATAAATTGCTCTCCTAAGTGTTAACTTCGACGTGCTCATGTTCCTTTTTTTTTTTTTGTATGATGAATCTTTTAAACAAAATAATACATAAGATTAGCACCACATATTTCTTTGAAACATCTTCATTGTAAAGATATAAAAATTTTAAAAAAATCATTGATAAGTTATACTCTTGTCATTTGTTATCATCTTAATATAACAACAATACTTTTAATTACAATCTTAAGATTTGATAGTAGTATGACTTTATCAAGATAAGTATTAGAGGGTATGCGTTTATTAAATAAAAAGGAATAACAACAAAATAGTATTACAAGAAAGGCGACAGCACAAACATGGACGTAAACATATTATTTAAGAAAAAAACAATAAAAAAGCCATGATTTTATCAAGAAAGGTATAAAAGGTTTGTGTGGTTAAGAAATTTATTATCCTATGACTCAATTTGTCATAAAGATAATATGTTGTTCTGTGTTTTTCAAACATAATATTTTTATATTTTATCAGAGTTAACAAAGTTCGACAATTCTTTTCCTTATGAGAATGATCTTTTAACCATACAAGGTCCTTCATAATTAGAGGCCTAGTTTCCTCATTGGTCACTTAGTTTATAAGAAGCTTTATGAATGCCAAATTTATATATTTGAATAATCAAGAGGGATATTTTTATTTTATACTTACATCATTCTTCTTTAGTATAATTGTGTATGGTATAATGCAACAAGTCTTTTTTCTTCTATAAAGTTGAGTTGGTAATAATGGATTTATATTCACCCAACTTTTTATAGTTCATTAGCAATTTTAAAAATGGCACGTCAATTTTTATTGGTAAAAATACATCCATACCATACACCAAGAAAAATGAGTTGCCTTTATTGATATTTAAATGATGTGCTTACAAGGAAAATAAAAACATGTCATGCTAATCCTTATAATTATTTTTTAAGATTTTTATTTTTTCAAATTATCTCATGACTCAATTTCTCGTAATGATTATGTGTCGATTTGTGTTTTATAAACATAATATTTCTTTATTTCATCAGAGTTGATGGAGCTTAATAATTCCTCCCAATTTATAATGGTTAGGATAAATCATCCTTCCAAGAATGCTCTTTTTATCATACAATTTCTTTTATAATTAGGGGTTCATTACCTCGTTGGTCACTTTGGCTTGTAAGAAACTTTTTTAATAACAAGTCTCTTTATTTAAACAATTAAGGGAATGCTTTTTTGTTATATCATTATCGTTTGATGTAATTGTTCATAGTATAGTACAACACAAGTCCTTTTCTTCCATGAAGTCGAATTGGTCATAAAAGATTTCTATCCACTTAGTTTCTTCTAGTTTTTCTTTCATTAAGACTTTTAAAAATGGTATTCCAACTTCTATCGGTAAAACCTTCATAACATACACTAGAATAATAAACTACACTTTCTCATATAGTTTATATAATCAATCTCCATAGTTCAACAATATTGTCCAACCCTTACAATCTGTCTAACCGTCATATGATAATTGACATTATGTGATTTTTTTTTTCAAATTTAAGAATAACTCACTTTGTTATACTTGTGTATGAAATTGTCTTTACCCATTTGATGAAGTAGCTGATGCCCATTAAAGGTATTTAGAGAGATAGGTTTAATAATATCCATGTCTACATTGAGAAAGGCCATAAGGCTATTAGGTTATCTAAAAGTGTAAAAGGAGTATAGAGCTTTTATATATATATATATATATATATATATATATATATATATATATATATATATATATTTTTTTTTTTTTTGACATTTATGCCACATCCTCGTATAGTTTATATAATCAATCTGCATAAATGAACAATAATATCATATCTTTACAATCTATTTAGCAATCATGTGATCATTGATATGAATTGCATAAGTCTTTTGATGGATTTCTTTTAAAAATTTATTGACTTCTTTATCAACATATCTTAGCAAGACTATGTCATGTCTTAATTGACAAAAGAATTCCTCAATGAAAAAGAAATTAAATGATAATCTTCTAATGATTTTTTTTTACTTTCTCAATTATGTTTTTTTGGTATTCTTGATTTTTAATATACCTTATAATATTATAGAACCATGATTTTTTATCTGGTTCTTTTTTGATACCCAAGCTATATGCTGTAACATCTTGTATTTCAATTTTGATTGGCTATATTTTCATTTTGTCATAAATTTTAAACATCACTTCTAGTATTGTCAATTTCTTCCATTTAGTTCTACCCTTGAGTAGGTGATTAAAATTTATCATCTCAAACTTCTTTATTAATAAGATTATATATTGTTGATATAAAACAAGTTTATAGTGTCGTATTTTCCACTTCCTTTTTATTTGTTGAATCATTATTGTTGAATTTGTTGGTCCTATGGTATCCATTACTCATGATTTTGATTAATCAAACCATTAATTGATTACTAATTATTGCCTTAATTTTATGTTATTATAGGTTTAATTATCATTCATATTATTTCAAGGATTTTTTATATATCTTAAAGTTATGAGAATCTTGGAATAAATTAACAAGATTAAGATTAGTTTTAGGTTGATTTGTTATTGTAACTCAAGTCCAGGATTTAATCTGACTCCTCAAAACAACTCCTAATATATAAAAAAAACACATTTGAAAAGTTAACCTTAAAATAATGTAAAACATTTTGTGTTTGTAACTAAAAAATCTAAAACCACTAGTAAACTAGATAACCATACTAGACATAAAGCCTAAAACCTATAATAAACTAGATGACTTGTGGTAAATAAGTTAGCCATGCCAAACACAAAGCCTAAGATAGCTAGTAAATATCTTTATCTTTCAGCTATGTGTTCAACCTTGTGCATTGGATTGGAACCAATGCTAAACCCAAGCGCCTTGAGTTTGGAATCAATGCTAGACCCAAGCGTCCTGGGTCTGGCAACCATGTTAGCTCCGCGTCTAGGCCTGAGAACCATGTTAAACTCATCATGTATCTTTTTTTTTTAATATATGAATACTCTTATAATTGTTCTAAAAACATATTTATTTTGTATTTTTATCTGTCTTTTTAACCAAGTTTTTTTCTTCTATTTTGGGACATTAACTACACATATCCCTAAAATTCACTCAATGTTTTTTTTTATTAATCTATAATTTTAGTGAAGAAATCATCTATAAAATTACACGAATTAAGGTAGTCAAAAGGACAATAAGTTTTTTACATATACAATATTATATTTTCCTACAACATAATGTATCAATTCAAAAGTTTAAAAGTTTTCTCTTATGATCATATATTTTAAATTTTCGTATATACTAATAGTTATAATATAGAATAAACTCTCATTGTAATAAACTTTGACAATTATATCATGCAACAACATCTTAAATTTTAAAAAATATGAACCCTTTAAAAAACTATCCAACACTTATATGAAAACATAAAATTAATATTTTTATCCACAATGCATACAAAAAAAGAAAATTTATTTTTGTAGACTTGAAATAAATCAATTAGAACTCAATATTTTTTTTTCATTCTTTCCTCTTCGGATATAATAAATTTATAAAATAAGTTGCACAAACAAAAAAGAGTTTACAGTTAAGTTCCACTGCATATGAATGAAAAATCCTGCTTAAATAAGGCAGTGCTTGTTTTTGCAGTCCAATCATGTTTTTAAAAAATTTTAAATTTTTTTGACCTAGGTGTGGTTCTGGCATGGTTACCAGGCCCAGACCCTTGGGTCTGACAACCATGTCAGACCCAAGGTGCGCGGGCTGACAACCATGCCAGACTCAAGATACGTGGGAATGACAAACATGCATGATTTAACAAACAACAAACAAAGAGGATAATTGTGCACTTTAGTTGTTAGGAGAAAGAAAAGAAAGAAAAAACACAAATAATTGATCATCGACGACAATCCAACCATTATCTATTTACATGCGCTACACCATGTGGAAGAGAGCACGACTACACATCTAGTTAAACGACGAATAACTAGATTTGGCCACAGGAAGCGTCACACGCATCTCTTTAATGGCGCAGGTGCTGCCCACTTGCTGAGGCATGAGGAACATCTGCTCACATCTTTTCAATTTAAAAATAACAAACACATCATGAAAATACTAAAATGCCCCCCATAATACACACAAAATACCAAAATATCTATGTAAAGATATCAAAATACCCCCAAAGAAAAAACTTTTTTTAATCTTTTTTGAGGGTAAAAGTGTTATTTGACTGTACTTGAAAATTTGAAAATCTTAAATACCCTTGTGGAAAAAAGCCAAAGAAACATTTATCTACTTGTAAAAAGATGATAAATTAAAAATAAAACTACTATTACAATGCATAAAAAAAATCTTTTAATTACAATAATTTCTCCATCCTATTTAACTTTTATTATAAAAAAACAGAGAGGTATTAATAGAAAGAATGCCCATGATAGCTTTATTCACGCAATGAATATTTCTATCATGCCAATGGAATGGTTTCGTTACAATGGGCTTGAGCCGTCAGAGCCCAATTATTTAACTTCCAAATCAAAGTTAAAGAAACTAGCGGGAAGCAAGCATGTGATGCGAGCTGTGACAGGGAGACCAAACCAAACTTGGCAGCCACCAACACTGGTCTCACGTCAACCACCTAACATCGCCTCTCCTCTCCTTTCTACACTCTCATAATTGCACACTCTAATCAGCAATTACCTCTCTCTCTCTCAACTACATTTCATTGGTTCTCTACTTTTGATCTCCATCCAGTAATGTGGCAACTAATAGTCGCAGGATCCACTGCTTTTGTAGCCAAACACATTTTTACTAATCATTATTCACAAATTGAAAAATGCGAGGAAGAGGAAACCCTCCAAGAATGCACTCCTGCTGCTACTGCTTTATTTGACTCTTCGCTGGTGACAGACGAGTTGTGTTTTTGCTTATGAACTTCAATTTTTTTCTTAGTTTTTTTCTCGAATTGGAACTTGCCGTTAATTTTGCAATGCATCAGGTGATGCTTTGTTAAATAGAAATTGCAAGGAAGTTGTTTAAGCACAAGAGATACTTGACTTCTAAAGAATAAAAAGGTGATAAGGAATGCGTCTTTTTGCTACGGGAAATTATGTGATTGCAGATGGGGTCGGTTGTCTTGTAAAGACAATGATGGGGGTATACTAGTTTAAATGTATAGAGAAATGTGTCGAGCCTTTTAATTATTTAACGAAAAGTTCAAATCATTTGTTAAATCATGATGAAGTTCCTCGTTAAAATATTAAGAATTGATTGATAGGTGATGAAAAGACAATGATCGGGCCATTGTTTTTTTGACAAAGCTACTGCGAGGATATAATGTCTACTGTTACGATTATAATAATCAAACGTACCTGGTTTGCCTTCTTGCTGGCTTAATCTGCGTCATGACTGCTAACCTTACCATTGCTTGGAACTGCATTTGTGCTAATTTTGTTGTTTCACATTATGGAAGTAATTTTCTTTTTTACAAGTTTTTGTTTGTTTATGTTCAGCATGGTTGTGGAACAATGATGGTGACATGCCAATTTACATCGTTTAATATGCAGACAGCCCTTTGCTTGGTTGGGGACTTGGTGTTGGAATCATGTACATGATGTCTACTGGGAAAGCTGAGATTAGTAAGCTAAGCACTTCCATGGAGGTGATGTCAAAAGTTGTTCATGAATTAAGAACTGAACTCTATAAAAGAAAAACAGCACATGTTGCTACAAGCTCGAAAGATAATAGTACTGAAAAAATGCAACTAGTGGTTAATAGAACAAACATGGTGGATAGAGAATCCAGTGGTATGAAAATGTGTGGGCTTCCTATTGCTGATGATGTTGAATACCCGAGTAGTGTTCTCACTGAAGAGCCTGAGCCAGAGCCAGAGCCAGCAGTGCTTGAAATGGATCAACTGGAAGCAGGGCTCGAGTCTGAACTCTGCAAAAACATCCCTGGTCCGGCACTGAAGCTTCTGGACATGAAGTAACATGGCTAAATTTGGGCAAGGTGAGTCATTCAAGTACCACTTTGATCCTTTCTTAAATTTACCCAATGCTTGACTGTGTTCCTCGTTAGCATTCTGAACCTACCTTCGAGACTTGAGACAGATTTGTGTAAATTTCACTTAGCGTTTTGCCATTTCCATGAAGTTATTTTTTTTTTTAATTTATGTATTTCACCTTAACATTTTTTATTATGAAATGCTAGGGTTTGTTTCATTTGCTACAGCTACGATATCCTTTGCCTGGAGCTTGTATATTTGTGAGGTAATTAAAGTTGCAGCAGAAGTCCTCGTTTTTTTGTCTATGTTCTATTAATCTCCATCACGTCTTGGCTTTCAAATCATTCTTACGAGGCACTGGGTTCTGCTATCATTAGAAAGGTTCACTTATTAACTTAAATTTCCATGTTGGAAAAAACATACCCAGTCATGTGCAACAACAGTCGGGGTAAACAGTTTGCAAACCAGATTCATGCAAAGACAATAGATCCTCAGTACTTGCCAAAGTTACAGGTATGCTGACGTAGGACTAGGAGAGAAAAGAATCAGGCAGGATACGAGAGAATAGAATCAGGCAGAGGCAGGATACAAGGGAGGAAGAGAAAGGAGAGCAGCCCGAAGAATTAGAGGGACAAGTGAACTAGAACTCAGTAATCAATATTCGTGCGTCGACCCTCATTAAATTGAAATTTCATTCAATTCAATGTTAACTTTGCTTTCTGTTTGTTCATTCATTTATTTTCTTTTATTATGATACCTTTAATCTTCTGCCTAGAGTCTAGAAATCAACTAGCTTTCACTAAAATGAGTGCTTCTTGATTGACTTTTGCTATACTGCCAGCTTGTTGGTTAAAACTCTCTCCCCCCCCCCCCCCCTCCAGAAAGGAAACCTGAAACTTCAGATGACCTTTTGTTCTCTTCTTGGGAAAGATCATTGCTCAACAGTTTGTTTCACATTGCCGAATTACTTGATTGCACTTGAAGCTCCTGTTCTTATTTGGGTACTTTGAGGATAAGACTGGAAAAGCATGAGATAAGATAAATTCATGGTTCAGTGGTGGTTGCTTGTGTAGAGACATTATAGATTGGTGGAGCCATGGTGGGTTTGCCTTTGCTGGTCCTATGAAGATAGGGAGATGACCCCATTACATGTTTTTGGACAGCACATTCGTGACCTGTGAATTTTCATCTTCCCTACTTGATTAAAAAGCACCTCACTTTTCACTGTGCCCACCACCCTCTTCATTGAAATGATCTTGTCAAGTTGAAATATGGAGAGCACTGCCACTGACAAGTTGAAAGGCCCCAAGATTTCAAAAAGTCTCAAACCTAGAAAAACATGGATTTTAAGATTAGTTGAAAAGGAAAGCCTGGGAAACAAAATTTACGGTAGATAGTAAGGAGATGCTTTACATCACCGACGAGAAGATTACTGACCATGTCTTTGCTTAAGAGTGATATTAATCACCAAGAAAGAACTAGCAATGGAACTATATGAATTGCTATTATATTGTGTAAAAAACTGCTGTGCTAATCTAGCAAAATTAGGGTTCAAATTCCCGTTTTAACTTCTTGCCCCCCTCCACAGTTGCAGCCTGTGAATATAAAAGCATTTAAAAAGGGAATGTTTCATCTGCTCGAACAACCCGTGATCCAACATCAGCGTGGAGTAAAGTCTAAGAAAAGTTTGACAATCTAGTGATGTAGAATTTGCTGAGAGTTGAGGGAGGCCCATACCATGTCCATGACGTGTGAAGCAGTAGGAGAATCACACAGGCATGGCTTTATTCCCCCGAATAAAATATCAAAAGGGAACAGCCATGTTTCCTAAGAAATCAGGAGCTCCACCAAGTTTTAAGCTTCAGCAAGAATGGTTGTTGAGTGAATTGGTAGGATCGATCAATCAACAATCCAGGTTGAAGGCTTCAAGGGTAGTATCATTTGTAACGACCCCATTTTCTTGAAGGCTACTTGATTAAAGTAAAAGAATCCTGTTTGTTTGAGTAATAAATAAATGAAGTAAGTAATTTAACGTCTCGCTATAATTTAATCACCTACCAATCATGGAGTGACAGAATGAGTGGACTACCCTTCACACACTCACTCCACCGACCTTCACCTGTTCAATCCTAACAATAGAACTTAACAAAAACCACTCATATTTAGCTCTAAAAGAACACGTTTATTTTTATGTTTTTAAAACATTTTAGAAAAAAAATTATTTTTTTTATTTTTTTCTTTACTTCAAATTAATATTTTATTATTATTTTTCAATCATTTTGATACGTTAATGTAAAAAATAATTTTTAAAAAATAAAAAAAATATTTTTTGATGTTTTTCCAAATGAAAAACACTTTGAAAAGCAACCGTAACCATACTTTCAAACACGCTGCCGGGACTACGGCACGTCATAGGTATAATTTTTTTTTGTAAAATATTTAAATGTTGTAAGTGTGTTTTTTTTTTTAAATAACAAAAATCTAATAACCCGAGTTATAATATTGATACTAATTAGCTATGGAAAAACCTAGTCAAAACTTGTTGATATTTTTCATTTTTTAAAAAAAGAACAGTGCCATTCTTACATTTTATAAAATTAAAAAACAAGGTTGACCCGGGTTAATTTAAGTCTACCAACCTAACTCGTGATTCAGGACTTGCTACGAGTTGATCCTTGGGTTTGGCTTGAAAATTGTGCGATAGATAACTTTTAAAACCTGTTACATGATTCATTAGAACGAAAACACTATACATGAAAAAACAAAGGAGTCCAATCCTCAATAAATAAAATGCCAAAGGATCTAAAACTAAAAAAAAAAGAGTAATTAAAAGAATGAGAGTGAAAATCCAAATAAAAAATAAATTAGAGGTCGAGAACAATTCTTTGATCGGAGGGTTAAATTGAAATAAAACAATTAACAAAGGACAAAAAAATAATAAGAATGAGAACCAAATTATAGTCTTGAACGGGTTGAATAAGCTAGTTTATTTTAATGAGATGATAAACAAAATTGGCAACAATGGTAAATGAGTTTTTTTTTTACATAAAATGACAATGATAACCTCGAAATAAAAACCTTAGGAAGCAAGTGATTGGGTAAAAAAGAGCCAAAAAAATTGACCCGAGCAAACCCGAAGCTGCGTGATAAATATGTAAGTTGGATAATAAGGTGCGAGCAAACTTGAGCTAACCCTCAAAACCTATAGCCCTGGTAATGAGATTAGGATAATCTGATAGATGACCTATTTAAAACCCGACCCAACAGTTTGACCCATGACCCAGGTGATTCGAGGCCTAGAACGTGTCGGGTTCCAACAAAAATAGGGGGATGATTGATTGACCCGGTCTGATCTAGTAAAAAAATAGGGTTACCCTAAATCTATTTAGCCCTGGACAAACCTACTAAAAATCCTTTGATCTTTTTTTTTAAATGATGTTATTTTTATATGTTTATAAAAAAAGGGGTTGACCTGTGTCAAACAACTTGACTCGGGTCAACCCACTTGATTCATGACTCGTTTCTTGCCCTGGATTGACCCTTGGGTCAGGTTTGAAAGCCATGCCATATATAACTTTCAAAACTCGTGACATGGATCATCACATCGGAAGCACCATGAATGAAAAAACTGAAAAGTCAAACCATCAACAAATCACATATTGAATGGTGAAATTGTGGAAAAAAACCAATTAAAAGAATAAGGGTGAAAATTTAAAAATAAATAAATCAGAAGGCACAAACAATTCTTTGATCAAAGGGTTAAATTGAAAAAAATAAAATAAAAAAGAATTAAAAATATGAATACCAAATTGGAAAAAAAACTTGAATTGAATGATGAAATTAAAAATTACCAAAATCTTGATAAAGGGGCAAAGAAAAAAAAATAACAAATTAAAAGAAGAAGGACCAAATTCAAAAATATTATATATGACGAATTAGAATTGAGGACTAAATTAAAAAATAATAATTTATATAAGGGCTAAGGAAAAAAGTAAAAAATCAAAAAAATAAGGACCAAATGAGAAAAAATAAAATATACCAAATTGGAATTGAAGGAATAAGTTAAAAACAAATCTATAAAAATATTAAAAAGAAAAATCAGAAATAAAAAAATAAGGACTGAAATTTAAAAAGCAAACTAAAAAGGACAAATTTGCATTTTAAGGGAGGAAAGAGAAAATAATAATAATAAAAAAAAGAGGACGTGGTGGTGCATCCAATGAATTATGGAAGGACTTGTTTGGTCATCATAAGATGTTACACGTACCGCCTAAAAGGCACGAAGCTTCCCACCACGTGTTTTCAAGAGAAGAAAGGCCAAACTACTCCCCACGCAAATGATATTTACTATCAAACCTATTTGAAAAGACCCAAATAACTTTTGGTCAATGATTCATCTCTCCTTGACTGCAAGGGAAAAGATGGTTTTTAACTGTACAAAGAAAAAGGAAAAGGCAAAAATACCTTTAGCTAACCGTTTTATACTTTTTGAAATTAGGGGTAATTAAGTAATTTAACTATTTAAAAATTATATAAAAGACATAAATACCCCCATACAATTATTAAATGACCAATGGACCGTATAAAAAGACCAAAATAACCCTAAATCTAAGGCTTATGATTTTTTTTTTGTTAAGGGTAAAAGTTTCATTTCACTATAGCAATGAATAGGAAAATGTTTGTATGGATACCGTGAATTTTCTTTCTATTTTAGTTGTTTTTTATCCAACATCCAACACATATCATCACTACTACAACTTTCTAACTTCAAATGATTTTTTTTTAAAGAACAAAACTAGCATAGTTAGGAAAAAAATTTAGCAAACTAGTATTGATCAAAGTTTTTTAGAAAGTAGCACAGTTTAGTAAAATTCACAATTATTCAATTTTAAAAAATCATAGTTAGGAAAAGCAATATTCTAAAGAGATGGTTAAAATGGGCTAACATTAATTTAAAGAGGAGAGAGAAAAGAAAAGGAAAAAAATAAAATTCTTGGAGGCACACTGAAGCTTTGATGACAACATATCCAGTACCATAAAAAATATTTTGAAGAGAAGAATTCAACGACGCCAAAAAAAATCAACAACGGTGGTTGAAGTGGGCTACAAGAGTCCTCTAAAGACAATGAGCCACTCGTCACCTTTGGGAGGCATGCGTAAACCCCATGTTTAATAGTGTAAAACCTTAACAAATAATAATAATAATAATAATAATAATAATAATAATAATAATAATAATAAAATAATAATAATAATAAATTATATAAAATACTTATGATTGAAAATTTGATGAAAATTAGACATGTGTGGTATAAAACTAAAGGGGTAAATTTGTATATGGAGAAATTAAACATGAGCGGTGTGAACTTAAGGGTAAAGAAGTACATTAGAGAGTAAAAATCTCCTTTTTTTTCCCTCTAAAATTAAGGCTTGCAATTTTGGAAGAGAAAGGAGGTTTAGAAAATTGTTGTTTTCACTTGAAAAATTAGTGGAATGAGTGTACCCAGTGTGTTTTAAATTTTTCATATCACCATAAACTAGAAGATTTAAAGAGAGACATGGGGGTTAGTGTAGTTTAGATGGAGATTTCTTATTGGAGAAAGAGTGATGTTCTTGAGCTCCATCATTCAAAACCATCAAATTGAGTTAATTAGAAGGGGTAAGAAACTTTATCTTCATTTGAATTTATTATTATACCTTTGTAATTGAAGAGGAAATGATGTTTAAGTGTTATGGTTGTTTTAAAGAAAGAAAGGTATGTTAGGGTTAGTTGGAAAGTTGGTTTGATTGGATTTTTGGGGTGAATTGTTCTTGAAATTGGGTTAGATAAGATAAGTAGGTGTGTTGGAGGTCAACCATGGATTTCCAAGCCATGGATGGTTTATTATGGCTAGGAAAACTTGGGGAATTCCAAATTTTAAGTTTGAATTTGTGTAAATTGCTTGTGATGATGATGATTTATAGGTTTAAGTTTGATCATGGTCATTGTAAAATTAGTTTATGATGTGTTTGGGTCATTGTTGATGTGTTTGAAAAGGTTGGGTATGTTTAATTTCTATGTAAAGGATTATTTAAATTGAAAGATTACCATGTGTTTCATAAAAGGTTAGACATTGAACTTAGTTGATGAAATGCTAGATATTGAGTTTGGTTGAAGAAAGGTAAAGACATTAAAATGAGTTATGAAAATGGGTCATGAAAGGTTAGGACATTAAAACGAGTTATGGAATTAGTTGATGAAAGGTTAGAATGTAAAATAGGTTATGGAAATGGATGAGGAAAAGTTAAGACAATAAAATGAGTTATGGAAATGGATGATGAAAGGTTAGGATATTTAAATGGATTACAAAAATGGATGATAAAAAGTTTAGGCATTAAATGGGATTATGAATAAATGCTATTATAAAAATGAATGATTTGGTAAGCAAGAGTGTAATAATGAATGCTATTATGAAATGAATGTATTGGTAAGCTAGAGTGATATAATGAATTCTAGTATGAAAAAATGATTTGGTATGCAAGAGTGATATGATGCATGCTAGTGTAAAAGAATGGAATTAGTAAACAAAAGTAGCAGATCCATGAATGTTATTATGAAAATAGATAAATGATGTGAATGAGTAGTTGTGATAATGGGTTAGAAATAATTGGGTATTGACCTAGATATCTTTTTGAATATTAGGAGGGGCATCCGAAGTGAGATATGCTAAGAAGAGCTCACATGGCAGGAGCATCAGGTATGCATCCACTGCCATACCTTATCTTGTTAAGGAAATGTTTTGTATATTTATTTTTACATAGATTCAATGCAAAATATGGAACATGAATCCAACTAGAAGCACAAAATATAAATAAATAAATAAAAACTAAGTTGGCCATATAAGTAGGGGATATTTTGAATGATTAAGCTAGTCACAATAATAAGGGCTAATATGTAAAAACTAAGCTGGCCGCATGAGCGGGAGATTATTTTTAATGATTAAGCTGATCATAATGGTGGGGGTTAATATGTAAAAATTTAGTTGGTTGCATCTGTGGGGGCTATTTTGAAAAATAAAGCCGACTATATGAGAAGGAGCTATATTGAATGATTAAGCTAGCCATAATGGCAAGGGATAATATGTAAAAATTAAGTTAGCTGCATAAGTGAAGGCCATTTTGAATGATTAAGCCAACCATAACGGCGAGTGCTAATATGTAAAAATTAAATCATTCGCATGTGTAAGGCTATTTTGAAAAACTAAGTTAACCATATAAACGAGAGTTATTTTAAAAGATTAAGTTGGCCATAAATGACAGGGGCTAATATGTGAAAATCAAGCTGGCTATCATGGTTGGGGTGTTAATACAAAAATGAACTGAATGAAATGTCAAGAGTTAAGAAATGACTTAAAATACCAGTTATGGTTATTGAAATAGTTAAATGGATACATATTTGATTCAATCATAAACTATATATTTAAATGGTGGTGTAATAAGTAATAAAAGGAGGGGAGGCTTAACTTTTGATTAAGAGAATGAATTACACTAGACATGTAGCATAATTTGTACATGCTTGTGAATGGAAAATTAATCTTATGTTTACTCTTTAAGGTTGATAAAGATACTAGTTGAAATTGTTATTTACATATTTAAAATATATTCTATATTTTCATGTGTTTTAAAGGTATATCCCTTCTATCACAACAACGTTGATACCCGGCTTTGGTTAACATAGGTTTTCTTATTAGGTAGACTTTTGTATAAATTAAAATATGTTATATAAATAAATCTATTACATATAGATTTTATGATAAACTAAAAAAGTAGATTTTATGATAAACTAAAAAAGAAGAAGGGAAATGATGAATTAT
>Ga0325410_1002124_pt1 | contig 22117 bp, 9 predicted proteins | sample PopdelMetagenome_16_FD_206182 | JGI IMG/M metagenome (GOLD analysis project Ga0325410, IMG submission 206182) | Populus deltoides microbial communities from Bellville, Georgia, United States - Xylem-PdIQD-R3 | ecosystem: Host-associated > Plants > Phyllosphere > Stem > Wood/Secondary xylem...
AAGGTAGTGCCCATATATTAAGCTACTTCGGATTTGTAATAATAAAGAAAAATAACAGAAAACTTTATTGTTCTTCACAGAACACAGGTAGAACAAAGGTAGTGCCCATATATTAAGCTACTTCGGATTTGTAATAATATAGAAAAATAACAGAAAACTTTATTGTTCTTCACAGAACCCAGGTAGAACAAAGGTAGTGCCCATATATTAAGCTACTTCGGATTTGTAATAATATAGAAAAATAACAGAAAACTTTATTGTTCTTCACCGAACCCAGGTAGACTTCTATCATTGCGTTCAGTCTTTACATCAGAAAATACTGATCTAACAGAACATAGTCTATCCAAAGTGAGATTGTGCCATTTGGGTGTTGTATTTGAATTAAAGAAACTGACTTACCAGACGAGATTCATAGCCAAAAGCACGACAATAATGAGTAAAGCAATTGGCCCATTCCCCACAGCGACCCCTTCGAGTTTCCACCAGCTACATGGTGAAAGAGGAGAAAGAAGAATAAGACAACAGAGAAGGAGATTATGAAATATAAACTTGTCAATTGGCTTAAGTAAAAATACCTTTAATGGATCATTGTAGCGTGGGAAACGGGTAATTCTTGAACAAGAATTGCAGCTGAGATATTCCCATGACAGAAAAAAAAAGTGAGGGGTGATGAACATGAGAACATATGCTTCTGTGCAGAGGAGGAAATGAAAACCAAATAATCATGACAAACCAATCTACCTATGACTGCTATTCATCATCAGAACAAAGATGTGTGTTGCACACACTTCTCTGTTTAGTATCACACATGTCAGCTAGCTATTTAGTTTCGATTTTATTCCAGAATCAATAAAGCAGATTGGACCACAAGATCCTCACTAGAACACTATTTACAAACTATGAGCAAGAAGGGGGGGGATCTTTTCAAATAAAAAAACTCGACACTAAAACAGCCATATATCATGTGACCATGTTGATACAGGTAGGGATGGGACTGAGTTTAATTTTCTGGTCAATTATAAACAATGGGCGAGGGGGCAAAAAGAAGAAGAAAGGTCTGGCCACGGTGCAGACTTACCCTTTGATATGCAACATCAATTTCAAGAGCTGTACAGTTTAAAATTTTTGAAATTCCCATATATGAATGACTACCATATAAACTGTTATCAATACACAGCGCTGATCAAGTAAACAGCTGGCTATAAAAGTGAGTAACTTGTCATGAGATCATTTGATACAATAAATATCACTAAGAATAAAATACATGTTCAAGCTTACAAACCAAAGGTATGAAATACAAGACCTGAACTTGGGGAATAGTTGTTAGGGGCTAGGAGGACGAGTGATTAGGAAAAATAAATCAAATAAAACAGGAAGTCTAAATAAATCATGAAGAAACAATATATAAGATTAAAAAGAAAACAAAATAAAATTCCAAAAAATATGAAAAAACCCAAAAATAACAAAAAATATACACGGTGCATACCGGTAAAGTTCAACTCGAGCTGCTCCATATTGAGTTTCTGAAGGAAGTGCAGCATCCATTCCTTGATTAACGGTATCATTGCCACAGCCATCACAAGGAGGTTCATTAACCCACCTACAATATCAGAAGATGGTAATCATACATTGGCAACATTTTTAATTCTGCTGGCAACCTGTTGTAAGAAACAAGAAAAGAAAAATTTTTGATTGAAAATTGAACACTAATTATTCTGTTTGTGGTCGGAAAACAAATACAATCATATAACTATTCCATGGAAACATTTTAAAACCTTTAGATGAGGAAAGCATCTCTGTTACTTACTGTGGTTCAAAACCATTTTGGAAAACTTGGAGAGAGAATCAATATTTCTAGACATATAAAGCCATTGGCACATAAATGCATTGTGTACATAAGACGCACCAAACTTAACGATGCAAAAGATTCCAACCAACTTAAAAAATATATAGAGAGAGAGCTTTCCTTGGAAAATAAACAAAAAAGTGTCGAGCAAGAACAGCAACCATCCACTGCTTTCTTACTGCTGAAAGCCTTCTCTTTTATAAGAAGTAAACTTTGTTACAGAACTTCAAAGCAGAACCACTAAATACTTCCAAAAACTTCATATGTTGGAATCATTGATGCTTGTTTCCTCCTTGCTGAATACATCCTAAACTTCTAGCAAATAAAGGCCATGTCCAAGAAATTAGATCCTATCAATTTAATTAGACTTTCCTGACATCATAAAGCAAAAAAAGCAAATTCCATGTTTGCTCAAGAGTTTGTTACATCAACGAGGCACCATCTTTTGGTGCTACTCATAACATGAGATATCTAGTCCTAAAAATGATCTTCCTATGAAAATAGTGTCATTCTATAAACATAACATACAAAAGAAAACAGTCTATTTACACAGTATAGTTCCTTACTCGGAGTACTTACTTGTAAGTTGTGCAAGTATTTATGGCTGGGATGTGACTATTTATTAAGCAGTATTTTGTTAATTTTAAGGGCAAATCCAACATAAAAACCGCAAAGGAATGAAAAACACCTGAATGATTGTTTGAACCAGAAAAGCAGCTGCAGCAGAAAAGCATGGTCTTGTTCGGTTTTTGATGGTTTGAAGTTCCCCTCCTAAAACAAATTTATAAAATTACCAATTACCACGGCATATTAGCAGAGCAAACTCCAGAGGTGAAATTATTAAAACAGCTTAAACCAGTTTGATCAACATGAACCACCTTTCTTATTTATTCCAATCATGACGTGGTTGCAATTCACATTGAAATACAAGAGTAGATAAGAAATTGCAGTTGAAAACAAAAAAAAAATACGATGATAAAACACGAATCAGCATTGCAAGACAATCATAAAACTAGCCAAGGTCTCCGAGTTTTCCATCCAACAAACTTGTAAATAAAAAACTACGACCACTAATACACTGCTGCCAATAGTTCTACTGAGCATCAAGATAACCACAACAATATGAGAAATCCTTTAAATATTATTTCCATTGCAGTCGGCCGCCCGCCATGAGTGATGCGTGTGAGAGAATGTTTTTGAATATACCATATTTAGACCAAACTTCTGTCAAACTTAATTTTTTCTGTTCAACTGTAGTTCAACACAGGTCCAAATAGCTGTTCTAAATTGTTTCAATACTAAGATAGCACAATTAATCAAGTTTACAGCCTATAGATTGTATTTGAGGTATATTTGATTGGATAGTTAATGCATCTAATAATTAAATGTGAGACAAACTACACTGAGAATTTTATTGTGCTAAAAGCTGTCCAAGGGTATTTTAGTGATTTAATCAAACAGTGAAGGGTTTTATGTCAACTAACTGTTTTGACACCCTAATGCACTTTTATATATAATATTATAGGTTAAGAAGTTGATGACATCAAGGTGAATCTGAGTTCAGGTCCATAAACAATATTCTATAACGGGAAAAAAAAAACATAAAAAACACAAGTGGTCGACAACCAAAACAGAGGGACTTTAGCTGCATGATTATTATATAAAAGAGACTGAGCCTATAATAAAAGAGACTGAGCCTCTACAAGCAATGAGGGGGAAAAAAAAGATAGAGAACGAAACAAAAACCTCTACAGTCATTGGAACACGTCTATCAAATTCCATTAGCATAATTGTTTTTCCAAGTTGACCTTTTGTTGCTCATTATTCTGCATTATATTATCTTATTATTATTAAAACATACTTTAAATGAGGGGATCACTGTTCCTCCACACATTTTATTGTGGATTACAGGGGGAATCACTGTTCCCCACACACATTTTATTGTGGATTACAGGGGGGGAATCACTGTTCCCCACACATATTTTACTGTGGATTAGGGGGAATCACTGTTCCCCACACATATTTTACTGTGGATTACAATAGTAATCCACAGTGATTCTTCCCCACTATTTATTTTTTTCTTTTTTTTTCAATTTATTTTTTCAAAATTACTTTTTTTTTAACTTTTCTAATTTTTCTTTTTTTTCATTTATTTTTTCTTTTGTTTTTTTCAAAATTATTTTTGTTGATTTTACTTTTTAAATATTGACCTAGTTAAAATTTTTGCTTTGTAATTTTTTTCTTGAAAATACTATGGATTGCTGCGATGTTTTTCCACATAGTTTTTCTATTTTATTTCTTTATTTTTTAAAATTATATTTTTCGATTTTTTTTAATATGGAGCTGATTAAGAATTTAGTTTTGTAATTTTTAAAAAAAAAACATTATTTATTGCTACAATGTTTCTCCGCAAGGTTTTTTTTTATGATTTTCTTCGAAATTATCTTTTTTTATTTTATTTTTTAATATTGAGCTGGTTAAAAATTACAGTTATAATATGTGAGGAAAGCACTTTAACTTTCCTCGAAAATTACTGTTGGTTGCTACAGTGTTTTTTACCACATGGTTTTTTTTCTGTTTTTGTTATGTTTTTTCCTAAAATTATATTTGTCAATTTTATTTTTTAAATATTAAGCTGGTTAAGAATTGTAATTACAAGTAAATACAAGTTTTTCCTCAAAAAATACTATGGATTGATACAGTTTTTCCTCACATGGTTTTTTCCATATTCTTTTGTGTTTTTTTTTTGTAATATTTTTTTTCAAAATTATTTTCGTCGATTTTATTTTTTAAAATATTGAGTTGGTTCAAATTTAACTTTGTAATAAAGCTTAATCATGTGGGGAAAGTATTGTAGCTTTGCTCATAAAACATTGTGGATTGCTACAGTATCTCTCCGCATAGTTTTTTTTTGTTATAATTTTTTTCAAATTATCTATTTCAATTTTATTTTTTTAATATTGAGTTGTTTGTGAATTACAATTACAAGTCATTACAAATAAGGCTAAATTATGTGGGGAAGCACTGTAGTTTTCATCACAAAACACTGTGAATTGCTACAATGTTTCCAACATGATTTTTTTTCCTTTTTTGGTGTTTGTTTTGTTATTTTTTTTTTCTAAAATTATCTCTGTTGACTTTTTTTTTAATATTGAGCCGATTAAGAATTTAGCTTTGTTATTTTTTTTCTTTAAAACACTGTGAATTGTTGCAGTGTTTTTCCATGTTATTTTTTTTATGATTTTTTCCAAAATTATCTTTGTCTATTTTTTTTTTAATATTGAGTTGGTTAAGAATTATAATTACAATAAAGCTAAATCATATGAGGAAAGCGTTGTAGTTTTTCTCACAAAACACTGTGGATTGCTACAATATTTCTCTAAATAGTTTTTTAGTTTATTTTATTGGGAAAAGCGCTATAGTTTTTCTCACAAAACATTGTCAATTGCTACAATATTTTTTCTCATGGGTTTTTTTTCCTTCCAAAGTTATCTTTGTTGATTTTTTTTTAATATTAAGTTGGTAGAGAATTTAACTTTGTTTTTTTTTTTTTGCTTTTTATTAACTAAAAAGCTAAATCATGTGGCGAAAGCACTGTATTTTTCTTCACAAAACACTGTAGATTGCTACAAGTCATTTTGTTCAGTCTCAAAGTTTTTGATCACCAACATAACTTTTTTTTCCGTCATAAAATATTTGCTCCATCATACCTTTAATTTCCATTACTTATCTAGCGCTGATTCACAATTATAACACTATTAAGTGTATTTGTTTTATAAGCCCGCGGCAGCGTGTGGGCAAGTCATCTCGTAAATAGCTAAAAGAGCTCAGTCTTTTACTGTGGACTGCAAAGTGCAGTCCACAGTAAAAGATGAGCCCTCTTTTTTTTTTTTTTTACGTTTATAGAGTTTTATGAGCAGTTTTTTTTTTTTTTACACTTTTAGGTGTTTTTTTTAATGTTAATTTTTTTTATTCAGTTATCAGACTTTCATGACACGGATTCCAGGTTTAATAGGTTAACATGGTTTGATGAGTTAACCTAGAATTGTTTTTGGTTTGACGAGTTAACCTAGATTTTTTTTTCTTTTTAATTAATTTTTTACGTTTACTTTAGTTTGTTAATGTTAAATTTCTTTCTATTTATAAAAAGATGAGCTGATTTTTTTTTATTTTTTTTTACACTTTTAGGGTTTTTTTTTCTTTTTTTTTCTTTTTAATTAATTTTTTTCGTTTACATTAGTTTGTTAATGTTAAATTTCTTTTTATTTAGTTATTAGACTTTCATGACGTTTTTTTTTTCATTTTTTTTTACACTTTTAGGGTTTTATTTTTATTTTTTTTGTTTTCATAATTTTTTTTGTTAATGTTAAATTTTTTTATTCAGTTATCAAAATTTCATGACACGGATCCCGGGTTTAACAGGTTAACATGGTCTGACGAGTTAACCCAGAATTTTTTTTTTGGTTTTTTTTTCTTTTTAATTAATTTTTTTTGTTAACTTTAGTTTGTTAATGTTAAATTTCATTCTATTTAGTTATTAGACTTTCATGACACATATTTCAGGTTTCATGGGCCGTCATTTTTTTTCTTTTAATAATTTTTTTTATTTAATTTAGTTTGTTAATGTTAACTTTTTTTATTTAGTTATCAAACTTTCATGACACGTATCCCGGGTTTAACGAGTTAACCTGATGTGGCGAGTTAACCCAAAATTTTTTTTCTTTTTAATTGATTTTTTTCGTTTAGTTTAGTTTGTTAATTGACAATAAACTAAAATTGCTCAGTGTTTCATTGTGCAAGTCCACAGTGAAACGTTGAGCTGTCTTCTTCTTCTTCTTTTTTTTTTTTTGTTCTTTTGTTTTTTCTTTGTTTTTTTCTGTTTTTTTTTTCTAGCCTTTATGAGTTTTTTTTTCTTTTTTCTGTGTTTTTTTTTAATGAATTTTTTTTTTGTTTAATTTATTTTGTTAATGTTAATTTTTTTATTTAGTTATCAGATTTTCAGGACACGAATCCCGGGTTTGACGAGTTAACCTGAAATTTTTTTTTGCTTTTTTTCTTTTCAATTAATTGTAACATATACTAAAAGGGATCAGTGTTTCAGTCCACAGTAAAACACTGATGCTTTAGGTTTTTTTTAAGTTGTCTCATTTTTTTTAGCTTTTTTTATGCCTTTCGGGATTATTTTTTTGCTTCTTTATTTGTTTTTTTCTTTTAACAAATTTTTTGTTTAATTTAATTTAGTTAATTAATATTAAATTTTTTTTATTTAGTTATGAGACTTTCATGACACGTTTTCCGGATTTAACGGGTTAACCTGATTTAACAAGTTAACCCAGAATTTTTTTTTTCTTTTTAATTAAATTTTTTCTTTGTTAATGCTAATTTTTTTTTTCTATTTAGTTATCAAACTTTCATGACACATATCCCGATTTCACGGGTTAACCTGGTTTCACAGGTGAACCCAGTTAATTATGGGTTGACCGTCAATTTTTTTTGTTTTTTTATTTTCATAAATTGTTTTTGTTTAATTTAGTTTGTTAATGTTAAATTTTTTTTTATTTAGTTATCAGACTTTCATGACACAGATCCTGGGTTTAACGGGTTAACATGGTTTTCCTTTTTAATTAATTTTTTTTTGTTTGGTTCAGTTTGTTAATTTTCACTTTTTTTATTTAGTTACCAGACATTCATGACACGAATCCCGGGTTTAATGGGTTAACCTAATTTGACGAGTTAACCTGTAATTATTTTTTGCTTTTTTTTCTTTTTAATTTTTTTTCGTTTAGTTTAGTTTGTTAATGTTAAATTTCTTTCTATTTAGTTTTTTTCTTCTTAGAGGTTTTTTTTTTCTTTTATTTTTTCTTTTTAATTAATTTTATTTAATTAATTTAGTTTATTAATATTAAATTTTTTTCTAAGTAGTTCTCGACTGATGCCTTTAGTTTTTTTGTTGTTTTTATGCCTTTGACTGTGGACTGCACAGTGCAATCCACAGTGAAAAGATTGATGCCTTTTGTTTTTTTCTTTTTAATTAATTTTTTTATTTAATTTAAATTGTTAATGTTAAATTTTTTTCTATTTAGTTATCAAACTTTCATGACACGAATTCCGGATTTGACAGGCTAACCTGGTTTGACAAGTTAGCCCAGTTAATTCTGGGTTAACCCATTAATTTGTTTCTTTCTTTTTAATTATCAAATTTTCACGATGCAAATTCAAGGTATGACAGGTTAACCTGATTTGAAAGGTTAACTCAGTTAATTCATATATTTTTTCTTTTTCTTCATTAGTTTTTTTCTTCCTGATGGTTTTTTTCTTTGTTTTTTTTAACTAATCTATTTAATTATCACACTTTTATGACATGACCTTCCAGCCAGACCCACGTCCAATGCTATTGGATCTAGTATTGCAGTCCAGACACTTTTATGCTAAGGGTTAACCCAAGTTTAATGTTATTATTAATATTATAAATATTATTTTTGGATCAAGCGTTGCAACCAAACCTAAAACTCTTGGGTATAACTTTGCAAAAAAATCTAACACTTTTAGATCTTGATTTTTTTTTAAATGCAAAAAATAATTGGCTCGTGGCATCACGCGGGGCATTTAACTAGTTTATTCTATAGCCAATGACTCAAATGTTTAGTTTCCTCATCACTATAAAAACAAAAACAAAAAGCCATACAAAAAGAAAAAAACCTTTGCCAGAGAAACCAAAGCTTTCTCCTCAAGCTCTTCTCTAGGAACCGTCTTCCGTGCTGCCTCCTGCCTCACTGGGTCTTCATACTGTATCAACAACAGTCCAAGTACTAAATAAATACTATCTCCTGGAAATTATCCCTATCTAGTGTGCCAGTGATTTAACAATCGATCATAAACAAAAAAATAAATAAAAATAGATTGCACGTTATTTTCCTGTTGAATGAACAGATTGAAAAAAATACCTTTTTTAATTTTATTGGGAAGAACAAAATGATACATTTTGAAACTCAAATCTCTTTTTCAGCAACCAAACAAGTGAAGAAAAACAAAAAAGATAAACCTCAAAATTTGAAATTACCATTTGAACTTGACTGATATAGGGCCGTATTTTCTGCCCAAACTCATCATTTTGTTCACTCACTGCAAGCTCTTGCAACATAAGCGGTTCCTCCTCCTAAACACAAACAGACCCTATAAACATAATGTTTAAATCACTCTCACAAACCGAAAATTGGAACACAAGCACAAAAAATTATAAAAAAAACCTGTAACATCTGCGCAAGTTCCTCGTCCGATTTCATCAAATCGGCAGCAGTTAATTCTTTGGGTTCATTCGAAACATGAACGACATCAGAATCAGAATCATCCCACACGTCATCTCCTCCAAGAATCTACACAACACACCGTTTTAATACACAAATGCATAACAACAGCAGCAGCAGCAACAAAATTCTAAATTAATTGCATAAAGAAATAAAATTATAAGAAAAAACGACCGGCACATCACGAATTGATTCCTCTTCATTTTGCTGCACAACAACAGCGGCAATTGATTCTTGTACCTTGACTTCCTTCTCTTCCTCGTTGATTTTTATCAATTTGAGTTTGTTAGAAATGCCAGTGAGATCAGAATCGTCCGATACGACCCGATCATCATCTTCTCCGGTGATCTACAAAAAAAACACCAATAAAAAGAAAAGCACACACACACGCAAGTGTTGATGACGACGCAAACAAAACAACAAAAACCTTCTGGAGATGAGGAGGGATTGAAGTGAGATAGAAAAGCTGGTTCTTAAAATCCTGCAATATTAATCATAACAATCAAACAAACACTACTGTTGATTTAAATCGAGAGAATTGTGGTTTCGAGAGTGAGAGACTGACTTCGAGGCCGTCGTCGGTGTCATAATCGACGTCGAAGATGGAGTCGTTGTGGCTGATGATGAATTGGCGAGCTACCATCTTTACTGTTTTTTTTTTCCCTCTCTTTTCTCTTTGAGAGAGAGGTTAAGAATTAAGAATTTTGTTTCGGTTTATTTAATTAATGTGGTTTTTATTTTGTTTACTTCAGAGGGAAGGTATTAGATTTTTTTTTACCGTACGGTTCGACACAACTAATAAGACGACGCAAGACTTGTGGGTCACGGTTCGACACAACTAATAAGACGACGCAAGACTTGTGGGTCACACAAGTCTTGCGTCCACAAGTCTTGCGTCGTATTATTTTAATTTGAATTAAAAATAAATAAAAAACAAATTATCATCTTCTTTTGATATAAAGTATTACAATATTGTTTCTTTAAAAGTAGTTTTTAAAAAATTATTTTCTAAATTTTTTTATGTTTCTTTGTCATTAGAGAATTTGGTTAACGAAAAACACTTTCCAATCAACAGAAACACTTTTCGGTCAACAGAAAATACTTTCCAGTCAAAAGAAAAATTTGGTTTGGTTTTCAGGAAAGTGTTTTCCCTTTCGGCTGTGTTTGTTTTCCGGAAAGTGGTTTCCGAGAAATCACTTTCCAAACTTTCCTGTGTTTGTTTGCCATTATAAAAGTTGGTCAACGGAAAACACTTTCCGGAAGTTGTAAAAAATTTAGAAATGTCAATTTTTGCTGATTATATCAAATTTGATCCTCAAACTTTTGATTGCTATATATAATTTGTTTTGAATATTTATTTTTCAATTTCATCTCTTAAAATTTAATTTTTATATTAACTTTGGTCCTTATTTTTAAAATTGTTATTTGCTTTTTCCTTATCATTTTTTTATTGAAATTTTTTATCTATCAAATTTGGTCCTCATTCTTTTGATTGTTACTTATTTTATTTGAAATAATTCATGAAATGTTAATTATTATTATTTTAATTTCTTCATCTTTCATTTTTTTTTTAAGTTTTTAGATTTGATTTCTATTATTTTGATTATTATTTATTTTATTTGAGATAATTTATGAAATTATATTTTTTTTTTAATTTCATTGTCATTCAACTTTTTAATTTGTAAGATTTGTTCCTTATTATTTTAATAAATTTGAAAAAAAATAAAACATTAATAAGTTATTTTCCAACTCATTTTCCATGACATAACCAAACACTAAAAAGTGTTTTCCAACTTATTTTTCATTACACTACCAAACATCAGAAAATACTTTTCCAGAATTCACTTTCCAGGAATTTACTTTCCCCGGAATTCACTTTCCAAAAAAAATTACTTTCCAGCAAACAAACGGGCCGTAATGTAAACGCATGGAAAAACTTGCGATGAATATTGTCCAGCTATATTGCACTATTGACGCATAGTAAACGTTTTACTATTGAGGCATTATTTACTATTTTTTTATATATAAATTTAATGAGAAATTATGTTTTACTCTAAACAATATTGTTTATTTTTTTTTTAGCTTTGTTATAAATTTTACATTGAGTTAACTCCATTAAAGTCATACATTGAGTTAACTCTAAACAACTAAAGCATGTAGAGTGAATACTATACAAATATATTATCAACTCTTTTATATTTTATTGTTGAATATATTACGCGTGGGAAAGTATTATAGCTTTTCTTATTATTATTTTTTTACATGTTTTTTTTTCTCAAGACTGTCTTCTTTTTTTTGTGTTTTTTTTTATTTAATTGGTTGAGAATTTAATTCTGTGGTTTTTTTTTAAAAAAAATTATGGATTGCAACAATGTTTCTCTAAATAGTTTTTTTCTTTATTTTTATGATTTTTTTTTCTTTTTTTTATAAAATGATCTTTGTCAATTTTATTTTTTTCATATTAAGCTGGTTGAGAATTTTACTTCGTAGTTTTTTCAAAAACAATATTGTGGATTGCTACAATGTTTTCCCCACATGGTTTTTGTTTTGCTATAGTGTTTCCTCACATGTTTTTTTTTTTCAAAATTATCTTTGTTAATTTTTTTTAATATTGAGCTAGTTAAGAATTTAGCTTTAACCTCCCCCATATGTTTTAGTTTTCTTTTTTTTTCCTTTTTATTCTTTTATTCTTTTTTTTTCCAATTTTTTTTTCATTTTTTGTTTTTTTTTTATAATTGTTTTTGTCAATTTTATTTTTTTAATATTGAGCTGATTGAGAATTTAGCTTTGTAGTTTTTTTCTTTAAAACATTGTGGATTGCTACAGTGTTCCTCCACATGATTTATTTTTTTATGATTTTTTTCAAAATTATCTTTATCGATTTTATTATTTTTAATATTGAGTTAGTTGAGAATTACAACTATAGATTTCCTCATGAAACATTATAGATTGCTACGGTGTTTCCCTGCAAGGTTTTTTTTTCCTTTCGTTTTTTTTTGTTATGATTTTTTCAAAAATTATCTTTGTCGATTTTAGTTTTTTTTAATATTACACGGGTTGAGAATTTAGTTTTGTATTTTTTTTCCTTGAAAATATTGTGGATTGCAATAGTTTTTCTCCATATGATTTTTTTAATTTTTTATGATTTTTTCTACAAACTCACGGCAACGCACAAGCATGCCACAAGCCCGCGGCATCACGCGGGCATGACATCTAGTACTATTGGCACATAGTAAATGTTTTACTATTGAGGCATTATTTACTATTTTTTTATATAAATTTAACGAGAAAATATGTAAGGTGAATATTGTATCGTTACACTGTTCACTTGCTTATGTTTTACTATAAACAATATTGTTTATTTTTTTTAGCTTTGTTATAAATTTAAGGGGAAAAAATATTAAACTCCATTAAGTTCATAGATCGGGTTCACCCTAAAAAACTAAAGAAAATTTAAAGGGAAAATTAAAAAATTATTTTAATTAAAAAATTTAGCAAACATAACCCTGTAAATGTCACGTCTTGTGAATTTAAATATTATGATCTATACCTGTCTTTTGATTTTTTTAGTTTTATTTTTAGTCATCGTTTATGATTTGTTTTACTTATTAACATACATAATTCTTAATTTGTTTGATTACATGTATGTATAAGTTTTTTAATTTTCACTTTGGAGTTTTTTTTAACTCAAAAACATGTTGACAAAAGTCTACATATAATTTTTTTTTTGTTAAGAAAAAAGATATCTAACCCGTGGCGAAACGTGAGTTAAATATCTAGTGAAAAACTAAAAATTGAAATCAAAGTGGTAATCTTTTTATAGGTTTTTAAAAAAAATAAAAAGAGTGGATTAGAAGTGGTAAACTACTTTGGTTTTTTTTGTTAGGTTTTTTAATATTTTAATTAAACATAATTAAACAATTTCATAATTTGTGTTGGTAAAATTACAATTTTAATAACAAGATTAAACATAACACCATCAATTATGTTTTTCAAGAAAATGCAGTAACAATGGATGCGAAACATAAAATAGAGAACGCTAAAAAAAGGGTAATTTTGCCTTAGTTATTCAATGATGTGAATTATTAGTAACTTATAAAAGTTAACTTCCGTAACATTTCTCAATTTCTACCGTAAGTAACTGGAATGAACAAAAAATTGAAAAATCAAGAAAATAAAAAAAAAAAATTGAAAAAATCGAATCAAGAAAAAAAACCGATTAAACCGATTAAAATTTTTAAAAAATCGACCAGTTTAGTTTCGGTTTTATAATTCTAAAACCAGAAAAACCAAATCGAACCGAAAAAAACTGAGTCAAATCGGTTTGAATTGGTTTTTATCCTCAAAAACCGAACCGAAATCAATTGGTATGAACCGGTTTCAATTTGTTTTTTTTTTAAATTTAGTTTAGTTAATTTTTTTAATAAAAATTAAAATGAATCGAAAATGATCACCTCTAATAAAAATAATGTTTCATTGATTTTCTGAAACAAGGCTCCACGGCTAATTAATTAATTATGTTCTTCTGTCTGGCGGATAGTTTGTCAAATTTTGATTATTTGTCTGCTTACTACCCCTATGAACTTCATAATTGTGGATAATTAGTGGTCAGTTTTAATTTATAATACCAAGAATTTATGGATTAATATATTCTTTTGAATCATAAAAAAATATGACGGCTCATGTCTTCACATTCTAGAGGAGTTTTACTATTTAAGCTTTATTAATTACATGTAGGAGACTTATGAGATTATTAAAAAGGAAAGGAACATATTGTCCTCCAAATTGCAGGAATCAAACGCCATCAAAATAACATTTTCTTCTCCAAATTATGTCATATCCCAAAGGGTGGCAAAAAAATGAAGGGATTGTGGAAAATCCCAAAGGCGTAGCATGTCGACATTTGCACAAGCTTCTAGTACTACAAGAAGAACCCATTTGGGATTTTTGACGGAGATCCTCTAAGGATTGCTTTGTCAGAGGTTCTTTGTTTGTACCCAGACGTTACGGGTCGGCTGACCCGAGGGGCGGCGGGTAATTGGTTAGTGAAGTGTAATGATGCTGGTGTTAGAGTTTTTTTTTTTATTAACGTCGGTATCCGGGTCAGCTTGTGTGCACCTCAACTAATCCCACGGGCCCTGAAGTTAACGACCATGTAAGCCTCCAGTGGCTATCATATGAGCAACCACATGACTTGAATCTGAGACCACAGAGAGAGTAAACCCCTTAGCCCCAAGTTTTTATCATTGGGCCACCTCCTATATGGTTTGGTGTTAAGAGTTTTGAGATCAAACGTTGAGGCCACCAAGGATGAATGGCTGAGATGAGACCACAGAGAGAGTAAATCCCTTAGTCCCAAGTTTTTATCACTGGACCACCTCCTATATGGTTTGGTGTTAAGAGTTTTGAGATTAAACGTTGAGGCCACCATGGATGAATGGCTGAGATCAGCTGATGGTTCAGAGGAGAAAGATTAAACGTTTTGGGAGGAAATTCCTGAGGAACTTAGTACATGGTCACCCTTTCGAATTCAGGTTTTTTTCTTTTTCTTTTTCCTGTGATTTTCTTGTTTGCTGAAGAGGACGTTTGGTAATGAGGTTGCATCTGTGTTTTAAACAAAACGCAGATGCAACCCGTTTGGTTAAGAAAAAAAGCATTTCACTATTCATGGGTCCCACACTGTTTTTGCGTTCAAAACGTAGGGGAAAGAAAAGCAAACGAATGATGCTTCCTGCGCACTTCATGCAAATTTAATTAGCATGAATAGTGGATAGCCATGCTCCACTGTTCATCCTAATTAATTAGCATGAACAGTAGAGCACGGCTATCCACTGTTCATGCTAATTAATTCATTAGGCTCTTCATGTGTGATGAAATTGTAGATAGTTTAATGGAACAAAAATTTTTTATATATAAAGTATGATTTATTTCATGATGTAATAGCAATAGTTAAATCCACAATATTTAAATTTAAAACCATCAATATTACTATATATTTTTTTAAATTATTTTATAACCTCAATTTCAAAAGCATTCTTAACCAAACACATTAAACTATTTTTTTTTCAACCTTAAATTCAACCATAGTTTTAACCAAACACCTATTTTTTCAAACCAACATCAATTAAAAGTACTTTTTATAAAACAATTTTTTTCAAAACACAACCACAACAGCTACCGTAATACCAAACACACTTGAAGTTTTCACCTGGGTTGCTCCATTTCCGTGCTATGTCTCATTCGAATCTAAAAACCATATTCTATGTAGAAATTGATGAAGATTGTTTTTAAGGAAAAACAAATCTAAACACTTAGGCATGTACTTGTTGATTTTTCACGTACAATAACCTATTACTTTTTTATAAATATAGTCATTTGATTTGATTAAATTAATCTAAATTATTAATTATTAAAATAATATTATTTTTAAAAAATTATGTGAGTTTTGATGCAGTTGCGAGTCAATTATCATTTAATTTTAAATTTTATTTGATATTATAATGGTGATTATTTTTTAAAATATTTAATTTTACTTAAAAATGTATTAAAATAATATTTTTTGAGATTTATTTTTTATATTAGAACGTAAAAACAATCCAAAAACATTAAAAAATTATTTAAAATAAATAATTTTTTTCAAAAATATTTTTGAAATGAAAAAAAAAACTCTTAATCTACCGACAGTTTTAAAACAACTCAGGATTGGATTAACCTGCAACTTCTGCTAAGCTAAGTTATCTTCCTAGTTCTTGTTCAGGTTTAGCATGCTGTCCTCCTTGAAAAATTACTATATGAACCCGGTCCATTTAATTAGTTCATGCATTAATTATTGGTTAATGTAGCAGTAAATTCATACAACGTATGAGTCTGGTTTACATGAACAAGGTTACGTCTGATATATAGTTTAATTTGGAAGGGATAACAATTTGGAAGAAGAATGACTTATTTATTCCATAACTGAACTTGGCTTAAATAGCCTTTACAGAGTAACAGAAAAGAGAAATAACAACCCATTAATGCATGACTACAGCATTGTGGTACACGTAACAGAGAAATTGTCAAGCTTATGCAACTAACATCATGAAAGACAGGGATTTATTCTAACAAACAATTCTACTGTAACTGAAAAACTTAAGCAATAACTTATCATTCCCTCCCTTAAACTAAACACTTTCAAGTATTTAGTTTATCTGATACATCACATATTCCTAGAATCTGTCTCAGTCTCAGAAAATGTTCCAACTTTAGTGGCTTAGTCATCACATCAGCTATTTGATCCTTTGTGCCACAAAATTCCAACTTGATAACACCATCTTTAACCAAATCTCGAAGAAAATGGAACCGCACGTCTATATGCTTGCTTCTGCCATGCATGACAGGATTTTTAGAGAGTTTAATGGCTGAGCTGCTGTCACTCATGATTGTAGTGCTTCCTTCCTGCTTATGCTCTATCTTCTCTAGTATTCTCCTCATCCATACAGTCTGACATGCATAGTTTGCAGCTGCAACAAATTCAGCCTCAGTGGTCGATAATGTGACTAGTGGTTGCTTCCTTGAAGACCATGAAACAGCTCCTGAATTCATCAAAAAAACATACCCAGAAGTGTTTTTCCTGTCCTCAACATCTCCGGTGTAATCACTGTCAGTGAATGCGAGAAGCTCTTCAGCTTCACCCCTTTTGTAAAGTATCACGTAGCTCACTGTCCCTTTCAAGTACCTGAGAGTTCTTTTGGCTACTTGCAATTGTAGTTCTGTAGGCTTAGACATGTAACGACTAATTAAGCTCACAATGAACATTATATCAGGTCTAGTAGTGGTGAGATACATGAGACTTCCAACTATTTGCTTAAAATATGTTTTGTTAACTTTGACTCCTCCTTCATCACTGTGTAATTTTGAACCTGGTACAATGGGACTGCACACAGCATTGCTATCCTCCATTCCAAAACATTTTAGAACATCCAGTGCATATTTTCTTTGGCAGATATATATACCATTAGCAGTTTGCAAAACCTCTATGCCAAGGAAAAACCTCATACCCCTCAAATCAAACATATCAAATTCCCTTAACATAGACTCTTTAAATTTACTCATCATAATATCATCATCACCAGTATATATCAAGTCATACACATAAATACTTACAATAAGAATTGTACCTTTATTGCTGGTTTTAACAAACAATGTTTGTTCACTGTGGCACCTCTGAAATCCTTCACTTACAAAGTGCGCTTCGATTCTGCTAAACCAAGCTCGAGGAGCTTGTTTTAGTCTATACAAGGCCTTTTGCAGTTTATACACTTTATACTCATTCCCTTTCTGCACATACCCCATCAACTGCTCTACATATACACCTTCACTTAATTCTTCATGAAGAAAGGCAGACTTCACGTCAAGTTGAAAAATCTTCCATCCCTTTTGAGCTGTCAAGGCAATAATCATGTGAACTGTATCCATTCTTGCCACTGAAGCATAGACTTCAGTGTAGTCTACTCCTTGCTGTTGTGAATAACCCTTGGCCACCAACCTTGCTTTGTATTTGTCTACCTCTCCAAGTTCATTGAATTTTTTCTTATAAATCCACTTTACCCCAATTTTCTTGGCACCTACGGGCAACTTAATTAGTTGTCATGTTTCATTCCTCTCAATCGCCTGCATCTCAGCATCCATTGCCAGCCTCCATTTAGAACTCTTTTTAGCCTCTTCAAAACTAGATGGATCTGCAGACACAATTTGAGCCATGTTAACCTCAATATCCTCATCTGAAAAACCTTAACCAGTGACATAATCATTCAAATATGCTAGAGCTCGTTGGATTCTTCTTCTTTCTTCATTTAAATTTTCTTTTGTTGATGCATTTGAAGCTTCGGTTGATGCATTGGACGAGACTGAATTCGGCTCACCATTCACCATTCCCACATTTTCATTGCTATCTTCTTCACTATTAACAACATCATCTTCAATCAAGTCATCACATGCCTCATCATCTTCCCATTCCAGATCCACCAAGATTTTTTCTTCAAAACTCTTATCCCATTCCCATTGCTTTTCCTCTTCAAAAATGACATCTCGACTTACTACAATCCTTTTTGAGGTAGGATCGTATAATCGATATGATTTTGATTCTTCACTGACACCTAAAAGAACATAGAGAAGACTCTTACTAGTCAACTTTGTCCTTCTAGCATCAGGGATATGAGCATATGAGATGCATCCAAAGACCCTGAAATGCTCCGCTGTAGGTTTTACCCTGCTCCAAGCTTCCTATGGTGTGACATCTTTTACTGCTAATGTGGGACTCCTGTTTAGCACATAAATTGCCCAGTTAACAGCTTCAAGCCAGAAGTTTTTTTGCATCTTCTTCTCAGATAGCATGCTTCTCACCAGATTCATCACTATTCGATTTTTCTGTTCTGCCACTCCATTTTGTTGTGGAGTGTATGCTGCTGTTAACTGTCTCTTAATACCATGTTGCTTGCAGAACTCGTTAAAATCTTTAGAATTAAATTCCCCACCTCTATCAGTATGTAAGCATTTAATGGACAAACCAGTTTTATTTTCAACAAGTTTCTTTAAACATTTAAACATGTTGAATGCTTCAAACTTCTCACTCAAAAAATATATACATGCCTTCCTACTGAAATCATCTATGAAACATAGTGAGTACCTTTTCTTGCTGTTTGACATTGGAGAGATTGGACCGCAAATGTCTGCATGTATTAGCTGCAACTTTTGTGTGGCTCTCCATGTGCTCCTTTTTGAAATAAGGTCTCTATGTTATTTCCCCATTATGCAATCAGTACAAGTCACGGTTGATGCAGATAGTTGTGGAAGACCATGAATCATGTTCTTAGACTGTAGTGTTCTTAAGCCTTTATAGCTTAAATGTCCATACCTGCAGTGCCAAAGATGAGCTAGGTCTGAAGTAGTTGTGTGAAAACAAGTATTCTTCTCCTTCTTGGGCTGAAAGTTGGCCAATAATAAAAACATTATGTTGGCTGTCATCTCAGATTGAATAATAAGCCCTCTCTGTGGATGATATATGTGACACTTTCCTGATTGGATTAGGATTGCAAAACCACGCTCTTGAAGCTGTCCAATGCTTAGGAGGTTATTCTTCAGCTCTGGAACATAGAATACATCAGTGATCATGAAGTTACTATCATTTAAATGTAGTCTCACCCTTCCTTTTCCAAAAACGGTCATCTTGGTATTATTTCCCAGTTTTACCGTTTCTCGAAATGTCTCATTCAATTCACAAAATGCAGCCTTGTTCCCACTCATATGATTTGAGCAGCCTGAATCAAGGAACCAAATATCTTCTTGTGCTGTCTGGTTCACCTTGACATATGACATCAAGAGCATCTCTTCGTGTTCATTTAATTCAGTATAGTGGACTTCCTTCTCCCAAGCTGGACACTCATATTGAAAATGCCCAAGCTGATGACACTTGTAGCATTCAATGGTAGCCTTGTTGAAAGTTTGGCGACCTCTACCTCTACCCCTGCCTCTGTAGTCACCTCTGCCTCGACCTCTACCTTCATTTCTATCGGCCATAGTCACTTTCAAAGCCTGCTCCTCACCATTGCTCCTGTGAAACTTTTGTTCATGCACAACCAGTGAACTTTGCAGTTCATCAACGATGAGTGCATCAATATCCTTAGATTCTTCAATTGAGACAACTACATAGTTGAATTTCTCAGTTAAAGTTCTAAGAATCTTTTCCACAATAGTGACATCCTTCATCTGTTCTCCATTACTCCTTATTTTATTTACTATACTCATGACACGAGCAAAATATTCTGTAATGGTTTCACTTGCTTTCATCTCCAGAATTTCAAAATCTCTCCTCAATGCTTGAAGAGTTGAGCGCTTTACCCTTGCATTTCCCTCGAACTTCTTTCTCATCGAATCCCATATCTGTTTTGAGGTACGCTTCTCCAGAATTTGCTCAAGAATTGTCCTGTCAATAGCCTGGAACAGATAATTCTTTACTTTGAGATCCTTCATCATCAAATCCTCCAATTGCTTTTGCTGTGCTTCGGACAACACCATTTCTGCCACTGGTTCTTGATAACCAGTTTCAATCAGACTCCAGTACCTTTTGGATCTCAAGAGGTTTTCCATGAGCATACTCCAATGGTCATAGTGAGCATTGAAATGTGGAATAGCTGGTTGCAAAAAATTCTTCTCTTCACTCATTCTCTCTTTTCTTTTCTGTGTTTGGAAATCACTCAAAAGACTGCTGCTTTTTTTTTTTCTCAGGCCCCAGGGGAAGCTCTGATACCAAATTGTAAGGGATAACAATTTGGAAGAATAATGACTTATTTATTCCATAACTGAACTTGGTTTAAATAGCCTTTACAGAGTAACAGAAAAGAGAAATAACAACCCATTAATGCATGACTACAGCATTATGGTACATGTAACAGAGAAATTGTCAAGCTTATGCAACTAACATCCTGAAAGACAAGGATTTATTCTAACAAACAATTCTACTGTAACTGAAAAACTTAAGCAATTACTTATCATAATTCTCCTATTTTTCACGTTTGATTTCATGTATATGTGCTTACCTCCAACTCTGGAGATGGCTTAAACTAATTTCTCACCTATGGATCTCTAGGTAAATGAATTTGAAGGAGGAGGTGTAGCTTTTGGGCTAAGTTGTACACACATGAATGCAGACCCAACTTCCATAACTATACTCTTCAAATCCTGGATTGAGAGTCACCGCCAGGAGCCCATTGAGCACCCACCCCTGTTCAGCTCAACCACCCTCCATCACCAACAAGTTCCTAATACTAGCACTAAATCAGACAATTACTATGCAACTAAGGGCAATGCAGAAACTCCCTCGGTGAAAATGGTCACAGCCACGTTCAAGTTCTCTGATTCAGCAATCAAGAAATGGCTTGACGATGTGCATGATCAATGTGCTAAAGCTACTCCATTTGAATTGCTAGCTGCACTCTTTTGGACATGGGTTGCACATGGCTCCCCCCCTTTTTTTTTGGTTTAATGATAAATTGTCCATGGCCATCTAGGATAGGATATAATATAGGAGTTAGTGAAAAAACAGAAAAATCAATTATGTTAAGAAAACTGAAAAAAAAATATAACAAAAAAAACCAAACCATAAAAAAAACCAATTAATTTTTTTAAAAAGCCAACCGATTCGATTTTAATTTTATAAACCTGAAACATAAAAAATTAAACTGAACCCAACCCAAACCAGAAAAAACCAAACCAAATCCAAAAAACTGAAACAAACCGGAAAAAAACCGAGCCAAACAAAAAAAAATAAGCCAAACAATTTGAACCGATTTTTTTCTAAAATAACTAAACCAAAACCGGTCGGTTTAAATCGGTTTTGATTTTTTTTATTTTAAGAAAACCAGTTTAATTATTTTTTTTTAATAAAAACTGAATCGAACCGAAAAAAACCACCCCACCATCCTACATATTCAAACATCGCCTGATTGGTATGTCTGGGCAAGACAGAAATTTGTTGAAATTGAACCACCAACACTGCCCAGAAATTGGGCGATTATGAATACAGATTGACTAAATACGGTGGTACCCATACGGCAAAGCATTGTGTGATTGCTTGCCTCCATGGACAAATATATACTACCAAGTAGTTATACAATAGCGTCTAAGTCTGGAACAGTGCGTCAGCAACCAATGTGTGGGTGACCATTCCTCTCTTATAAAATTTAATTGCTGCTTGCATACAGATCTATGCTACCCAATTGTAGGCGTGAATTTGATTGAACGTCTCTGGCAGCCAGAAATTGGAATCTGTCATGTTATAACTTGTTAGATCAACGATCACGAGGAACTAAAATGTGGAGTGCATGTAAATTGGTTTGGATCGACAGGATTTACCTGAAAGTGTTGCATGGGACACTATCTGAATTAATCTTAAATGATTTACGCTGAAAACGATTTTTGAACATCTGAG
>Ga0325410_1002129_pt1 | contig 22084 bp, 14 predicted proteins | sample PopdelMetagenome_16_FD_206182 | JGI IMG/M metagenome (GOLD analysis project Ga0325410, IMG submission 206182) | Populus deltoides microbial communities from Bellville, Georgia, United States - Xylem-PdIQD-R3 | ecosystem: Host-associated > Plants > Phyllosphere > Stem > Wood/Secondary xylem...
CAATCTTTGCTGAGTAGGTTAGGTTGACTAAATGGTGTTCGTTGGCTTAATAAATGATAGAAATCTTGTAATGTGTAATGAATAGAATATAAATCTCAATAAAAGAAAACTATAAATTTATAAAAAAATAAAAAAGGCACGAAAACTAGTAAAATCTCAACAGAGACAAGGATACTGAGCTACAGGCCCAGAGCTCTAACCCTCATATAAACAAAGGGGTAGGTAGGGTAGGGTACATCAAAGGGCTGAACTAGTTGCTAAAGTAATGATGGATAAGGAAAAAACCCAAACCCACTCTTCTTGATTTGAATAAGGTATCGCTGGAACCGTTGAACAATAATCAGATGAGAGGAGAGCAGAACCAGCTTATTCCAAAACAACTTTCCAGTAAGGATCACAGTCCAGACACTAATCTTACAGAGGAGTTTGAAGTTTTTGTAGGAAAAAATTGGTAAATTAATTGTGTTCAATCCACGATAATTGGCTTAGGAAAACTCTTTAAACCTTGATTAATATTTTAAATTTATAACTCGTGAAATTGCAGACCCGGTTCAGTTAAAAAGTTCGATTCTCAACTAATTTATTAATGCTGAATGATAATGAAATTGAAAAATAAAATCTTTAAATTAAAAAACTCACTAAAGCAAAAAAAAAAAAAAGAAGCAATAAAATGAAAAAACATCAAAATGAAAGAACAAAAAAATTGGAGGGTGAGATTGAAAAAGAAAACAAATTCAACAACTATTTTAAATAAAAAAGAAATAAAAAAATGGGAACCAAATTTGATAAACTAAAAAATCAAAGGAGAATAAAGTTGAAAATAAAATCAAATTTGAGAAGTTAATTAAAATAAAACAAAAGGGAATAAAAAAATGATAAAATAAAAAAAAATTACTTGAAGAGCTGATTTGCAAATTTGAAGGGCCAGACACAAATTGCTAGGAGGAAAGAAAAAAGAATGAAAAAAAGAAAAGGTCGACAGTGCTTTACCAGAGGTATGTTCACCATACGCGTTGTGTGAAGAGAAAGAGAAGGCCGAGATGAATTGAATGACATAACAGGAGAATGATTTTCACAATTGAAATCAGCTGCACACGCTGCTCGAAGATGGCAGAGTGACTAACGCTTGCAAAGCACACACAACAACTTTTTTTATTTTTTTTATTTATGAAAATACTACATTGCCTCTAGGATCAAAAATAAAAAAATCATTACAAAAAAAACCAATGTAAAATGACAGATAAGCCCATATAGGCAGGCTTTTGAAGATTTGATTTAATTATAGAATGTATATCATGTATCTATCAGAATAAAAAATTAATATAGGATGTTGTAATCATTACAGTTACTGCAGTGTTCTGCTGCCACTATATAAATAGGAAGATTGGTTAAGGCACAACCTAACACATTCCATTATTCTCAACTTGGTATTAGAGCCACAAAATCCTAAAATAAATTAAACCTACTTTTCTCACAGCCTCTCAGCCTCCCTTCTTCAATGGAACAACGCCACATACATCTTCAAATTCTGCAGCACCAGCAGTCCAGCTTTCTTCTTCTCTAGCAGTGCAGCCCTCTTTTCTTGCAGCGCCTCCTGTGCTTTTCTTTGCTGCGTCACCGCCTGGATTCTCCTCTACCATGGTTGGTGAACGCCTCCTCTTGCAGCCCACGTCTGCTGCCTCTACTGCCACAAGCATTATCTCCCTTTCTCACACTCATCATGTCATCTCCCTCAAATTAACAAACACAAATTATTTATATTGGCGTATGTAGATGTTGCCTAATCTCCTAGGCCAAGGAGTTTTTGGTTTTGTTGATGGCTCCAACACATGTCTATCAACACATGTTCTTGCCTTATTTGATGAATTGGCCGCTGTTGGTCAGCCAGTTTCACTTGAAGATTTCAATTTATATATGTTTCGTGGTCTTCGGGGAGAGTTTAAAGACTTAGTTACCAGTCTTATTACCAAGGCTGGACTTTTATCATATGTAGATCTTCACAGCCATCTCTACACACATGAATTTCTTCACAAATCTTCTGCTGCCATACATGCTCCTCTGTTGCCCACACCCAGCATTCCATCTTCTGCTCTTGTTGCGCAGCGCCAAACTTTTGGCAATTCTGGCCGCAGCAGGGGCCGCTTAAACGGTGGCTGGCATCCCAACCAGTCCAACAACAAAGGCAACTGATTTGCTGGCTCCAGACTTGATCACCGCAGCTTCCAAAACTCCTTCTTCGGTGACAATAGACAGGGCTCTTGGCAGCGCAATAGGGGGCAGAATCCACGCTGCCAACTGTGTCAGAATTTCGGTCATACAGCTCCCCATTGCCCTCAATTCCAGCAGCGAGGTTATGGCCAACAGCCTACTGCCAATCTGGTGCAGCGCAATCTCTTCTCAACCGGTTCTGTTGATTGGTTTCCAGATACTGGTGCCAATCAACACGTCACACCTGATCTTGCCACCTTGACTGCTTCAGAACCGTATCTTGGTAATGATAATTTGCATGTTGGTGATGGTAAGGGCCTCCCTATATCTCATCTTGGTCATACAAAAATATATACACCACATCGTTCTTTCACCTTATCTAATGTTCTTCATGTTCTTGCAATTACGAAACCTCTGCTCTCTGTTCAAAAATTTTATCTTGATAATAATGTTTATTTTGAATTTCACCCTCGTGTGTTTTATGTCAAGGATCCCAACACCCATGAAATCCTTCTCTCAGGTCAGAGTAAAGATGATCTCTATGCCCTTACCAAGTCTTCCATCACGTCAGTTCCTCAAGCCTATTGGTCTCCCTGCACTTTCGCCTCTGCCGATTTATGGCATCGTCGACTAGGTCATCCTACTACACGTATTTTTCAATTGTTAATCTCGAAAAATAAGATTATTTGTAACAACAAACGTCTTAATTTTCAATGTCAAAGTTGTCCTTTAGGAAAATCATCATGTTTGTCTTTAGGACCTACGTATCACAAAACTTCTGCTCCGCTTGAATTAATTTTTAGTGATGTATGGAGCTCTGCTCGTCTTTTTTCTTCAGATGGCTATCGTTATTTTGTTATCTTTGTTGATGCTTATACTAAATATGTATGGTATCATCCTCTCGTTGCCAAGTCTGATGTTTACTCTGTTTTTCATCAATTTCAGACTCTCGTTGAACGTTAATTTTCATTAAAAATAAAATCTGTTCAAACTGATTGAGGTGGTGAATACCGCAAATTATCCATATTTTTTCAGACTGTTGGTATTTATCATCGTTTGATTTATCCTCACACTCATGAACAAAATGGCACAGTAGAGCGTCGTCATAGGCATATCGTGGAACAGGTCTTACTCTTTTAGGACAATGTAAAGCACCTTTTTGATTTTGGAATTATGCTTTTGAAACCTCTATTTATCTTATAAATCGCATGCCTACTCTTGTTCTTGCCCATTGCTCTCCGTTTAATTGTTTATTTCATCGGTCTCCTGATTATCATTTTCTGCATACTTTTAGATGTCTCTGTTTTCCTTTTCTGCGTCCATATAATAATCATAAATTGGATTTTCGTTCCTCTCCATGTGTGTTCTTTGGATATAGTTCCTCCCATCTTGGTTATCGATGTTTTGACATTGCATCTCACCGTATTTATATTTTCCATCATGTCCATTTCCATGAACATGTGTTTCCTTTTGATAATTCTGAACAAATTGCAAAGGTTTCCACCACAACCCTCATTCCACCCGCTACTGTCACCCTTCCAAACTTGTTAAACCACCTACCACCACCCACTTCCATCAACCACCCAAACAGCCCACAGCACACAGCTCTGCCACTCCAAACAGCCACCCGACCATCCCTTGGCCATCATCACATGCTTATTTATCTAACCCTTATGATGCAGGTTTAGGTCATAAATTGATCTCCTCTCCTCATGGTCTTGGGGCACTTTCTAGCCCCTCCTCTACTTCGCCCACCCTGACCAGCATTCCTGCAGATTCAGTCTCTGCCGACAGCCCCTCCTCTGCTGACAATCCTATGCTGGAGGCTGCTTCTTCATCATCCTCTCCCGCAGATCTGAAACTTATGGTTGATTTATCTTCTTATCAGCTGCCACAGGTCTCCTCACTGCCACCATCTTCCCTCTGTGTCTCCACCAGCACGCAGCAGCCATCCTATGACTCTCAGACCGCAGCAGCCGAAGACAACAAACCTGGCTGCTTCCCCTGCCGCCACCTCTGCCTCCACACGGGTACTGCATTCTTCTTCTTCTGAGCCCTTTGTATTTTTTGATGCTGACCGGTATGCAGTTTGGCATAATGCTATGTGTGATGAGATTGCTGCTTTGCGCTCAAATCACACTTGGTCTTTGGTTCTGTTTCATTCTTCTATGAATGTTGTTGGCAGTAGATGGGTATATCAGATCAAATGTCATGTTGATGGTAGTATTGAGCGCTATAAAGCGCGCCTTGTTGCTAGAGGTTTTACCCAGCAGGAAGGTATTGATTATTCTGAAACCTTTAGTCCAGTTATTAAGCAGGTCACTGTACGATTGGTTTTCTCTATCGCGGTTTCGCAAAATTGAAAGATTCATCAGCTTGATATTCATAATGCCTTCCTCAATGGTGTTCTTACTGAAGAGGTCTACATGAAACAGCCTCTATGTTTTGTTAACTCTTCTTTTCCATCTCATGTGTGCAGATTGCACAAATCATTGTATGGTTTGAAACATATATACGTCATTGATTATTTAACATTGATGGATTGTTTAATCAGCACTCAAGAAGATGTGCAGATACTTCAACACTCGGGAATTATTGAAAATGGGTTGGGCGATGATGGAATGGTCTGCTCCTTGTTCCATAAACTAGGCATAATTTCTTAGGAGTCACCACCTAGTATTTGATTGAGTGCAGATTGCACAAATCATTGTATGGTTTGAAACATATGTACGTCATTGATTATTTAACATTGATGGATTGTTTAATCAGCACTCAAGAAGATGTGCAGATACTTAGACACTCGGGAATTATTGAAAATAGGTTGGGCGATGATGGAATGGTCTGCTCCTTGTTCCATAAACTAGGCATAATTCCTTAGAAGTCGCCACTTAGTATTTGATTGAGGTTACTAGAAAACCTGGGTTTACTGGTCGCTATCAAAAATTCTAAGGTAAAGGATTGGTTGTGGCTATGGAAAATATTAGCACCTCTAATACACCCTATCTGAAGTAAACTGCTTTGCAATTTGATATAATTTAAAAATTTAAAATATTAATTAAATTCTAAGATTTTAATAATTCAGTTATTAAATCCCCAAATTTATATAGAAACATGTTCTTACATTTTTATGAAAAATATAACATGATTTTATTTGTTTTGAGATATTTAACCATATTTAAATTAAACACTTAATTTGTTTTTGTCTTTTTGATTTTTTACAATTTAATAACATAAAAAACAATAACGCACTTATCACTGTTTTTTTTTTCCTGTAATATACTCACACGCACCCATAACTAAATATTACAAAATAATCAATGTTCAAAACAATCCAAATAAAACATGAAACAACTAAAAATTACAAAAAAAAAAAAAAACAGGTCCTGAACCAAAATCATGAACAGTGCCGGAAGCTCCAAGCCACAGGAACAGCGCTGTGAAGCCTTTAGGTCGCCTGAATAGTGGCGGTGCGTCTACTCCACGCGCCGCCGCCGCCGCCGGAAATCCAAACAAACAGGGGGGTCTGTAACGACCTCCTCCCCTCTTCCCTTCCTCGCCGGCGGTGACCTGCAAAACAAGAAAAACACAAGCAAAGTTTCCGGTTCTCTTTTTTCAGATCTGCTTCTCCCTCCTTCCTTTTTCAGATCTGGTTCTTTCGGATCTGTTTTTCTTTCTTTCTTCCTTCTTCTGGTGGCTGATGGCTCTGGGGTGAGGGCTGAGGCTTTTGACAGAGAGCCAAAGGAAAGCTGATCACCGAGAGCAGGTGAAGAGGATGGTTGATTTGGGTGAAGGCTGGAATGGGAATGGGGAAGTTCTGAAATGGCCAGGGGTGAGAGCAGCGGCTGGAAAAAGCTGGGAGACCGAAATCCAAAAGCTGGGAATGCGGCCACGGTTTCTAGCTCTCTGTTGTTTGCAAAGGGAGTGAGCGGTCGCTTTGAAACAAAAATAAAAGCTTGGGTTTTTTATTGGCCGAGGGGCAGTGTGCTTTTGCTGGCGAGAGGGGAGGTCTCTGGAAATGGTTTTGGGGAGAAAGGTGCCGAAATGGCAGAGGGGGAAGAGGGCCGATGGAGAGACTAGGGACGGTCTCTCTGGTTTTCTTCGGGCAAGGGGGTGGCGGCCCGGGAAGAGGCAGGGTTTAGCTTTCTAGGTTTTTTTTGGCTGTAGGGTTTTTCTTTCTTTTTTTTTCCACCAAATTTCCTCCGCCCCCATGCCTGTCAATTTTTCTCCCCCCCAGTTTTTTCACTGTAGCGTGGCATTTATAGGAGAAGTGTGGTTTGGCCAAAATCACAATGGTCCCTCAACTTTTCCTTTTCTTTTTTTTTTCTTTTTTTTTTTTGTAAATTTTGATTTTTTTATTTTTTTATTTTGAAAGCAATATCAATATTAACTCAACAAGGAAATCAATGATCATAAAATTTACGCGTTAAAAGTTGAACGCGTTCTAAATATCTTTAAAAATTTAAATTCTTTTGAGATGATATTGAAAATGCTAAAAATAATGTAAATATATCAAAAATATATTTTTTTAGAGTTTTCATTATTTTTTTGTTATTTTTAATTTTTTCTAAAAATTTATCAAAAATATGTATCAAAAATTAGATACCAACAACTTTTATTATAATAAAGTATTCGACGGTGCGAAGGAGCATTGCAATCGGAAGCGCAATGTATGGATGGCGAAACTCAAGCGTGATTATTTCAACAGTCCGTGGGCACTGATTTCGCTTTTAGCTGCTGTTGCATTGCTTCTATTCACCCTGGCACAAACTGTGTTTACAGTCATGCCTTATTTCCAAAAGGATTAGCGTGAGAACAACGATCGGTATTTCATACGCAATAGTATTCCTGAGAATATTGAATACAAGCATCTTCTGGACATATTATATCATATTGGCTATCAGACGCCTGATTCGACGGAATCACAAGAGGACAACGATCGGTATTTCATACGCAATGCCAAAGAGCTGCAAGAAGCTGGCATTAAATTCAAAAAGCGAGAGGGATCAAGGAGGTTGGTTGATGTTGACTTCTCGGAAAATGGCACGATAGAAATCCCATGTTTGAGAATTTATGACACAACAGAGTCGCTATTCCGAAATCTTGTTGCCTATGAACAGTGCTCTCAGCGCAAACATCTGTACGTCACTGATTATATAACTCTGATGGATTGTTTAATCAACTCTCAAGAAGATGTGCAGATACTTCGACACTCGGGAATTATTGAAAATGGGTTGGGCGATGATGGAATGGTCTGCTCCTTGTTCAATACACTAGGCATAAATGTCATACTCTCCCATCGTCGTTACTTTTATTATAATAAAGTATTCGACGGTGTGAAGGAGCATTGCAATCGGAAGCGCAATGTATGGTTGGCGAAACTGAAGCATGATTATTTCAACAGTCCATGGGCACTGCTTTCGTTTTTAGCTGCTGTTGCATTGCTTCTATTCACCCTGGTACAAACTGTGTTTACAGTCATGTCTTATTTCCAAAAGGATTAGCGTGACATGCACAGATCCATTACAAAGTGCTGTCCAACCGATTCTGCTGAAGAAATTAAGGAAGTCTGATATACAGTCATGTCTTATTTGAAAGCTATCTTTTCCATGTTAGACAATTTTCAGCTGAAGAAAGTCTGTGTTTGATGGATCGGTGGTATATCTGCCTTTCTCCGATTCTGAATGATTATGTATTCGTGATTCTAATAGAACTTCATATGCCTGTATTTGATGGATCAATTATGTAATAATTAATGACTATGCTTGGTTGTTCTAATGCCGAATGAAGGTTTTTATTTTCTTTATCCTCCTTATTTTTATGTCCATCTTTCTAATTATAGCTTGAGCATTGTAGAATTTCTCTAGAACTATATAATAGCCCATTTGTTTGTTTTCTCACCATTGTTCTTAATGTATTGTGTGATCTTTATTTTCACAAATTATCAGTCTTATCAATATCATCCCACCAAATTTATCAAAAAATAAAGAAATATTGCTTCGTAAGCAAGAACCTTGGGGTATTTTTTAATGTATTTTGGTTGTTCAATGGGAAAATTGCCTAACATCGAGTAGCTTTGGGATGATTAAGGTATAAAAATCTTGAAGCTTTATTCTTTTCTTTTTTTCTTCCTTCCCTGAATGTCACGAACTCGCCATACACAAGCTATGGCATCAACATCATCTCTGCTGGCTTCCCTTGAATTTGAAACTTGACTAGCTCTCATTTTAATTAATTAAGATCTAAAAATCGATTAAACCATTAAACCATTTAACGGTTGCATGATTATCTTGTATTTACTTAATTAAATAATCATCTCAGAAACATATCAAAATAATATTTTTTTGCGTGTTGTTTATTTAGGAGGACGATCGTGATTATTTTTTAAAATATTTTTTACTTAGAAACATATCAAAATAATATATTTTTTATTTTTTTAAAATTAATTTTTATATTAGCATATGTTTGGTTAAAACTGTGGTTAAAATTGAGGTTGAATAAAAATTAGTTTAATGTGTTTGGTTAAAAATATTTTTCAAATTGAGGTTATAAAATAACTAAAAAAGATATATATTAATATTGATGGTTTTTAATTTAAATATTGTAGATTTAACAACCACTATTACATCATTAAATAAATAATACTTTATATCAAATATTTTTTATTATTCCATTAACTTACCTTTTTTCATCACGTATGAAATTCATCCGACAAGAACTATAGTTTCTATGGTATTTTGAGCATGCAACAAAATTAGGTAAAATATCATCAAAAACAAAATTAAAATTGCGATCAAATTCCGCAAATGCCACGTCATTATGCGATGTCCTTCTAATTTATGTAGTGTTATTGAATAATATTAAACACTAGTTTTTCGAGTAAAACACAATTTAAAAAAAAAAATTACCGGGTCAAACGCGATCCAATGAAACACTATCCACGTGAATAGTGCCACGTGAGATTCACTTGGCACTGTTCATATAATCAGCGCCCTGGTGAATTAATTCACCTAGCATAGACGGGGCCGCGTGAGGAGAAGCTGCTGCTTCTCACTAACATACGTTTTCAACAGGCCCCACATACACATTAATTTGAGTTTTAATGTTATCAAACATATTGTTTACGCTATTTGTTTTAAAAGCTACCGCAGCCGCATAAACAAATGATCCCTAAATTTAACTAAGAGCTGCAACATACATATACAACATACATATTATTAAGAACAATTTATTTTTGGAATACAACAAGATTAAAAAAGAAAAGTGTTTGAGAAAAACTCACAATACTAATAGTCCTGATTTCTAACAAAATGACTAGTTTTTGATAGGTGTAATTTAAGAAAAGAAGAAGAATTAACAGAATGAGAAACAAAGAAGAGAGTTTTGCATAATTAATTCATATCCTCCCTTACACTTCAGATGACTTATTTTTTATAGCCAACTAATGAATGAGTAAAAAACAACTGATACAACGAAATGGAAATTGTCATAACCCAATTTTTGAACAAATAATACAAAAATTAAATATAGTTGACAATGGGGTTAAGACAACAAAATTTGAAGTTTGGGGATGTAATATGAGAGTTAATTGATCAATTTTGAAAGAATTAAAAGTTAAAGATTTAATTAAGGGCTAAATTGAACAATCCAGAAATTAAGGACTGTTTTGTAAACAGTGTTATAATTCAGGGATTTAATTGAAATTAATTCAAAACGGGCAAAATTAAAAGAATTAATTCAGGACCAAATTGAACAATCCAGGAATTAAGGACTGTTTTGTAAATAGTGTACCAATTTAGGGATTTAATTGAAATTAATCAAAAAGGGCAAAATTAACAGAAATTTTTAATTGCTTAGGGGTCCAATTGCCGGATTTCCAAAGTTCAGGGGTCAAAAAGTGAAAATGTGTCTTTTGGCCGAAACATCGCCGTTGCTAGTGGGAGAGCCGTGTGATCTTCTTCATCCCGATTCAACCGGAGACCTGAAAATCTGCAATAGTTCAAATCATGGAAGATACAGTCCTGCAAAGGCAGGATTGATTAGGGGCAAGCTGCGGGTCTTTATAAGAAGAAGGCAGAGAACGTAAAGAAAAAAGGAAGAGGAAGAGGAACCCAGAAATAAAGCAACTCACAGCACCCGACAGCAACAAAAAACCCAGAAAAACAGAGCAATTAACCCAAAGAAAAACAGAACAAAGAAAACAGAACAAAAAAAAAGAAAATACAGAGAAGAACAGAAACATCAGCCCAGGTTTCGTCCCTGTAAGAAACAAGTTTTTTCGTCAAAAAAATATACAAAGAAAAGGAGAAAAAGGCAGAGAGTCACGGATCAATTCTGTTTTCGTACCTGCAAGGAAACAATTGATCATCGAACCATTGGTTATTGACAGAAAGCAGTCGAACCCACACCGGCGTTGCAGCTTCCTCCACCATCGCCAGAAACGAAAAGCAGTCGAACCCCACCAGCGTTGCAGCCTTCAGTGCAATCTCCAGAAACAGGTGCGCCCGTTTCCATTTGTTTTTGCTCCTGTGTTCAAATTGCATTTGAACAGTGCGAAGGTAATTTAATTACCTTCGCACTGTTGATGCACGCGTGAAAGTACTTCACGCGTGCATCAGCTGTTTGCCTAGCCGGTCACTGGCTTGGGCCAGTGACCGGGCCGGGCTGGCCGGGCCTAGCCCAGCCCCCTGTGGGGTTGAGCTGAGCCCAACCACCAATATATATGCTGGGCTGGATTTAGCCCAGCCCAGCCCAAAAATAAAAAAATAAAAGATAAAAAAATAAAAAATATATAATAAAAATTGTGTATGTAAAAAATTTTATTTTTTGTTTATTCATTGACGCCAGAGTCAGAATAAAAATTTCATTGTATTTTATTATTTAGTTATATAAAAATAAAAAATGTGCAAAAAAAATAATATAAGATAAAATAAAATAAATTTATTTGGTATATTCACTAACGCCAGAGTCAGGAATAAAAAATACTAATGCAAATTTATTTTATTTTATTTTATTTTATTTTGTTTTCTTTTTAGCTACATAAAAAAATGTGTGTATGTATAAATAAAAAAATAAATATGAATTTATTATTTTTGTTCATTGACGCTAGAGTCAGAATAAAACTATTGATTCAAATTTATTTCCTTGTGTTTTCTTTAAAAATAAAAAATATGCATGCAAAAATAAAATAAAATAAAATAAAATAAATTTATTGGTTTATTCACTGATGCCAGAGTCAGGAATAAAGATACTAAGTAAATTTATTTTATTTTACTTTGTTTTGTTTTTTTAGCTACATAAAAATAAAAATAATGCGTATGCATAAAAAAAAATTTTGATTTTATTTGTTTATTCACTGACACCAGAGTCAGGAATAAAAAAGGATGATGATTTAAATTTGTTTATTTTCATATCTACGTAATGTTTACCAACGCCAGAGTTGGAAATATCCGTAGTTGAATATTCACTGACGCTAGAGTCAGGAATATTACACACAAACAATCATAATATAAACGAACAAAAAAAAATGTTAGCAATTAATGACAAAGATCAGCAATGCAGCCTGCCTTAGGCAGGACGTTTAAGAGGGATAATATCTTCCCTTTTGCGTAACCAGTCCTGTACCATAGAATCTCTGCTGACCAGTCAAGGTTCCTAGTATCCATAATATTAGGTGGCGACTCCTTAAACAAAGAATATCACCATTAAAGAATAGAATGCCAGAAATCTGTTCTTTTCTAAAAAATTAAATTTTTAAGACCGCCACGATGTCGGGGCGACAAAAATAATGGCAGAAATAATCGGTGCATGATTCCCACACACATTCCGCACAACGAAAAGCAGGGCACTAACCCCACTAATTATTTGCATCACTTAAAACTAACTAACTGTGACATGTCAGCACATGATCCACGAACATGGTGCATGTCATGGTTGCATGGTGAAGGGTCTGTTGCACATATCATTTTTACATCATTAATATTCGATCTAACCGTCTAGAATGAGAATTAAGAAGTGGTTGTCAAAATCTCAGCCCGTTCCAACTGTTAAAGAGCTGGAAATAAAAGGCCTTTCTTCTTCTCTTTTTCCTTTTTTTATATTCTCTCTTTTGCTAAAGCTGACCTGTTGCTACAGTGCTAATTATTTGTGTTTTGAAAGAGGCAGTATTCGATCTCGTCTAGAAAGAGGATTAGCATGTCCAGAAGTGGTTGTCAAAATCTCAGCCCGTTCTAACTGTTAAAGAGCTGGAAATAGAAGAGAGATTATTCTGCTGCCTTTCTTCTTCTTCTCTTTTTCCCTGTTTTATATTCTCTCTTTTGCTAAAGCTGAACAGTGCTAATTATTTACGTTTTCAAAGAGGCAAGCTGCTGCCCCTTGCCAATTAAATTTGGTGGTCCCACCATCACATGGTGCGGGACCACACACAACAAACATGTTTTAATTTCTTTGTCGAATTTTGGATATCTCAGCGGAAAAACTGATGTGGACACCTCCATGGAACCAGCTGTCCCAGCTTGAAGACGAAGACTCTTCAACTTATGAAGTATTCGTCCTCTTGGCATATTAAGGCGATCGACTTGATTAATACATATCATTTCTAATTTCTTTGTCGACTTTTGGCAAGGGTTGATAGTTATAAAAAGCATATATATATATATATATATCTCAGCTCTAGAGAAGATCCATTGCAGAGCAAGGTTTGAGAACAAGCGATAGGTATTATATATTAATATTTTAACGAGTATCATTTGATTCTCGATCAGTCGATTGACCATTGTTGTAACATGCAGGTATTTGATATATAACCTGGTTTGTTTTTTCTGTGCCTCAGTGTCAAACCCTGTAAGTACTAAAAAATCCTTCACAATGCATGATTCAACTGATCACAAGTAGCGCTGTAGATTATTGTTTTTACGATTCGATAGGATCTTGAATGGAGAGATAATTATTCCTATGCATGGAAATTATATACATAATATGCTTCTCTCAACAAAACCCAACATCTTTCATGAGTAAACATAAAGTGCCATTGAAGTTAAGATGGGTGTAACAAGGTGACAATGCTACTACCAAATTACATGAAAAAAACTAATATCACAACTCCTAAGGTAAATACAACTTCTCTCAATGGTGCAACTCTTTAATGTTCAAAGAGACATTAACTTTTTAATTCTTTTTATTTGTCAAAAAATGAATCTATTGATGCTTTTCTTCTATATTGTTGATGTTGTCCGAATTCAAGACCCTATTTTCTTCTTCTTCTTCTTCTTGCTAAACGTCGTCCTTGAGAATAGAACAATATTATCCTTCTTAGAAGCAGTGACACAACCAAAGGGGACTGGAGGGTGTAGCTGCCCTTTTCATTTTTTTTTCCCTTTTTCATTTCTTTTATAAGTAACTAGTTATGTGAGTTGTTCTCCGTTGCGGGTAAGATATTTTTATTTTTTATAAAAAAAAATATATATACAGGTTTTTTCAATGTATTTTTGTAGTTAAAAAACTTTAAGTGCAAATAAAAAAAAATGATGCATACATGTAATCAAATCAATTAAGAATAATGTGTCTTGATAAATAAATCAAAAGTCATTTACAATACCTAAAATAAAATTTGAAAAATTGAAAGACAGGTCTACGTCAAGATATATATTTAATCTCATAAGAAATGACATTTACCCAGTTATGTTTGCTAAATTAATTTTGTTTATATTTTTTTCCAATCAAATGATAATAAAAATAGACAAATATATTAAATTTATTGAACAAAATAAAAATAAAAATAAAAATAAAAATATGCAAAGCTACACATATTAGAAATATTATCTGAAAATAAAATCCATCTATACAAAATATTAAAAAAAATTGATGAATCATAATCTCTTCAAGAATTAAATACACACAAAATAATTTTTTTTTTAAATCTCTATCCAAAAAAGGTTAAATAAGCGAATAAAAAAAAATCACAAATGACTAATATTAATTGAAACATAAATTTCAAAATTATTTTTTTAAAAAGACATGTTGAAAAAAGATATCAATAAAAAACAAACTAGAAGAAAAAAAATAATAGTCTGTCTGACCCATTTTGTTAGAGCCCACCTGTAGGCCTTCCCTAGCAGGCTTGCATGCCTAGGTCCTTGTTTTTTTTGTTGCCCTTGGTGCAGACGACATGTCCTCTGCCCTAATTTGTTTTGATAAAAAACAAAAGACTGGTCATCTATTTTTGCCTAAAATTTGGTCACTGAAGTAGCTGAAAAATTAAAGCTTACGTGTTTTTGACCCAAAAACTAATTTTTCAACCCATTTGTTTTTTTTTTGTACCAAAAACACCTATTAAAATCTTAGGAACCGTGTTAAACTTATCAATGTCCTAAAAAAATAAAAACTAAAGCACTCCAAAAACCAAAATCAACCCGAAACTAAAAATCAACTCAAGTTCAGACTTATTTTTTCATGAACTTTAAAAGTAAAAAAAAAAACCTAATAAAAATCTCTCTCATCAAATGATCATTCGTTTTGGTGGCCTAAATCAGTGTTAATAATATGTTTTTCTCTTTACCGCTGAAATCTATTGACCTCTCTCTCTCTCTCTCTCTCTCTCTTTCTCATCTTAACCGAACTCTAAAAAATAATACAAATTAACTTTGGTACCAAAATGGAATTAGAATTTTATAATCTGTGTTATTTTTTAAGTTTGAGAATCACAGTGTATCTTTTGTGAAACTTATGGCACGCCACCCATGTTTAGTGCCTTTTTTGTTTTGTTCCCTCTTCTTTCAATCTCACTATTTTATAAAAAATCAAAATCAATTGGTCTTCAATTAAGACTAAATGACCAAGAAAAAAAGTTTAAAAACAAAATTTTAAAAACAAAAAATTTTGCGTTGTCCATTTACAATAATATATGAGAAAATAAGTATTGAAATCTTGCACATAAAAAAACCCACGTCTTATAGTTTTATACTTAATGATCATACCCCTAAAGAAAAAAAATCACATATATATAGTGATATTTGTTCATAAATGGATACCCTAAAAGAATATAAATGCTACTTCCAAGCTTGGAAATTAGCAGAAACACTAAAAGATTTGGGGAAAAAATAATACTGAGTGCAATGTGGATTCATATGGTTTTCTTTTTTTTTTCTTTTTGTTCTTTTTAATTGGATCCTTTTTTTTTAATCAAATTAGTAACTAATTTGTTATAATTTGTTATAGAAAAACACAATTAAAAGATATAGGACCAAAAGTAAAACTCAGAAAATTATGATGGCTAATCTTAAATTAGCACAACAAAAGTTCTTTTTTATCCCTGTATTTTCATTTTTCTTCTATTATAGTCCCTTTATTTTTTTGGAGTTTCATTTCATTTCAAAACTTTATTTTTTTAATTTTATTTTTTAGTTTTTATTTTGAGAAAGCCATTGATGAGAAAGGAGTTCAATGGTAGGGTTTTTTTAATCTATAAACTTGTCTGAAAATATGGATTGGGTTCGTGTAGATTTTTTAATTCGGTTAATTTTTATTTCTTGAGTAATTTTAGGATTGATAAGTGATTTATTAAGATTTTTATGGTGTTTAATAAATATGTTTAGATAAAAATATATTGAAAATATATTTTTAAGCCATAAACCCTCTCCTCTTGATTGTCCAACCACCGTAATGATGGCCGAATTCCCGAATTCCAGGCAGCACTTAGATGGCAATAAGTCACTTGCCACTACAAATGACCTATCATCCACTTAGAAAAAAAAAAACATAGAAGTGAACACTGAAGAAAAAAAAAGAGGTACAGGTTTCCAAGCACGAGTCTAGGCTTCTAAGCTCAAGTGCTGCTGAGTTTTCTGATTAAAGCCAAGCATGTGGGCATGGCTAGGAAGGTCATGTGCTTGGGCCCTTTTTACAGGGTTAGGCGTGCTGGGCAACCCAAGCTTGTGCTCTTATCTCCTTTTTTTTTTTCCTTTTTCTTGTTTTATTTTTAAATTTAATTTTTTAAAAATTAATTAATTTAAAATATTAGCTTATTAAATTAAATAAGAATGGATTTTAGATATTATTTTATTAAATATCAATCATTTTTTTTAATATGAGTATAGGAGTCATTATTAAGCGTTTTGTTTTACATCTCATCATTATTTTCTTAAATTTTTTTTATGGTTGCTTTTTTTACGGTTTTTATTTTAATTATTATATAATTAAATAAAAATTATTTTTAAAAATTAATTTTATTAAACATAGTCGCGTCATAATTTGAGTCACATACTTGACGAGTTCACTTGAGTCAATCAAAATTATTATTATCTGATATTTAAAAATAAAATTTATTATGGGGGTGTTTGGAAGTGCAATGACTGTTGCTTTATAAAGTGTTTTTCGCTATGAAATGTATTAAAATAAATTTTTTATTTTTAAAAAATTATTTTTAACATCAAGATATTAAAATGATCTGAGAATATTCCTAAAAAGTATTAATTTAAAGCAAAAAAAATTAAATTAATTTTTTTCAAAAATACTTTTAAAACACAAAAACAAAAAAAACTTTTATACACCTCAAATTTTGAATTTATAATCAATATGTTTCTTATGGACATCAGTAACACGCACATTTTTAATTACATTCAAAATAAAGTTTTGGATGAATCGTCGGGACTTTTTTTGAAACATTTTTGTATCCATTAATTTCAGTAAAAAGAGATGAGTCGTCGGGACCCTTTAGTCGTTCAAATCGACAAAAAGCTTGGAGATTTGCCTTCTAATCACTCAACATGCAGTATTTGCAAGGTTCCTAGTCGCCTCCGCCATGTAAACGACAGGGCATTTGAGCCGGAAATCCTCTCCATCGGCCCTTATCATCGTGGAAAAGATAAATTGAAGATGATGGAAGAACATAAAAAACGTTATCTACAAAAGCTTCTTCAACGCAGAGGGGAAAGTAGCGTGAGTGAATATGTTAAGGCCATGATTGGGGTGGAAGCAGAAGCTCGTAAATTTTATGATCAGTCCGTAAGTCTAGTCCAGGATGAATTTGTTGAAATGTTGCTTCTTGATGGTTGCTTCATTGTTAAGCTTATTCGCAAGTATAACAATATTCCAGGAGTCAGCGGTGAAGATGACCCTGTTTTCGAAGTGCCTTGGATCCTCTCATGCGTAGAAACTGACACGATGTTACTTGAGAATCAACTTCCATTCTTTGTTCTTCTGGAGTTGTTTACTAAGACGTCTGGGCAGAACGAAAACGACTTCTTTGGTATGGCCTTAAGATTTTGCAAGCAGATATTTCGAGGCTTAGGAAACCATAGAATTCCTGAGAATGTATGCAAGCATCTTCTGGACATGTTATATCATGCTGGGTATCAGCCGCCTGATTCGACGGAATCACCAAAGGACAACGATTGGTATTTCATACGCAATGCCAAAGAGCTGCAAGAAGCTGGCATTAAATTCAAAAAGCGAGAGGGATCAAGAAGGTTATTGTTTGATGTTGACTTCTCGGAAAATGGCACGATAGAAATCCCATGTTTGAAAATTGATGACAGAACAGAGTCGCTATTCCGAAATCTTGTTACCTATGAACAGTGCTCTCAGCGCAAACATCTGTACGTCACTGATTATATAACTCTGATGGATTGTTTAATCAACTCTCAAGAAGATGTGCAGATACTTCGACACTCGGAAATTATTGAAAATGGGTTGGGCGATGATGGAAAGGTCTGCTTCTTGTTCAATAACCTAGGCAAAAATGTCATACACTCCCGACGTCGTCACTTTTATTATAATAAAGTATTCGACGGTGCGAAGGAGCATTGCAATCGGAAGCGCAATGTATGGATGGCGAAACTCAAGCGTGATTATTTCAACAGTCCGTGGGCACTGATTTCGCTTTTAGCTGCTGTTGCATTGCTTCTATTCACCCTGGCACAAACTGTGTTTACAGTCATGCCTTATTTCCAAAAGGATTAGCGTGACATGCACAGATCCATTACAAAGTGCTGTCTTGTTTCAAATAAAATCTCCAGCCATCTTTTCCATGTTGGACAATTTTCAGCTGAAGAAAGTCTGTGCTTGACGGATCAATTGTATATCTCTGCCTTTCTCCGATTCTGAATGATTATGTATTCGTGATTCTAATAGAACTTCATATGCATGTATTTGATGGATCAATTATGTAATAATGACTATGCTTGGTTGTTCGAATGCCGAATGAAGGTTTTTATTTTCTTTATCCTCCTTTTTATGTCCATCTTTCTAATCATAGCTTGAGCATTGTAGAATTTCTCTAGAACTATATAGCCCATTTGTTTGTTTTCTCATCATTGTTCTTCATGTATTGTGTGATTTTTATTTTCACAAATTATCAGACTTATCAATATCATCCCAAATTTATCAAAAATTAAGAAATATTGCTTTTTATGCAAGAACCTTGGGGTATTTTTTAATGTATTTTGGTTGTTCACTGGGAAAATTGCCTAACATCGAGTAGCTTTGGGATGAAATCGATAAAATTAATTATTTTGAGATGTAATTGAGATTAGGAATGTTAAGGATGAGGTTTTTTTTTTTTTTTTTTAATGTCATCGATCAACCATACATTTAGAATGCAGTGGATATATAATAAATCTTGAAGCTTAATTTATTCTTTTTTTTTATTTTTTCCTGAAAGTAAAGAACTCACCATACACAAGCTATGGCATCAACATCATCTCTGCTGACTTCCCTTGAATTTGAAACTTGACTAGCTATCATTTAAATTAAGGTATAAAAATGGATTAAACCATGTTACGGTTTCGTGATTATCTTATATTTATTTATTAAATAATCATTTTAATTCAATAATTTAAATTTTTAGATGAAGTTTTAAGATATTATTTATATTATTCTTTAGCTAACATTACTAAGGTATTATTTAACATTGTGGTCTAACCGTATTTTTAAAATTTTATGAATTTTTTTTAGCTTCAAATTATTTTATATATATATATATATATATATATATATATATATATATATTTAGATTATTTTAATGTGCTAATATAAAAAATAAATTTTAAAAAATAAAAAATATTATTTTAATGTATTTTTAAACAAAAAAAATTTTAAAAAATAACTTCTATCATGCTCCTAATCAAACCCTCCTTATATCCAAAAAAAAAAAAAAACTATCATTTTATTTTTTATCCCAATTAAACAAGCAAAATTGAGTAGATTAACAAAAACCTAAAGATATTAGGATATCACTTATTACCAAGATACGATTGAGTATTAATGCAAATGTCATCATTTTGTTATTTATTTCATCGTTTTACATTTTGCATTGTGCTAACTCACACTTTAGCTTCATAATATATTTTAATTTATTTTTTTATTAAATTATCATTGTATAAAAATAAAAAATCATGATATTTACATTAATACTCAATCATTTAAAACCAAGCCACGTCTTCAGCTGATGGCTGGTTGACTATAATTATAGATCACAACTAGTGATGAAGCCAAAAATTTTTAAATAAAGAGGCAAATTACTAATAAATATTTGATATTATATATTATACATACATGTTTTATATATAGAAATTAATTTGAAATATATATACCAACTCAAGTCAAGCAAAATTAATTTAAGAATACTTTTAAAATGAAAAAACTTACATTATAATTATTCTCTTCTAGATTTTATATTTTAAAACTGTTTCATAATTATTTTATTTTTAATCTCATTAAAAATATCTTTCTCAATATATACAACAAACTTTCATTTATCTATTTCTAAATCTTCTAAGGACTAGGAAAGTTCTTGGCAACAATTCTATGCTGACATATAGTACATAATATTTAAAATCATAGCTTAAAAGGATTGTTATAAATTAATGTTGTTTTTGTTGGCTTGTTGTTTTGTACAAGTGGATTAAACATAAATATTAAATGTTTTCTTTTTAATTTATTTATTATATCTCTAATTTTCTTAGTTGTCCTGTATTTCATTTTTAATCATTAGTAAATTCATTATCATCATTTTTCATATGAATTTCATAACAAAATACTTATTAATTTATCAAAACTCATTTCAATTCATATCCATTAACATATAATATTACCCATACACATATTAATTCTACAAACCCATAAATTATTATAAACCTTAACATTTTCAATAACTAATTATAAAGAAATAAAAGTAAAACTAGATAATGAAACAAATAGAAAAGATAAAGAAAATTTTTCTGAAGTATAAAGCATAAGAGGTTACTTGCTTAACTAATTAATAGCTTAGGGCTTAAAGAGAAATTTTGTAGAAGAAAAAGAGCTAGGATCAATAGTGAAAAATGAACAAAGAGCTTGGATCAATTAGTTGCTATAAAAAAAGAATTTAACCTTGTAAAGTTATTATATTAATATTTTAATATAACAAACCGGATACAAATGACTACCTCCTGACTTACAGTTTTTTATAAGCAAAGAGAGTTATATTTTTATCATGGTTGGGCTTATGCCGGGCTTTTGTTTAGACAACCCTTACTATGTAATTAATTACAACCATGAATATCAAATACAGAGTAAAAATTATCAGCAGATAAAATATAGAATAGCAGCTGTGAGCAAGACAAGCTGCCATCGAACCTGTACTAAAGCATGCAAGGTTGAATTTCAATATGCTGCAAATATTGTACCAAGAGGAGCTAAGAAATCTCTTCAAATAATTACTATAGGCAAGATTATTAGAGGAGAATAAGAATTATTTAACTAGATAGGAAATATTAATTATATTTGTGCAAGTATTATGTTCACCTCTTTACCTAGAGTGAAGGTTAAAACCCTTTATCCAATCTTCGCTGAGTAAATTTATGAGGTTGAACGAATACTGTTAGTTGACTTAATAAATGATAGAAATCTTGTTTAATATGTCATGATTAGAAAATAAACCTCAATAAAAGAAATAATAGATTTCTTGAAAATTAATAAAGTTAACTATAAATTTATAAAAGAAATTAAAAATGTATGAAAACTAATAAAATTTATGCTTCTCTTCTATTTCTCTATGGATTAATTTACGGTGATTAATTATCGTCCTTCCATGAGTTTAAGATTCTAATAACTCATTCTCTTTAGATCTTGAAAACCCTAATTAGAAACCAAAGGTCTAAGCATTAGGACGCCAGTTTTAAATGGCTTCAAGAGCCCGGCCAAAATTCGACTGTATTTGAGTTCTTATACATGCATGATGCTAGTAGATCGGAACAGTCTTTTTGGTTACAATGAGCAGCTCATTTATACACACACACACACGCGCACACACACACTTCGGGCAGTCACCGGAGAGGTTTTGCATAGAGGGTATCTTTTCTGTGGCAGGATATTAATATAGTCTGGAAAGATGGAGGGGGTCGAAATCTCCGACAAGAGACTATTTCGCCGGAAAATTTCAGCCATAAAAAACAGGATAAAGTATTTTTCAGTTATTTGTCCTTTCTTAATTTGACATTAACTTCTCTCGAAGATTTCTACCTTATTATGTTTGTGGGAGCCCATTGTACGTTACGTCGAGGAATAATTAATAAGAAGTCAATAAATAAATTACACGACTGTTTTATAATAAGGTCTCTGGTAAGGTTTTGTGTCAAAATATGAAAGAGTGAAGAATAAATATGTAGTGTGCCTCCCTTTACAGATCTTAGAGTGTCTTGAAGTGTTCCCCTTGTATTTGTGGTTGTCAAGTTTTGTGTCAACTATGATTGTCCTCGTGCTTATATTAATTTTTTTTTCAAGTGAGTGTCTTGAAGTGTTCCACTTGTATTTGTGGCTGTCCAAGTCTATCCAATTTCAATATAAAAGAGGAATAATTCTATGTCTTGCACAAGAGCATCAACATTGACCACACAACTGGCAT
>Ga0325410_1002130_pt1 | contig 22082 bp, 11 predicted proteins | sample PopdelMetagenome_16_FD_206182 | JGI IMG/M metagenome (GOLD analysis project Ga0325410, IMG submission 206182) | Populus deltoides microbial communities from Bellville, Georgia, United States - Xylem-PdIQD-R3 | ecosystem: Host-associated > Plants > Phyllosphere > Stem > Wood/Secondary xylem...
CCTTAACATAAAGGACAAACCTTATTTTAGGCATCACAGTATCGATTTGATTCCTATCACCAGTCAAAACATTCAAAAATTAAAAATAAATGAAAAGATATTTATTTTTTTTATCATTCAAATCTCATTTATCAAAGAATTATTACAGTCTTTTATATAATAAATTAAAAGGACCCGATTATTATTGAATACAAAAATAAAAACAAAAACAAAAATAAAAACAGAAAAAGTATTCCTTTAAATAGGACAACAAGAAAAGCCTAATATTATAGAATTAACAAAATAAATAAATAGAAATTATAAACTGAAAAATAAAAAGAATAAATACTAAAAAAAATATTTATTTTATCAAAAAGCTCTTGTATTAATTTTATGAGTTATAAGATATTTGCTATCGAGTTTAGATTGTTCGTGGGGGTAAAACCTTCTCGGTCTAAAAATATCATGCACCATCAAAATATTTAAAATAATATTTTTTAAGCAAAACTTTCTCAGTCAAAAAATCAATGATCCTTTTACGCGGGGGCTTCCACATCCTGTGTCCTTAACATCTTCATGTAAGTCACTTCATCATTAGTTATATCATTAAGATTTTCAATAACAACACACAACAACTAAACACCAGGAATTATGAGACTCTGATATAAATGATGATGAGAGAATAAATGTTAATAATAATTTTTAGAAGTCAAAATTCTTAAAGACTAAAAATACAAGAACTTAGTGAGACTTCTAAAATATTTGGTTTTTTATTAATCTAATTCTTACTTGGCAAAAAGTTTATTTCAACCTTTTTTTTATGTATAGAAAAAAACTAGAAAAATCTATTAATATTAAATAGAAAAAATAAAAATAGTGAAAGATAAAATTACTCAATTGAAAGAGAAGAAATAAAAATAATTTAAAAATATCTATTTTTTCAAAAAGCTACCGCATCAATCTTTCAATTTTTAGGTTTCAAAACTTTTGATTTATCAATTTTTTCCTAGAATTCGAGGGGAAAAAAGAGTAAAAAACTTCCTTTTAACTGCCATTAGACGTGGATGAATAAATAAATTATATTGTTTACTGTGAATTACATTTTGAAGTAAAATTGATAAAATCTAAAGATTTGGGATTTAATTGACAACGGATAATAAGTTAAGGGTTAATTTGAGGTTTATCCTAAAATGAGGTTGCCTTTATAAAATGTTAGTGGAAGGTTAGTTGTAGCTAAATGGATGTTTAGAAATAAAGTTATAGTAGTGTTTTTTATTTGAAAATATATTAAAATAATATATTTTTTTATTTTTTAAAATTATTTTTAATATTAGTAAATTAAAATGATTTGAAAATGTAAAAAATTATTAATTTAAAATAAAAAATAAACAAAATTAAATTTTAAACTTTTTGAAAAGTAATTTTAAAACACAAAAATAAAAACCCTAGCTAAATAATCAATTCTGTTTATTTTTTATATTAAACCTGATATTCCTTCCTTTTGCTGTCTTTTTCTATTTTGATTTCAGACCATACAGGAGGAACTAGGAAGATCAAGATTCAAGGCAGAGAGAGAGAGAGAGAGAGAGAGAGAGAGAGAGAGAGAGAGAGAGAGAGAGCTCTTGTTCTGCTGGGTAGGTGGAGAGAAAACGAGAGAGAGATGGGAGCAATCGAGGGAGCTATAGTAGATGGAATCTTGACATGCATGTGGGTGTTCAGCGTTCCTTTGCTGGGTGTTTTCTCCTCCATCATAGCAACATATGTGGGTGTTGAAGCCATGTCCATAGCAGGTCTTTTCATAACCATTAATGTAGCCGCTCTTTTTATGCTAACTTTCAGCTTGATAGGAGCTGCCTGTGGTGGTGCCAGTTTCAACCCTGCTACAACCATAACTCTCTACACAGCCGGCCTAAAGCCTGATGCATCTCTCATGTCCATGGCTTTGCGTTTTCCGGTTCAGGCAGCTGGTGGGGTTGCTGGTGCCATGGCAATTACGGAAGTGATGCCAAAACAGTACAGGTATGTGCTCAGAGGTGGTCCGTCGTTGAAGGTGGACTTGCATACAGGGGCAATCGCTGAGGGGGTATTGACTTTTTTGATCTGTCTTGCTTTACATTTTGTTTTGCTCAAGGGTCCTAAAAACTTTGCGTTGAAGGTTTGGTTGCTGGCTGTGGCCACTGTGGGACTGGTTATGGCTGGAGGTAAGTATACCGGCCCTTCAATGAATCCTGCCAATGCTTATGGGTGGGCTTATTTGAGCAATAGGCACACCACTTGGGATTTCTTTTATGTCTATTGGATTTGCCCCTTTATAGGAGCAACTTTAGCTGCTTTGATTTCTAAATTCCTTTTCAAGGCACCACCAATCAAGGACAAGAAAGCCTGAAGAGGGGGGATAGATCATAGATGTAGTACCAATCAATATTAGTATTTGATTTTCATCATTAATGTCGTGTGTTTTCGAGTGTTAGTGCCTCGATTATGAATATTTGAGATTATCTTTGCACCTTCAAGAATTGATCTGTTTAATTGAGGTGATTTGTTCTTCATGTTAACTACTTGTGGCTTCAGATGGGTTTGTGCAGACCCAGGATTTCAATGGAGAGTGAGGGTTTTACTGGGGCTTAAAACCTCGAAACAGTCGATGTTTGTAATTTGTATTGCTCACTGAATCTAAAGTCACTGTTGATGGGGTTTCAGCCTCCATGTAAAAGTGGTAGGAATGCCAATTGCTTAATCATGAGTCTGAAATACCCATGTTCAATGCCCTTCTCATTGTTTTTGATTTAGACAATAACAACTAGCTGAATCCATGAGAGAGTGGAGGAGAGAAAAAGTAGAGGAAAAAGCTTAGTTCTTCACTTCTTTGAGTTGCCAAAGCTCAAATGTCTTAGAAGCCTGCGTTGTCCCTGTCAAGCAGTCAGTTTTGTTTTTGGCGCCGCCATGAATTATGCTTGTAGCTTGAAGTTGTGAGTTTTAAGCATTCATGGATTGTCCAGTCCACCCAAACCCAAAGCCTAGTCACATCATGTTTTGAGATAGAATTGGCAATAGGAGCTTTATTTCATCTTATGCTTCTTTCCTTGCCTGGAAGAAAATTATTAGAAGCAAGCAACCAGTCAAAGCCCTAGTGGACGGACCATATAAAGAGTCGATAAGACACAGCAGGGATGCAAGTTTCAGATTAGTAATAACGGGAGTAAATGATAACACCAATGGAATTTATATGAAATTGGGATCTTTTATCTTATGATTGTGAACGCAAAGCAAAATAAAATTACACAAATAGTGAACTCATAGATAGATTTTGGTACAAGTAGTGGTATTATTAAAGAAGAAAATGTTTTTAGGCACCACACTCCATATTGGGTTTGGCTCAGCTACTACATTTAACAGCGAAGTTGATTTCTTCAAAAAAAAAAAAAAAAGCGGAAACAATGTAATGGATTGATAATACGGACTGCAATCCATGGTTGAGTATGAGGAAATCTGAAGTCTCAAAGGGGAACTCTTCAATCTCACCACAAATGCTAGAACACTGAATCTTTGTGAAGGACATCACCATGAAAGCAGTAGTAGGATGGATGTGCAGAAGATTACTGACACTTTCCTGCTCCATGTTTTTGTTCTATGCTCTAGACTCGAGTTTCTCGCAAATGGATAAGTATGGATCTGAGCATGCTCATCACCATTGAAGCGAATTGACAAAAGCTAACTGTGAATCAATGTCCCTTTTCTCCGAGGAATATTTGATAGGCCTGGAGGCAGGGAAAATTACTGTAGTGGTAAAGCTCCTGGGCTGAAGTTTCTGTTTTGCATTTGCCTTGTGCTCACCATCTACCCTGAACTTCCCAATCTTGACCTTAGCATTCACCAGCTTAGCTGCCAACTCTACATATGAATCTTCCATGGCCTGTGAATTCAAAAAATGAAAAAGCAAAAAGAAAGAAATGAAACTTGGTTATGTGTAGGACTAATAATTAACAATTTCAATCAGCTAGAAGCTATTGATGAAATGAACTTTTACCTGGCAAAAGTGACGCCAAGGCTCAGATCTGTTCTCTAACGTGCCTAAAATTTCCATCCCAGCCCTGCTCAAAGAGGTCAAGTTTTGGGAGTTGAAAACATCAGCAATTGGGTCATTTACATTTGTAAAGGAAACAACTCCATTTATGTGCTCACTGATTTGCGCATCTTCAGAGTCCATATTTCCTTTATGTAGTCCACACTCCTTCAACTTGCCCTCCTCCCACCACCACCTCCCTTCTCTCTCATGCTGCCAGGGGAGGGCCGGTCCGGTGAAAGTCTCACAACCAGTTGAGACATATCCTAAAGCATGCAAACTATTAACAGGCACATTCATGGTTCGGAGGAAGTTCCATATAGCCTGGCCGCCCATATTTGCCACTGGGTTCCACTTCATGAGGCTGATGGTTCCACACCCAATTCCTTCAACTGAAGGGTGGTCAATTTGCAGAACAGGAACACTAGCTCTAATGCCAGGAGACTGATCTTTTCTTTGGCCTGTGATCCAAGCACAAAGATCCTTAAGGGCCCTTCTAAGAGGTCTCACCTGTAGTACTTGACAGCATTCTTGGTGCATGCATTCAATGTCCATGGCGCCGTAGTACTTCTCCATATCATCTAAGAGTTTGTCGGTCTGTGAGTTCAACCTCCCTGTGTCCAGGCCAAACACCCCCGATTGGAGTATCAAAGACACATCCTCAGCTCCACTGCATGATTTTAAATGCTGTGTTCAATTCATAATACTGAAAGGCATTGTGACAAAATCTCCACAACAGTACTTCCACCAAAGAACTAGACTGCACTGTCTCTCTCGAAGGTTCATTAATTCAAATGGAAGGGCTGGATGTTTAGCATAAAAAACTGACCTTGTTTAAACCTAATTAATACCTAGACAACGACACTTTGTACAATTTATACACAGCTTGTCCCTTAATGCTATTCTTTTTTTCAGAATCTTGCGAAGGATTTCTATACTCTTCGCGTTTTTCCATTCACATCGTTTTCTGCTAGAAGCGTGTCTCTATAATAGCTGACGTTTGCATTAAAATATATATTCTAATCTTGTTGAGATCGCATTGTCGATCATTATTGGTTGCTTAATTAATCTGGCTGTCACGCTAAATATATTTTTTCAATTAAGAATCTCCCGTAGCTGTGAATCGTGATAGCTGAAAGAAAAAGTTAAATAGAAAATAGAAAAGAATTTCAAAGAAGACAACCCAAAAGCATCGGCCACAACTGGGAGCTCGCTTAACTGTTTCGATGATCATCATCAATAAAATAATAGCTTACCAACAAAGAACTTTCCCTTTTGAAAAAAGGTCAGGCTGCGCTTGCTCTTTTCCCTTTATTTTAACAAAAATATTTACTGAACCTAACATATCTTCTTCTTTCATTCTCAACATTAAGAACTGCATATACTTAACTCCTGCTGCAACGACCCCACATGTCATTGTTAGGGTTAGTGCAGAATCTTTCACCAATGAAGTATATATGTTCCCTGTGCATGTTTCTTTTAGAATTGGAATTCAGACGACATCTTGTATATCTCCTGGATTTTTGACAATTTATTTAAATATCTACATTAAAAATATCCAACTAATCGAGAGACATGGGCATGGCATCAAAGTACCTGAAAGAAATGGCGCTGCCATCTATAAAATCTTGAAGGGCCATGTTGATAATTGCTAGAGGAGAAGCTTTCTCAAGTTCTTTTGCCAGCTTGCCATGATCTTCTGTTACACCTTCAAGTTCAGCCTTCTCAGTTATCGCTGCAACAATTCGTTGAGCCTCAGGAATTACATGAAAACAGACACTTTGATGATGAGGTACATGGGAGGAGCCAAACTGAATATTACAAAACTAAATATTAGTTCTACCTTTTGGTCTGAACATACCGAAAAAGAAGAAAAACACAAGGCAGTGACCTTTGATCTCACGGAAAGATACTAAACAGAAGAAGCTGGTAGTGAACCTCGACTGCCACAAGCGTCTGCAGCATGAAGGGTCATGATCATGAGATAACATCGGAACTCTTTGTCCCTCTAAAAACAAGAAAACACAACGCAAAACTCATTCCCTTTCTCTAAAACCTCCGAGTCTTTGTTTTGCTGATAGCTGTAGAATATATACTCCAGGAAGAGAGCTTGAAAAGGCAGTGGGGTTTCAGGTTCATTGAACCTGGTCACTCCAGAGTCCACAGTTTACATAAAATCTCACTTGGCAGGAAAAACAAATCAGTAACCATACATATAGTACGTAACACATGGACTCCATGATGCCACCAACCTACTCCCGCGTTTAGCTTTTTGGCTCATGGATGATTAAATTCTTGTTTTTTATAATGTATTTTGTTTAAAAATATATTAAAATAATATGTTTTTTTTAAATATAGTTAAATAAAATAATGCGTTTTGAGGTCAGTGCTCTCTTTCATTTTTGGTGCCGTATTTATTTAGGTGTGGTATTTATTTGGGTATTAGTAACATCCTATTTAAATATATGATTCGGTCTAAACAGTCAAAACATAAAAAATCTTGGACAACGTTCGGTCCAAATAAAGTTAATGACTTCATATTTTAAACCAAGATGTCAATACCATATAACTTACCCTTAATTTTTTATTCGAGCATACATACCCATTAATTATTTATATATATATATATATAATCTAATGAAGCGTTTCATATAATTGATTAAAAAAAAATATAAATTAACTTTGAAGAATATAGCTTAACTAGTTAGATTCTAAATTTATTTTTTGAAGGTTATTAGTTTAAGTTTTATAAACCTCAGAGCTACTAGAAACTTATATAATTATTAATTTTAAAACCTGTAGAATTAATAAAGGTACGCGCAAAGTAACTTAAATGTTTATATTAATAAAAAAAATTAAATAAAAAAAATCTAATAAAAAATTAAAAGCAAAGAAGAAGAAAAATGATCTTCATTGGGCCGGAAGTTGATTTGTGACTTGTGAGTGGGTCTTTGGAGGCTTGGGATCTTCCACCAATGAACCACAAATGTCCATCTGAAAACGCAAGCAAGAACACATTTGTGTGGAAGCAAAACAAAAGGAGGACATTTATCACTCTACTTCCCCTCCACAGACCCAAAAACTATGAATTATCCACAACCACTGCCTCCCTTCTTCGCCATTCCTCCTCCTCTCATTAGCCTAAACTTTCCCTTCAAGGAACCATGCTCATAAACTTCTCTTCCTCTCCTCTACCCCCTTCATCTTCTCTTCCAAGATTTTCCAACTCGAAGTCACCCGTTTTAGAACCATCCTCTTTGAAATCCAAAACCAACTTTCTTAAACCTCTTCCCTCTTCACCTTGCTATTCATCAAACCTTAGTTTTCACCCCAAGACTACCCTTTTCGGTAGATGCCCAAATGGGAAAAGGTTGGACTTAAGGTCATGCGCTGTTTCTGGATTTGACTTGGGGAACTTTGAGTCTGTTTTAGAGGCAGCTGGAGTGTTGACAGCCATTATTGTTGTTCATGAAAGTGGTCACTTTCTTGCTGCTTATCTACAGGGTATCCATGTAAGTAAATTTGCTGTTGGGTTTGGTCCAGTTTTAGCTAAATTTAGTGCAAAAAACGTTGAATACTCATTAAGAGCTTTTCCTCTGGGTGGGTTTGTGGGGTTTCCTGATAATGATCCAGAGAGTGATATACCTGTAGATGATGAGAATTTGCTTAAGAACAGACCGATATTGGATAGAACGATAGTGATATCAGCTGGTGTTATTGCTAATATTATCTTTGCATATGCCATAATCTTTGTTCAAGTATTATCAGTTGGTTTGCCTGTGCAAGAGGCCTTTCCTGGGGTGCTTGTTCCAGAAGTTCGAGCCTTTTCCGCTGCTTCCCGAGATGGGTTGCTTCCCGGGGATGTAATTCTTGCTGTTAATGGAACTAACTTGCCTAAAATTGGGCCAAATGCGGTTTCCGAGGTTGTTGGTGTCATCAAGAGTAGTCCTAAAAAGAATGTGTTGCTTAAGGTTGAGAGGGGAAAACAGGATTTTGAGATTGGCGTCACCCCGGATGAGAGTTTTGATGGAACAGGTAAAATTGGAGTTCAATTATCACCCAATGTAAAGATTACCAAGGTTGTAGCCAAAAACATCTTGGAGGCATTTAATTTTGCTGGAAAAGAATTTTTGGGTCTTTCATCCAATGTGGTGGATAGCTTGAAACAAACTTTTTTAAACTTCTCTCAATCAGCTAGTAAGGTTTCTGGTCCGGTTGCTATTATTGCTGTTGGTGCAGAAGTTGCAAGGTCGAATATTGATGGACTTTACCAATTTGCAGCTGTGCTCAATATTAATCTTGCAGTGATAAATCTCCTTCCATTACCTGCTTTGGATGGGGGTTCCTTGGCCTTTATTCTCATAGAAGCAGCGAGGGGTGGGAGAAAGCTCCCTTTAGAAATAGAGCAGCGGATAATGTCATCCGGGATCATGCTTGTTATTCTCCTTGGACTATTTCTCATTGTTCGGGACACCCTAAACCTTGATTTCATCAAAGATATGTTGTGATAATCTGTCAAGGCCTTCAAATAAAAAATGAGTTGGAGTGGTATGGAGCTGGTTTCTTACCTGTTTGCTTGATGATGATGTCTCAAGGGGGAGAATACTTAAGACTCTGTGTTCTTTTGTCGAAATCGGTTTTGGAAAAGGTATTCGTGACTTGTTTCCAGTTGGTAACATCTTATGTTGGATCTTTCTTGTAATTCTGTGACTCATAGTTTCTTAAATGATTATGGCAGCACTAAGAAGGGTTATACAGTTCCATACCCAAAATTCTGTTAAGATATCTAAAGAAAATACATTCTTTCAGAGTTGCTCCTTGCTAATTTAGCTCATTTAGAATGAAACGGAAACTGCCCATTGAGTAATATCTTTTGTTGGTTGTACCAGGAAGAAGTCAAATATATAGATAGAAAACTTCTTGTTGGTATAATTTGTTTTGGTTCTCCAAGGATAAACAATGCGTATTCTGAAAACTCTACCACAAAAAAACGAGTTTTGATTCGGTTCTAACATCTCTGATAGACCCATCTGGGTGTTAAGTAGGAGTGTCCACCAGTAAACATCAGCAGAATGAAGCAAGAGCATGTTGAATGAAACCTGAATCATAGTCTGTGTGTTTAGCTCATGCATCAGTGCGTGTATTCTACAAGTTGACAGATGTAAGATCTTATGCATGTTTTATTCTCGTATGTTTAATTTTAACTAGCAGGAACTTGTCAACACCTTGTTTCTTGTGCTTCAATTAAACTGCAGAAAACCATTCATCAGAGCACCTGCATCCACCACAGTTCGCAGCACCAGGGGCTGATAACAAGGGGCATGATATATCAACATGCAGATAAAGGCCCTTGATTTGAGATGTGCTAAAATGCAGATACATGCATGGGGGATCATCTTTTTTTAGAATACCTTGCTTGATGGATGATCAATTCTATTATCCATGTACTTGGTCCGTGAGGTCACTGAGCTTGTAAAGGTAGCATTTTGTTAAGAAAACTAAATCTGCATATTTCAGCTTCTGATAACCATTGCTGTTGGTGGAAGGATGGATGAAGGATTAAGATTAAGAAAAACTAAAAGGTAATGAACGGTTGCAACCGTACCTATGCACTGTCTAGCTACCGGCACCGTTTTTAGCCCTTTTTACTCAAAACGATTTTACAAATAAAAAATATTAGTGATTTTTATTGATGTAGGTCTCAGATCAGCTAGTTACTGGTTGACCTGTCAGGTTAGTCTGAATTTTATAACTAAAATTGTTATATTATTATTAATTTTAAATTTTAATATAAACTAAAATAAAAAAAATATCTAATATTATTTAAAATATATAAAGGTAAAATATATATTTTTTATTTTATTTTATTTATCATAAACCAAACATAATATATAGACAACCAGTCTATTCTGTATCATTACTAAACATGATTATATTTGTCTTCTATTTCATCCTATCTTTTTTTTTTTTTTTTAATTTCTGCCACTTATATTTGTCTTCTATTTCATCCTATCCTTTTTTTTATTATTATTATTTCTGCCACTTATATTTCCGGATAGTAAATAAATACTACTTAAATTTGTGGAGTATTTATACTATGTTGGGTTGTGAATCAAATTAATTGACTCTTATAGGTAGACCTTTTGTTCTGCTATTTGAATTAAAATAATCATAAAACACATAAATTTATCATAAGATTTTTAATTGCTAAGTTAATAAAAAAATTGACATTTATATTTAAAATGTCACATTAATTTCATATAATTTTTGTATCTATATTTATTAACTTATTTATATATTTCACATAAAAATATATGTTTGTCAATATCAGTGAAATATTGTAACAAATATCAAAATAAATATATGTGATCGAACAACTTTAGCTTAATTTTTTTTTCAAAATAAGCATCATTTTATCTTAAATTAAAAAAGTTGTCATCTCAAAAAATATCTATGTTTTTGAAGTGAGAATCTTGGCTTCTTCAAAAAAAAAAAAAAGAGAAACATTTCTTTTAATTTCCATGTCAATTCAGATGAAATCTCTTTCTAAATTATCTGGAGTAAGTTTGGCAATGTGGTTGCGAGTACTTTTCAAATAACTTTTCGTGCTAAAATGCATTCCAATGATATTTTTTTTATTTTTTAAAAATTATTTTTGATATCAGTACATTAAAACAATTTAAAACGTACAAACCATATTAAATTTTAATAAAAAATAAATTTAAATTTTTTAAAAATTCAGGTTCAAACGCGTTTTCAAATGTTACCTTGAATGATGTATTCCCTCCTTATATATTTAGAAAAAAATAATAATTTTATGGAGTATTGACTCGAGGCATGAACCGAAAAGGTTAAGAAATTGCAAACTTCCTTGACCATCAAGTCAACTTTCCTTTGCATTTATTTAAAATAATTTAATAATTTTATTGTACATTGACTTAAAATTTGACAAATTTTTTTAACCATGAAACAATTTATTAAAGATATCAATTACCATCTTGAATACAAGAGCAACAAATCCAAAAAGGGTTCCCTCGCATCTAAAGTTAGAAACTCTGAAAAACAGACCACCGCTCTACGGCGCATCGACGGGTTTCCTCCGCCTGCATCAAAGAATTGAACACTGTCCCCGCTGCTTGATGTGCTAGCTAATTCAACATTTTAAATGTATTCACGCACGCGCGAGAGTATGTTTATAATTATTTTTTATTTTAAAATATATTAAAATAATATTTTTTTAATTTTTAAAAATTATTTTTAATATCATCACATTAAAATAAAAAAACACCAAAAAATATTAATTTAAAATAAAAAAATAAAAAATTTTAAATTTCTTCAAAAATATTTTTGAAATGCAAAACAAAAGTTTTTTTACTTTTTTTTTTTATAATCAGAATTTTTTTTTCCAGTTGCATTATTTTTCCAAATTAATGATCAACTCCTTTGAAATTATTAAGCAAATTTAGAATTCAAAGAATTGAGGCCCGAAATGATAAATCAGGTGCGGAAACCGGAAAAAAAAAAAAAGAAAAACTTAATTTTACAATAATATTCTATTCTTATTTTATTTTAATTTGAACAAATTTCTATTTTTTTTGTTTTTTTAATCTTATTTAACTTGATTAAATATGTCCCACATGATATATATAAGAAAATAAAACTTCTTCATATATAACGTCATTTAACAATTATATCAATATATATTTAACGAAATCTAACAGAAACACTTGATTATATAAAATTTAAGAATTTATATGCTCAAATAAAAAGAAATTGCATACTAAATATATAATAGTATTTAGTGAATACTATGAGTTAATATTTTTTTAAAAAAATATATTTTATTATTAAAATATTTTTCACCAAACCAACACAATTTAAGAAAAGGAGAGAAAACAAACAGAGATGGGGGGGGGGGTCATAAATGACTTTTTTAAAAGAATAAAATAAAGGTATGACTTCCTAATCCTGCGGTTTGTTTTTGTGATTTAATTTTTTTTAAATATTTTTAAATTTTTTTGCTAATTAAAAAACAAAAACTATATTATTTTAATATATTTTAAAATAAAGAATACTTTAAAAAAAAATATTGCCGCATTATAAAGCAAGCTCTCGGTGCAAGACATGGAATGCGTGTAATACAGCTAAGAAGCCAACGAATAAAAACGTGCGATCGCCCAAAACATTTTCATAAACGCTCGCACTTTCTCTCAACCTTCCCAAGAACCAATTTGATATTTTTATCCAAACCCATAAAAAACCCTCGCATCACGTTCAGCTGATTTCACTCCTCACAAACTCTTTCCCCAAGGTACTCTCTCTGAGATTCTTCTGTGTGTTTCAAGGGTTAGAGTTTCATTTTATGGTTTATGCCCTTCATTTCTCAATCTTTTCTGTTCTTCATGTGATCGACGTTTCATTTTTCACATATATGTATATATATATGAACTTTGTAATCACAGAGTGTCTGTCAGTCATGCTGTTTGGATGAACTCTTGTTAATTATACAAATTGTTTAAATTACTCATTTCCTTTTTTATGCTGTCGAATTAATAGTTTGTTCGTCTAGATTCATGATGCCTATAAGATTCTTGAATATATTTGTAACTGCATCTCTCTTAAAAATTGAATTCTTATCCTTGAATTGTGATTAAAATTGTTACAAATACTTCTCAATATTGTTGTTCTCTATTGACACGCACGTAATTTCATGTTTACACGATCTACGCAAAATAGAGAACTAAATCGCTGTTCTTTCTTCTTCTTCTTCTCCTTTTTTTGATCATTTTGATGAATTACTGAATTCCATAGTTGGTTCAAGATTATATATTTAAGGTTTTTGGATCAGATCTGTTAATATTAAAAAAAAATAAAAATTGAGAGATGGGATATTGGTTCTGTTCGTAAAGGGAATTGGGCTTTGCCAAAACATAGATTTAGGCTGGAGATGACTTCTGTATTGACTGGTAGATTTGGAGTTTCGTTGTGTGCATAATGTTATGGGTCTGGATGCATACGATCCATGTCAATTCTAAATGAAATGATACCGAGAGCATGATGTGCAGTGTTATGCAATTTACGTTACTACAGTTCCAGTTCATTCTTTTTTTTTCTTCTTCTTGGAATTAACTCCAGTTTTTTTTTATGATACAACTGCAGAAAATACAAGCATGGGAAGCAAGGCGCCAGGCTGGGCTGATCAGTGGGGTTCAGGAAGTTTCAGCAAGGAAGACGATGAGAAATTCATGGCGAAAATAGGGCATAACAATGGTAACGCCAGCAAGAAGATGGCGGGGGTCAAGGCAGCAGCTTCAACAGGACTCGACAAGGCCAAGACAGCTGCTCAGAAGGTAAAGAGTGGAACTTCGGTGGGTATCAAATGGGTCAAGAACCAGTACCAGAAAAAGACTTCAAAATAACTTGTAGAGCTCTGAAAAATGGCATACTGGAATAGGCTGGATGGTAACGGAGGGGTTAAAAAGAGACCTAGACAGGATGATCTACAAATCCATGGAGATACATTTATTTACGATATTCCTTTCTTTTTTCTTTGTTACAATGAAATAGTTAAAAATGTTTTTTTTTTAATCATTATGCGAAAGATCCCTTTCGAACTCTTCAAAATTCAATTAAGCCGATCTCGAATTATTTGGTCAAATGCCATCCTTTTAATTTGATTTCTTGGACTAGCCAACCAAACTTCCATGTCTTGGGGCCAGTTGGTTGCAGTTTTCTGCAGAAACAGCACAAAGCAACGTCGTTTGGGTTGATTTGACAGAGTAAAAACTGTACAAGAAAATCATCTGAACCAACAATTCCCGGCCTCGTTTATTAATTTATTCGTTCTTTTTCTAAAGAGACCTTGTTCATGCATCAATGTAAAATAACCAGTCAGGCAAATAATCCAAAATCAACCAGAACACAGGGAGAACTGCAAGCCATGCACTCAGCGCAGAATTGACATAAACAGCCATGAACGCAAATTGGAGAAAAGTGATTTACTTAATATAGACAGCAAGTTATCCAAAGATAAAAGGGAAAGTCAGAGACCAGTGTTACTTGGAGACAGCAGCAAACAACCGAGGCAGTAAAGAATTTACAAGTAATCTAGATTCTTCCTTCTTTCTTTTTTTTTTTTTTGCATGGCTCGAACACACAGATGTGCCGTTGTAGCATTTCAATAGACCCCAAATGTGTTCTCACCACTGTAGCTCATGTAAAGGAACCCATCTTCATCCTTGTTTTCCTCATATATTGCTGACATCATGGCAGCTACAGCAATGCAACCAATTTTCACGTCACAAGATCCGTAACACAGGCAATGTTCATAAATTTTTGAATCAAAATACACTAAATGTTATCTCACCAGTTGGTGGTAGAATGTTCTTCACGAAGATGAAAATAGCCTTCTCTGGACTGAGCTTGATCCTTTTTCGGACCACGTACACGAATTGGCCAACAGTGAGATCAGCAGGAACCAAATATCTACTCATCCCAAAGTTACAAATTAATTTCCATTATGACAGAAAAAAAGGTTGCGAAAAAATGTGAAATATACTAGTTAGCAGACATCAATACATCTACTAAGCACCCTCCAACCATGTAGCAATACCTAGAGTGAGATTTATGTTTCTCATTACCATTCAGCTAGGATGTTAATACATGAGCACATAAGCTTTGATCTCACATAAATCACGTGCCATTTATGTAACCTAAGCATGATCTAGAACACACAGCAACAAAATAGGAGCCAAAGGATATAAAGCCCCAAATCTAACAAAGTCAATTTCAGGGTCAATAAAAGTAAGGGTGAAGGAGTAACATGTAGAAACTACACCATTCTAATCCTTCAGAACAGAAAATCAGACTCTGCATATGACTAATATACATGATATGTAAGCATACAAACACGATTACTCACTTAACAGTAAAATAGCTCTACAAAAAAAAAAAATACTAACAGCTATAATTCATGGTAATAAAAAGTTTGGAGGGCTAACTTTTTCTTGTCAATGTCAGGGACATCACTCTTCTCAGCCCTTTCCACAATCACCTACAAAAATCAATCACTTATATTAACTTCAAACTAAAGGACTTGCCGTCCGAACACACATGAACACACAATAATGGGGTTAAAAACAAACATACAGGAATTCTATCAGGATATTTTTCTCTGATGCGAGCAGCTTCTGCCTGCCTCCTTTCTGTCATCCATCCATCCAACACAACACAATCTTTAAATAATTCCACACCGAAATCAAAATCTAAACCCTAGATGAATCGACTATTCAGGATTGAAACAGATCACAACAAAAAAAACAAAAGTTAGGGTTTATCAGAGAAATATTTGAATACAAACCGAGAGGATGTTCCATCTTGAACGAGCTTTTAGCCATCGCGATGATCTGCAATTTCTTTTCTTTTGAAGATGAAAAAACTTATTCCGGTCAATTTTAAAAATAAATTGTTTAAAGAAGAAAGGCAGAGTAAGATTATAACGTAACGTACCGAGATCGAGAAGAAGAATTCAGAATTCGGATCCGAACGGAAGGAAGCAAGGGAGAGAAAAAGAAGGGGAAATAATAGTAATAATAACAGGCTGCAAGCAAGGGATACTTCTTCGCTCTTATTATTTTTGTTGTCTATTCTCTACAGTCCTTTGTGTGGACCCCACGTGAATTAAAGATAGACGGTGTCGTTTATAATTATCTATTTATTTACGGCCTGGATCTGAAATAAATTGGTAGTTGCTAGTATTTACAGTAACTTGTGGTCTATGGAAGCTGCGCTACTAAGATATTTTGAAAAGATATTTTTTTCTTCTGTGATTGTATTTAAAAGCGTGATTGCGGTGTATTTTATTTAAAAATATATAAAAAATAATTTTAAATAAAAAAATTAAATTTTAATCCCACGAATACACCATTAACTTTTAAGAATTGTTACAAGGATTACCGTTGAATTTAAAAATAATATTTAAAATTATTATTTTTAATATATTAATATTAAAAATAATTTTATAACAATAAAAAAATATTATTTTAATTAATTTTCATATAAAAAAATATTTTAAAAAACTGCCATGAATCCCTGAAACCCTCGCCGAACACCTCCCATGTCTTCCAGTTTCATAAGCCCATCTGCTACTTTTTTTCGTTAGGAGTTGCATCAACCACAAAATGAAAGAATAGGAATCATTATTGCTGCATGGCTTAAAAGCTCCTAATCAAATCCACCAACTTTTGGCATTGCTAATCGAGACACAGCAGAGTTTCTACAATGGATTCTGGGTAACAGAGTATAGAACATTTCAAAATCGAATGAGAGCTGGAAAAGCCACTGCCAGGACTTGTGTTTATTGTTAGCTTCATTGCCCGTCGAGTTGTAAACTTGCAAATCGGCTTTCCTGTGTATCAAAGAATTGTTTAGTGGTCTTGCCTCTTCTGGCCGCTTTTGCGGTCTCTCTCCTTAGCTAAAACGGAGAAGTCCACGATGTAGGGCATCTGCTCCCTCACACACGTGTGAGCAAGGACGTGAATGTACATGCATTTTCTCTCCCTCTCTATTAGGCGTAATATGACATGGTTTCTATACTCACAAAAAAATACAGAAAAGACTCGAAACACCTGATTCTTCAGTGCATCATCTTCCTGAGGTTGGAAGAGCACTATCACCTAGAATGTTGCTCTCCACAAAGCCTTCTCACCCTCCCCACACCGCCGATGGACCTCCTTAATCCTATCAGCAGATCTGCAAATCCCACTGCAGCTCCAATCAAATGACGCAACGCAGATGTTGCCAGCCTGTGCCTTCCACTCGCAATCTGAGGAAACAAGAAGTGAAAAATAGTCAGAATTTGAAACATGCTATCTCAGTACTCGCACAATTCCATTCTGCTTTGGTCCTGGCAGAGACTAAGGTTTAGAGCACATGTGCTCGAGGATAACCCATGTGGAAATCTTATTTGTTATAAATTTGCAAATAGCAACTGACAGGAGGAAACAGAAATAAATGTGTTCGAGAATAGCCATACAAGGCTACTGCACTTTCATTTGAATAGTGATCGTGGCAGTATGATAATTGTCACTATCATATTGAGAATTCCAAATTGTAAATCAGAAGCATCAAAAGGCTGCATAGGATTTTCCATCATGAAATTATTGATTTTTCTGGGAAAATCCTATTATTTCTATATCAACTTTCAAAAACACTATGCTGTACATGATAATTTCTCCAAACTTTACAAGAAGTGGTAACAAATAATCACATCAATCCAATATTTAGTCAATTCATTCTGGTGCGTAGTGTATTCCTTCAGGGTGTAAATATTGATGTGACAGAGGCTCAACCCCCACTAATCATAACAAGGGAAAACTCAGTATCTTCAGCAAGACAGTAATTGGTGGGTTTTATAAATTGTATTAAAGTCTAATTCAGTCCAAGAAAATCTCCTCTTCTTCTTTTTTAACTAAAGTTTTCCCATATTTCAAGTAAAATATAGCTTTACCAGGTGGAGTGCCACAACATAGCCTCCGATCATCAATGTGATCCACATCCAGTCCAATAAACCACGACCCCAGCGAAACATCCTCGTTGGCAAACTTGTGCAGAACATGTCTGAGATAATTATTTGCACAAGAACCAGAACCATCATTAATGCAAGGAAACTATGGGAAAAAGCTTGAAATTTAGATCCAGGCACAATACTCCATCATCTCATGTTACAAATAAAGAGGAACTTACTGGTTTATTGATATATACGTAGCCAAATCTTTTGAAATGGCATACAGCTGCCCAGTAGCATGCCGGAAGTACTTATTCCCTGCCTCACCGAATTTCCAGTACTCGGGTTCATGGTACCTCACACCCCTGTTCAACTCAACAAAGTGACAAGTTAAGAATGTCCAAGATGATTCCTTTCCTAAAACTTTTCTGACAGAATGAATCCAGGACAATTTCACTTACTTTTGATTAAGGACAGGACCAGATTTCATGCATCCAATATATACTCGTGGTTTCTTTCGGTGTCTGACTAGAGTTTCTCCAAGTGTTGCTGCACCAAGTAGCAAGAAAATGGACTTAACACAAATTTATAAGAAAGTAGAAGCTATGAACAGCAATTTTCTCGCATGGATAAAACTGATGAGATAATTCATGTTAATTGTCGCATTGATCCTAGAGGATATGAAAGAACATAAATTCTTCAGATGGTGGAATATATAAATTTTTATACGATTATAATAATCCGAAATCTTTTCCAATTGATTTTTTATTTGGAAAGAGGGAAAAGAATACGTCATTAAACATCTTCAGATAATTATATACCACTAAGAATGGAGTCACTGCACATTATATGTTGACCTACCTATATTTACATGGACATCATCATCAACTTTGACATAGAAATCTGCATCCCACAAAGCAACAGCAGTTGCAAAATATATCTTTGTCTTGGCTGACAATTCAAGATACCCTTCAACATGGTCCTGCTCATATTGTAGCAGAGCAAACATGTGAGTTCATAGATTTTTCTTTTCCTGAGTAGGCATGTACTTTTTCTTCAGAAGTGAGCAAGTGTTTCATTAAATAGGACAGCGCAATAGAATTGGAGACAAAAGCCTTACCAGTCTCAAGAAATCTCCATGCTTTCTGTCCTCTGCTTCAATGGCTCTGTCCAAAATGCCTCCTGATGTGGCACTAGACAATATAAAATAATTTTAAGTTAAATTAAATTCATGATCAAGCATTTTCAAAGCTATTGGCTGTCATGAATACATTCAGAGAGCACAGGTTTAATTCAGAAGTTTTGATTGTTTTCATCACCATAAATGTATATTTGAGAGCTGAAACCATATGCCCAGCCTACATAACTACCTCTGAATAATTTCATTAACTTGTGAACATTGACTCGGAGAGATTGACATAGTAGAGTGACTCCCAGAAAATAAATTATGCTATATGATACCATAGACTGAGCATTTCGACTTATGTTAAAACAATGGGAGTACAAGTTACTACTGAAATTTTATTTCTATGGGAATCCAAATGCACCCAAAACCCTTTGCAATTATTGCAATGTTGTAGCTTACTCTTCGAGATTCTTTCAGTGCCTATAGCTGACATCAGGATAATATGGATTCTCAAGAGAGATGACATTAATTTGATCACAGAAAACAAATGGAAGAGTTATGCAGCCTTAAAATATTGACAAAATTTTGAATTGGTGCATATCAAAGAATCATCACAATCTAAAAGGTTAAGCTATTAGGTGAGGTCCCAAGAATAATTTTATATTCCTCTCTAATAGGTGCATGGGTAGCCCTAATCATCGAACACATGAGGGGTGAGCAAAGATTCAAAATTAAGGCCAAAAACATACACTCAACAACTCGGACTAACATACACATACTCCATTGCAAATTACACACACCCTTATCCATATCATTAAAGAGAAAAGAAGCCTGACTCACCTATGACCAATGACAAAGCGAACAATGATACCCTTCTCGTCTTCCAGTTTCTTCCTTTTTTCACCTATTTTTCATTAAGGGGAAAAAAAAACTTAGTCAGCAATGAAATCTCACACAACAATTAAAACAGCATAAGAATAAGTATGGACACAATTCAATGAACCTTGTGGGAACCATGTAGCGCGAACTGAATCTCTTCTTTTGCGGCTGCTAAAAGCTGTATTAATTCCAACAACCATCAAATATCTTCTTTTCCCAGATGACCCAGTCCTCTTTAAGTCCTCTGACAAAGGAGAGCCACTGAGTATGGACTCCTGTGCTGCCCTTGCAGCAGCTAATTCCATCTCTAAATTTGAAATAGTTTTGTCTAATGTCCTATATTCAATTTACAATAGTAAGCTTGCTGTTCAGGATGCCTTCATAGAAATCAACTATGTAGGCAGAATGTAGAACAATTACTGGGCATAAGCTATACTTACTGAATGGCATTGTGAGTTTTATAAACTTCCCCAATAATATCCTTAGAGTCACGCTTCACTTCTTTCTGATGCAACTAAAGGGACTCGAATCAGATTTCGAACAACAATAATTCAGATGAGTAACATAAAAGAATGACGAAAACAACTTGAAATGCCTGAGTCTAGCCACCAATTAAAAACATGAAAGGACAAAGAATTTATCATGTCATAAATAAAGATACCCACAATTTCATCACCACAACCCTCTGAAACTAACTTTAGACTTTCAGCCTCCATTGTAGTTGTACGAGTGATGCCTTTAGGCTCGGGAACTGTCCACATCCTGCCACCATTTTTCCTCGTTAACATTCCATCACAGATTAAGTGCCAACAAGAAGTCACCTTGTTGAAGATTTTTGCAATTTCTTTAACCGATAAATAAAGATAATGATGCTAACAAAAATAGAATTTACTTGCAGAACCACAAATGTGCAGACAACTATCGAACATATAACAGAAACTTCGATGATTTCATTGCTATGAAATTACTTCTGGAGACATATCTAGACTGAAGAAAATAATCTATGTTTAGATTTGAAAGAGAAAGAGAATTTACAGTTAAAGAGTTTTCCTGGGAGATCATTGAAATGATCACTACAATGTCATGAAGAGTTTCTAGTCAACTATCTCCAACAAAAAAGAGCAGTCACTACTACCAGATACTAAAGAAGGATTTATGGCAATGACAGCAGATGTCGGTAGCCTTCCTTCCCCTGGTGCACAACCATGTGGGAGCAGGTTGCATAAATAAGTAGCGGTAGTTTTTAATGGTAGCACATGGATTTCCAACAAATAAACCACATTTAAAACCACGACCTTAAATAAAATCACATGAACAGTAATAACAAAGAAAAAATTAATTATTTATTGGATGATGGAGGTAATGGCAGAAGAGCATGAAAATTCTTGAAAAGGAATGAATTCACAAAGGGAACAAAAAATTCTGATAGTAATAGCATTGAAGAAAAAGAGAAAGTCAATGCATCATTAGAAAGTCAATGCATCAAAATCCTAGTTTGGATAATTAGATCTACCTCGCTTTAGCTAGAAAATAAAGCCAGAAATTGTATGGAAAATACAAACTTGAAAACTGATGAAATATTAAGATTCAGATAATTTAAAGAATAATCAACATTCTTAAAAAAAATGAAAATCAAAACATATTTTTCCATTAAACCAGCCAAAACATGCCTACGATCTATACAAAAAAAAACAATCAACAAAACAGAGATCTTAGAAAAAAAACAGCTTGTACCCATTTCATAAAAATGAGAAACTTAATCAAATAACCTCTCCAGAGATTGCCACAGTAGGCAATTCACAAGAAAAACAAGCATACCTATTGTTGAAGAACACTCCAGCACAAAAGCAAGCTAAGCAAAAGAACAGGGCCCATTTTTTTGATATAACATTTTTAGAAGACTGCTGGTCTCCTCTGCTCTTGAAAGACATTTCTTTTCCTTGTTATTTCTATCTGGGATTTCCAATTCTTCCCTTGTATTTCACAAACTGAAAGCTATCTCAACAAAAGCACACCCATATGCAAGAAAAACAGACAACAGCAACCAAATCAAAGAGACAGTTGAAACTGAAAGCTCCCTCAAGAAGTAGTTAGAATTTCTTCTAGGAGTACCAGAGCTGTGAAAGAAAGCTCTGTCCAAGATTTGAAGCAAAGAAATGTGAGAGAGAAGGAGTAGAACAAAGTGGGTGGTCTGGTTTTTTAACTTGTCCTTGTTTTTGTTCTTTACTTTATCCTCCCAGCTAAAGCTTTGCAGTTTGTTGTAGTTGTCGTTCTTTCTCTCTCTAGAAAGTATAGAAGTACTCTTCTCTGCTTTGCAGGCAATGGTAGACCTCCTAACTACCTCTCTTCTTATACCAAATTACCACACCACCATCTTCTACTCTACTGCTAGTTTTTCATTTTATTTAATCTTGTAATCCACTTTCAGTATTTATTAATTTCCCTGAAATGGGATTATAATTGTTCGGTGATGTAATAATAGTTGATCTTTAAAATATATTTATTTAAAAATATATTGAAATAATATTTTT
>Ga0325410_1002132_pt1 | contig 22071 bp, 12 predicted proteins | sample PopdelMetagenome_16_FD_206182 | JGI IMG/M metagenome (GOLD analysis project Ga0325410, IMG submission 206182) | Populus deltoides microbial communities from Bellville, Georgia, United States - Xylem-PdIQD-R3 | ecosystem: Host-associated > Plants > Phyllosphere > Stem > Wood/Secondary xylem...
CTCGGTGCCCCTGATGTGCAAGAGTGATGCATGGATTAACGTATGGACCAAATGCGCCTCTGGTTTGATGTCAATAACCATTTTTTTCTCTCTCTCTCTCCACCTCAAATTCAACACCAGCCCCTTCAAAAATTAAGATCAACCCTTGTAATTTGATTGTTGTCCTTTTGATTACTATTTTTTAAATTTTGAATAATTTATGAAATTATATTTTTTTTTCAATTTTATCCCCTACCATTTTTCAATCTATAAACAATCTATCAAATTATAAATATTTTTTAATTTCACCCTATATGATTTTTAAACTTTCAAATTTGGTCCCCATTCTTTTTATTGCTATTTTTTTGTTTGGGATCATTTTAAATTTTTTTTTTTACAATTTCATTCTCATTGGGTTTTTTTTTCCTATCAAATTGTATTCATATTCTTTTTGTTATATATTTTTTTTGCTTTTGCAAGTCTCTTTGATTAATATATTTTTCATGATTTCATCATTCAAAATTAAATTGGTTGGGATTTAAAGAGTTTTAAGATTTAATTCGGATCTAGGATTTCACGGCTTGAGAGTTTTAGAGATTAGACCAGGTTTAAGGGGTTCATCCGGGTTTCCTTGTTTTTTTTTCCCTTTTTTTAACTTGATGTTTTCTTTTCTTTTTTTTTAGTTTTTTGGTTACTTGTTTACAGTTTGACTTATAAAGGGTTAGCCCTGGGTTCATGATCAGAATCATCAGCTTTAAAGTTCAACACAAGTTGACTTTAATTTTTTTTAAAATTAATTTATTTCAATTTCATCCTTCAAACTTTTTTTTTATTCTTTTCTTTCTGAGATTATCCCAGTCTTATGCCCATGATCATGAAGTTTGCGAATTTACCAAGTTTAACATGACTTTTTATATTATTTTTTTATATATTTTCACTATTTAATATTGGGTTGTTTGATAATCCGGATGGTCTCAAGTCTAGTTCTTTTTATCTTTTTTTTATTGTTATTTTTTAAATTTATTTATTATTGTTGCATTTTCTTTGTTCATATTATTTAATTACCAATTGAGCCAATGACTCAGGTCTAATATTTTCTTTACCCTACTATTTTTTTTTTACATCGAAAGAGAAAATTGTCCTCGATGAAGTGTGGACAACAAATCTAGTTAATAGTTAATATACTATTGTTTAAAAATCTACTATTTGAAAATTATTAATATTATCTCATCTAATAGTAATAAAATCATGTTTGTTTTTCAATATATGATAATCGAGAAGTTTATTTAGTGGAAAAATGAAAAAAAAAATTTTGCTTTGGTAAGAGGAAATAAAGTTTTCTTTTAAGGTTAAGTTATTTTATTTAAAATTATGTTAAGGATATAACTTATATTTTTAATTAAATATGGATATTGTGATTTATAAAGAAATCTGAAAAAAATTGAAAGTAATAATTGTGTTTAGATTATGCTCTAGGAGTGTCTCGGAGGTACTACTAGTTAGCTTTTTCCTGTATTATTTTGGTATTGCTAGGATACTAAATTTTTTTACTAAATTTAATCTTGAATATAGATATAATAACTAAATAGGTGGCTTGTGCTATGTCATGGGTTGGGCTAAAACTTTTTTAATGCAAAAAAAAAAGGTTAAAAAAAATCTGTGACTTCAGTCATAGATCCGACTGGATAAAAATGGATAAAAAACAACAATAATAAATGGATCGAATCAAAAAATAAAAATCAATCATGATGACTTGTACAAAAAAAGAATGCTTGCCAAAAGAAAAAAAAATATGAATCTAAATTCCAAGACAACCTAATGATGAATGATAAAAAAGAAAAAAATAATAATTTAAGTCAACTTGAGTTAACATGCCGAACCCGAGATCTAAATCGTGAGGATGGGATAACCCAAGCAAATAAAATATAATGCCCAATTCCGCACAATCCAAAAATAAAACAATGAAATAAAAAACAAAAACAACTAAAAAAAGAGTAGAAAAATACTCAGCAAACCCAGGTAAGACAACCAAATCTCGTGAGTCAGATCATGCGAATGTCATAACCTAATAGACTTTGAAATGAAAAAAAATTGTGAATCTCAGTTTTCAAACTAACCCAATGTTGAATTATAAAACAAAAAAAAAATCCAATATTAAATGAACGAATTATTTGGTTATGAAGGGAAAACCTTTTGAAGGATTTTTCAAAATAAAAAAAAAACCATTTAGGATAGTCAAACCCAGGATAGACAATTTTTACTAGTTTAGAATATTACAAGAGTATTTATGATTACCAATACTTTGTAACATACTACCTTACTTGTCAAGACAAACACTCCATTTTGTCTTCTACCACGATAGCTTGTCAAAACACCTAATGATCTTTAAATTATTATCATCTTAACTAGAACATCCAGTCATTAACAGTTAATATAAGAACTCCCCCTATGAGTCTGCAGATTCTCCAACTCTTCAGCAAACAATTCTCCTTGAGAATTTTTTCACACTCTACTTGTGTGTCAAGAGTATATGCTGTGAAACTCTATATAACTCATTAGTTGGTTATGCACTTTTGCTCGATTGCAAGTGCTGCTCTACCTATTATTGTTTTTACCTTAATTATGTTTCATATTGTCCTTCCTTATATGTATATCCATGTGATAAAGATAAGAAAATTATCTTCAACCTTTCTAGTCTGTTATCTTCTTAACAGAATGATATTCATGTTTTATAAAAACGCTTCTTTGACAGTTATCTTTGGATAAATTTGTAATTATTTTCTTTTGAAAAAACCTATTTGAAGTTCCTAAATAATTTATCCAAACAAACTAAGAAATTACAAAAATAGTCTTGCTATAACTGATAAAATAAACTTGACTAATTCTTTATCTTATTTGGATAAACTAACGATTTAAATAAATTTATCTTTAACAATGCAAATAGCCCTTTACTAATCCATGCCATATATCTTGATATTTACAATCTTTCTCTTTGGCTAATTTGTGACAAAATATAATAAGGATGAATTAGTATACAAGTAGTTCATATAATTTGATCATAAACAAATACTTCATTAAAGTATTCTTGTAAGTTCAAATGAACAATGTTATGTAGCATGTGAATGGTTAATAATATTTATGTTACAACATCCTATTAGTTCCGAACATGTTTCATACAAATAGTTCATAACATAAAAATGCATATGTTGCTTCCTAACAGTTCATAATATGTTCAAGAACTATTATGTATTAGATATTGTTATGCAACTACATGCTCAAGTTTAAAATGCATTAAGTATCCAATATAAAGGTTCCTATACTGAAAAGAATATCATAGTTATTATAGACCAAAATATTTAAAATCCAATATTCATTACTAATTAAAAAATAAATAAAATTTCATAACAACAATTTTTTTTCCTAATAGGGTCTGTTGGCTATTGGCTTGCTTGCTTCCTCTCCCTTCTCTTGGATACATCTTTGTCTCTCCCTTAGTTTGACACCAATTCTATTCCTCATCATCACCAGCGATAGACTGATGCACCTGTTCGATGTCCAAACTGAGTTGAACAAGTTTGTCATTAATCTACATAATATCTTGTTACATATGTGTTAGCAACTTATCAACTATATCAATCTTTTATTTTCTACTTACGAATAAAACTATCAAACTGGTTTGATAGTACTTGTAATTGTTATATTATATTAAGTCAAATTTCTTCCTGATAATTTCCTCTGGTCGATCCAATACTTCTTATAAAATCCAAGAAAAGGTTGAATAAAAAAATTTAGATTCTAGCGTAATTGTGTCTATTGTCTATTTCAATCTGACCATTGAATTCGGCTAAAATTTTACGAGGGGTCTCTTGATATAATTTTTTTAATCTTAGATTAAAATTTCAGGTCAATCATAGTTTGGAAAGGCCTTGCGAGAGTGTCGATGGTCTGACAAAAAAAATACATAAATTAACGCATTGACTCATTAATGGCATTGCCATGATTTTAGCAAAATTCTCCTCATTGTTTTTCTAACCAAAACCATTAAAGAGAAGTGGAGACTTGATTTTTCTTCATTATTCTTCTTCAAATCTAGTGTTTGTTCTTTCAAAAATTTAGGCTAAAGAAAGCGTAAGGGGGTGATTTTTGTTGAGAAAGGCCAATTTAAGATATAAAACTTAGAGAGAAAATGAATTTGGAGTGTAAAAAAAGTAGAGAGAGAGAGAGAAACAAGAAATTTAAAGAAGGAAGAAGAATTAGAGGGAGAGCTTGCAAAGAAACCTTGGAAATGAAGTTCAAATGGATTGGTAAGATACTTTTTCATAAGCTTTTACATTGTTTTTGTGTTTAGTCATAAAAATGGAAGAAATACCTAAATTTTCTTTCAAGGGTTCTTGAAAGAAAAATTAAGAAAAAGTGTGTTTCGTTGTAAAATTGTTAATTTGACATAGAATGAATGCTATATAGAGTAGAAGTTGACTAAAATTGAAGAAAAAATAAATAGAGATGGCTATAAGACTAGGGTTTACCATGATGGATACTTGGGGAGGGAGGTGTTTAATTGTTTATCATCTTGTTAAATTGGTATGTGATGAATGTTATTAGAGGAAAAGATGGGAAAAAATTGAGTTATGTTAGGAATGGGAAAATGACGTGAGATATATTTTTGGAAAAAAAGTTGTTTAGGAATAGGATTTTTATGTTAAAGATGTGTGCTTGGAAAGGATGTGGACTAGAGGTTTGAATACTTTGGTAATGAGAAAATATTGTTAAGATAATGGAAGGCTTTGAATTAATAAATTTAGTGACTTTATTAATTTGGATACTTGTTAGTATAATGTAAAATATATTAGAGAAAGATGAGAGTAAATATAAAGGAATTGTATGTGTGTTTGTGTGTTATAATGTAAATATGCATAGATTATTGAAATGTCTTAAGATTAATGGATGAAAATGAAATTGTGACTTGATGCGTGTGTGGTATGATGGATATATGGAAGGAGTTGAATGAGGTTCACAGCTATAATAAGAAAATAAAAAGTTTAGAAAGGTTTAAGAAATAAGAAAATAAATAAATTGGAACATAAAAGCAAGATAAGAATAATTGGCTTTATAATTGGTACATTTATGCCCATATAGGAAAAAAAAAAAGGATGTCATAGTTTTATATGAATATTATATTGGATTGTGCATGTGTGCATTTATGTGTGAGGATATTTGTTATGATATAGTATTTGGTCATGTGCTAAGAAAGTTTAAAAATTTATTATTGTCATTTATTTTGATTAAATGGTTAGTTGTGAATGTTGAAAAGTTTGAAATTGATTAATCTATTGGAGGATTAATTTGAAAGCAAGAAAAAAAAATGAAAATTAAAGGAGAATTTAGATTTAAATGAATGTTTTGTATGTTGTGTTATTTGTTAGAAAGAATAAGTATATATTTTTTTAAAATTAAGGTGTATAAATGATTAATTGAACCATGCAAAATTATTGGTTAAACTATATGAAAATAATGAGATAGAGAAAAAATGTTTAAGTTGTATATGAATTGGCTAATTAGACTTGGGTGTTGCATTTATGTTTTCTTAAATAAAAGTGCTTGAAAGTTAGTAGTTATGATAAATTGTAAATATTGGTTCAATTGTCTAAATTGGTGTGGTAGACATGTATAGAAATTAGGTTAAAATTTTTAATGTTATATGTTTATTTAAAAGTGTAAACATGATAAATTATGTTTGGAGAAAATTTTATTAGTATGAGTGAATTTCATGATTAAATGTGTATTTAGGTAAAGTGGGGAGTGTCAGATGGTGTGTAATATTTTTTTTTTATAATGTTAAGTGCTTATGGGTGATGGAAAAAGCCTTAGAAATTTACAAAGAAAATAAACTCTTAAATTAAATGCATGCTGTCATGCTATGAAATATGTTGGAAAGTGTAGGAAATAAGTTGGAACCTTTGATTTTAAAAGTATAGATGGAACAAAAATGAAAATAAATAATTTAATGAATGTTTAGGAATACTTGAATATAGTGTTGAATGTTATAATGAGGATTATTAAGTATTTAGTTGTTTTATATATGTATTGAAATATTGGAATTTTGGAAATTGGTCAAAATGGATGAGATTGTGTTAGTTTTGATGTTTTAATGGTATTAAAAATACTTAAATGTGATTATTATTATTGCATATTGGTTTTGATATATAGAACATTAATTGGGGATTTTGGAAAGATTAAAATGTATGAATTTATGTATTGGATTGAATTTATTGTTAGACAAATAGTTGGAGGTATATGTTAAATGAATATTTATGGTTTATGTTTAGAAGTTGTAGGAGAATTATTCAAAGTGAGATTTGACTTCTCAAGAGCTTGTATAGAAGAAGCTCTAGGTAAGGGTTTGCCCTTCTTTACTCTTTCTAATTATTTTAAATGCTTTAATAGTTATTAAAATTCCAATAAATAATTAATTGTATTGCATATGATCTGAAATTTATATGTGTTTTGTAACTAACCGCAATGACGTTAACTAGTAGAAAATTATAATAAATCATAATGGCAGCAACTTGTAGATAATTAAAATAAACTGCAACAACGGTATCCAATATATAAATTGAAATTGACCGTAACAACGGTAACCATTACGTAATAAAATTCACCGTAATGATGGTATCTAGTATATAAATTGAAATTGACCGTAACTACAGTAACAATTATATAAATAGAAATAGATCACAATAGAGGAAATTATTGTGCATAAATTGTAATCATTCATAAAGGTAGAACTCATAACACAATAATGATGAGACGACCACATGAGTGGAGGTTGCTGATTAGATGTTTATGAGCTGACCACATGAGTGAGCGCTATTGATCAGTTGTATATTGAGCCAGTCAAATAAATGAAGGCTACTAATCAAGTGCATATTAAGTTTACCATATGAGAGGGGGCTATATTTTGAAAAGTATTTAAGCCAGCCGCAAGAATAGGGTAACTAGTTTTAAAATCAAACTTGGTGTATATATTGCTATTGGGCAAGAAAATAAATGGTAGGTGAGATATGCATATAGAGTAGAAAAATAATATGTGAAAATTAAATGGACAGTGATGATGAAAATCTGGATAAAAAGAAAATTGACAGCAATGGTGAAATTTAATGTTTAAAAGTTTAAATCAACCTCAATGATGGGCCTAGTATTTTAAATATTAATCCAACCACAACAATGAGAGTTGTTATGCTTGAAGATGAAATGTAAATTCTTAAAAGAATTAGCGATTATAAACAATGAAGAGTATGAGTTTGAATATAAAAATGGATCAAATTCATTAACAAAACTTATAGATGAATGGATAAATCTTGAAATGCATGGATAAGACATAATTATTATGTAAATAAGCCAAATAGGCATGAAAAATAATTGAGTGGGGAAATTTTTTTTGTAATGTTCTATAAATGGGCATGACAAATATTTAAGTTTAGAAAATATTGTAATGTGCTATAAATGAGCATGAAAAATAATTGAGTTGGAAAAAAATATTGAAATGTGCCATAAATGGACATGAAAAATAATTGAGTGGGAAAAGTATTATAGTATGCCATAAATGCGTAGGTGAAATTTTTGAGTTGGAAAAATATTGTAACTTGTCGCCAATGGATATAAGAAATATTTAAGTTGAAAAGAAACAATGAAATGTTCTATATATGATTTTAAAAAATACTTAAAATAAAAAATAATTGAAGAAGTCGGAAGGGCATAAAGTAAGAATTGAAGAAATGTACGTACAAGCTAAAAATAAATTGAAAGTACATTGAGTTAAAACATTTATATGAATGAGACTTAATGGACATAAAAGATATTGAAATTGAAAGTGATATTGATAAGCCAATAATTATATAAATAGATGATGAGATGAACTAATAATTTTAGTTAGTTGGAATGAAATAAATGCTTGGAAAGGCCAAAAAGGCATATGATGGTAATTACAAAAATATGAAATGTTGTATGAATTAAGGGTGTTATAAAATAAAAATATAAATACGATGTGGAAAGGGAATATGATATGGAAACATTGCTATTAATTCAATGAACATAAAAGAAGTGAGTAAAAAAGTGTATTGAGATGAGTTATGTAATAGATGGTAAATCAATGAGTAGTTTACATATGTGATGACAATAATTAAACGTATTTAATGGAAAAGAAGAGTTTATTAGTGATTGATAAAGAGATATTAAATTAAATAGGACATAGATTGATGTATTTATAGAAAAGGCTGATGATATTATTTTATTCATATAGTTGTAAAATATAGTAATCATGATGGTATAATTACTTATGGTGATTTTCACGATCTTATATGTTTTACAAGTATTTTTTTTAAGGCCTTATCGAGCTATATGGCCTTTTCTATTGGATAGGTCTTGTTATTGATTGATAATTACTATTTTAAACAAGTTTATGTTCGTAATTTATAAGGTGTTGTAACCACACTAATATGCAAGTATAAATTGTGTATCTATATACTTGTGGATAAATTTTTTTAGAGAGGTGATCTTGATGATGTCCTTATGATATTAAAAAAAATCCTCAATTTTCATGAATATAATTATTGAAAACATGCAAATCCAATTAAAAGGTTTGGGGTGTTACTATTGTTAAATAGCATACCACAAAGGTCATGGTGAAAATTAAGTCCAAAATAGACATGTCATTAGATCTCACTTCAAAGTAGATGAACCATTAGAGATCATTGCTTGGATAGGATTTGGGTATACAATCATCTTCATTAAGCAAATATTGCAAGTGAATCATGGTTATGATAGATGAACCTTAACAAGATATTATTCATGAAACTTTTCTATGATTTGTGCTAGGTTTAATGAGCTTAACATAAACTCTTTGGCTATTCATTGACATAGATTGATAAACTATTAGTCACAAGTCATGATCAGGAGTCACCAGCTATAAAAATGTCAAGTCACCAAGTATTATTAAAACATAATAATTGAGAGTGACAAAGATGAACCAAACCTTATAATGGTTAGGTTTAACTCATCACAGTAAACTCACTATCATCTATATAGAAAGACAATTAGTAGAGTAGACATAACAGACTGTTAGGAATCAAAGACAAGGATGCCAATGTAGGATGCTTTAAGGTATTAATATCTTTTCTTTTGCATAACAAGTCCTTTATTATAAAACTTTGTAGATCAATCAAGGTTTTCTATTGACTATAATACTAGGTGACAATTTCTTTTTATAAAGTTTAGACCTTTTCCCGCTCACGACACACAAAAAGGCTTTTCCTTTCTAAGAAAAAGGACAAGTTATTGCGAAATCAGGTAGAAGAAGATTATCGATAATCAATCATCAAATTATTTTTAAACCAATATCGTGTTTTTTAATAAGAAAGAAAAAAAGATAGACTCAAAACAAACAAAACAAATTGGTTTTTTAAAATAGTGCAGATTAGGCATTGAGTAGGGTTTGTGCGTGATTTGACCTAATTGGTAATCCATTGAACTTTCATAAATATGATAAAATGACAAATAGTCATGTGTAAGCTTAAGTTAATTATTTTTGTCCCTAATGTTTGAAAGGGATTATAATTTAATACTTTATGTTTATAAACTTAAAACTTGAAACTTAAAACTTAATCCTTTATTTCTTGCTAACACTGTGATTTAACAAAAAAATAAAGAAGATCTATTTATACCCGAGATCTACATTAATACTTTTATTGGGTTTTGCTAAATCCTTACTAAGTTGATGTTTTACAAAGTATCTAAATGGTCAATTGATACATTTTAGATTTAAAAACTTGTTAACGGTTCGCACTCTATTGTTAGTTGGACCAAGTTTTTTTTAACATAAAAAGAAAAAGAATAAACAAACAACATTAACATGTTTTCTAATAGTAAATTTTTTTGTAATAAAATCAGAAAAAAAGTAATATGATTGAGGAAGGAAAAAAAATTAATGGATAAAAAAAGAGAATTACCATTGCAATCCACAACTAACTTATATAAGCTTCGCCATAGGTCGGGTCAAAAGTTAATTTCAATGAAAAAATATTTGTAAACATTGTTAATGTTTTAATAAACTTCAATTAAAATTATATACCTGTTAGGTTAGGATTTTTTTGACCCAAGTTTTAAACTAAATCAGGTTAGAGTTGACCCTTATGTAATCCGATTAACTAGTGGGTTAAAGCACAACCCAAGTAATTTAGAAAAATCCGATTTGACTTACAAAAATTTAAGGACGAGAATGTTTTAACATAATTTTTTAAATATGAGATGATAACGTCCTGGGCCAAACTACATTAACCTAATAAATACATGACTTGTTTATGTCTAATAATTTTATTTTTTGAGATATTTTTTTATTAAATCATGATAATAGAAATAGACATGTGCAATATAATGATTGAATAATTATAAAAAAACATTATGAAGGATTTTACAAAATAGCACTTACAAATATAATAAAAAAGCTATAATTTTAATAAAAAATAAAAACAATTTCAAATAAATTTTTAATCAATATATTGTCATGGATCTAAATTAAAATTCCAAGAAGAAGAATAAAAATAAAAATAAGTTAAGTGCGTCGGTCTGGATGGGCCAGGGTGCTTGTTCCATAAAAGAGGTTGCCCTCTACATGCTAAGCCTTTCTTTGTTTTTTTTTTTTTTAATGTTAAAAGGCATGTTATACATCCCATTGTTTTTATATAAAAAAATAGATAACATATCGTTTGCATTTCTAAATTCTAACCACTAAAAAAATGGTTAGAAAATCAGTTAATTCAAAAAAAAAACTATTTTGCAACTTATTTTAATCTAAAACCACTTAATAAACACCCTTAAAACCTCAATGAACCAATTTCTCAACTAAACACTCTCCTAAATTAGTTTAAAAACATAAAATTAAGTATTTTGTTCTTAACCCTTATCTACTTTTTATTGACAAGATGAGAGATAAAAAACATCTTAATCAAACCCATTTGAAATAAAACTAATTGATACCAACAACTTTTTTGATCATTGGAACATGGCTAACCAATTATATTCTCTATTTCCTTGTTTTTCAACAACTCCCTCTCTCCTTTCTCTACCTCCAAAGGTAAACAAAATTGATTTTAAGACCAAAATGTTAAAACATTAGAAAATAAGGATTAAAAATGAAAAAATAAAAAAAATTTTCAACGCTGCAGGAAATCTTGGGAAGTTAGTCAAAATAAATTGTCAGACCTAATTCTATATACATTAATTTTGAAAGAATCACATTTAAAAATTAAAGTAAATAAAAGAACCAAAAAGAGTATCGGAAATAAGAGAATGAACAAAAAGAGTCAAAGGACACTTCAGCCCAAAAAAAAGATGAGAAATGCAGCACTGCCAGTATCATTTATTGTCAGCAAACCACTCAGCAAACAAAAAAAAAAAGAAAAAAGAAAAAAAAAAAGAAAAGGAAAATACACAGAGAGGCAGAGAGGGGTTTGTGTATAAAAAATAAAAAATAAATTCAAGAAAGAAAGAGAAAATAAAAAGAAAAAGAAAAATAAAGACAAGAAGTGCGAGAGAGGGGAAGAGGGAGAGGGAGAGGGAGAGGGAGAGTGAAAATGGCGGCCAGTGGTAGCGAGAGAGTAGCGATGGAGTTGTGTAAAGGCATCAACGGCCTTGATAAGGTTGTGCTCCGCGATCCACGTGGCTCTACTGCTGAGGTATTATTATTCACAATAAAAACCCCCACCTTTGATGATTTTTTTTTTGATCTGATCTGAAATTGTTGAAAAAAAATTTATGCTGAAAGATTTAATTCAAGATTGGATTCTATTAATCTTTTGGATTATAATAAGAAATGCATTGGGTTTTAGGATAATTCTTAAATTAAAACAGAAAGTATTAAGTTTAGGATGCTTGTTTTTGCTTACTTTTTAAAACTGTGTTTGCACATCAACTTTCCTCCTTGGATTTCTAATGCAACTGTTTCTTTGTTTAATTTTTACTTTGTTTAGTTGTTTTTGATGATTTATCAAGTAAAGCGACTGCAAGATTTCCTTCTTGGATTTTTCGTACAAATTATGAAGTGATAGTTTCCATTTGAATTTTGATGAAACTAAGATCTGTGGTGTTTAGGACATCTTTGGCATATGCTCTTTAATTCGAGAAAACCATAGATTGGATCGGGTGCTTTCCATCTAAAACAATATCTTGATCATGGAGAAAATTTTAATGTTGTTGAGCCATGCATAATCATTGTTTTATCGTTCAGTTTTGGTCAAGAAAAACAAGCATTCAAGTTTTGTTTTCTGTTTAAATCAATGATGATATGTTTCTTGTTTCTCCAGGTGTATTTGTATGGGGCTCACGTGACATCCTGGAAGAATGACCAGGGGGAGGAGTTGCTTTTTGTCAGCAGTAAGGTGCATGCAATATTATAATTACTTTCTCCCTCCCTTCATTGTTCTGCATGTTTCATTCTGGGATTTCATGAAATTGTTTCCCATTATTAATCCCGAAGCAAAAGTTTTTAATATTTCTTTTCTGTAATATTTGTTACAAAACATTAATTAGATGTAAAGAGTGGTTGAGAAATAAAAAAGTACATTGTTTCCATCCTTAAACTAGAATAGTGGTGGACACTCTTGCACTATGGGGGGTGTCCTCTACTCAAACTATCACTTCCAAAAATATGCTCAAAGAAAACGTAGAATAGGGACATTTAAATCGTTTCACAAAATGATAAGAGTATTTAATTACATCTTTCTTATTCACCAGGCTGTGTTGAGCTTTATTGTTTTGCTAGAAAATAAACCTCTGATTGCTAAGAAATCATTAGACATTCAGTCACAGGCGTTGGTTCTCCTTTGTACTGTAGTGAATGATATTGTTTAGAGTGAGTTAAATCTACTTTTCATACATTGGATATCTTGCCATATTTTGCTGCTTTGGATTTTTGTATTTCTTTTGCTGTTATCACAATATTTTCATGTTCTTAGTCACCACTGTGCTTGGATGATATGAGAAAGTTTAATTGACCTGTGAGATATTTCCTGTGATACTTTGATCTCGGTCCTCCCCTCCCAAATACCATATGAAAAAATCAAACTGACAATAATTAATGTCTTGTGCAGGCAATATTCAAACCTCCAAAGGCAATTCGTGGAGGCATTCCGATATGCTTTCCTCAAGTATTTACTTACTCTGCAACTTTTCTTTTTCATTTTTTCAATTGGCTTCATCTTTGCTGAGAAAGCTCGCTCTGAATTTGCAGTTTGGAAGTCATGGTTCCCTTGAGCAGCATGGATTTGCCAGGAATAGGTTTTGGAGCATTGACACCGACCCACCTCCATTTCCTACAAATTCTAAGTCCTTTATTGATTTGATCCTTAAGCCTTCTGAAGAGGATATGCAGAAGTGGCCTAACAGGTGAAGTCATTTAATCTTTTACCCCTTGGATCTTTATTTAGCAATATAGGTTCTAGAATCTTTATTATCCTTTCCCCACTCCTCATTCCCAATGGGACAGACAAAGTTACTTATTAGATCATCTTTCTCTTTGCTGTTAGTTATGAGTTCCGTTTGAGGGTAGCTTTGGGAACCGGGGGAGATCTGATGCTGACATCTCGCATTAGGAATACCAATGCTGATGGAAAGCCATTCACTTTCACATTTGCGTATCACACTTATTTCTCTGTCTCAGACATCAGGTATTAATTAACTTGCTGTATCCTTCCTGATATTACTAAAATTGCATTGTATTTCTATTTGCATTTGCAGATAGCTTTAATCTCTCAAAGTAGAAGTTGGAATTTTCTGCATTATGACAGTATCTGTCTTCTATGATGTAGTTGTTGCTTGCATATTTTAAATTTATTCCCTTATTTACCATTTAGATTCTTGATCTGACAGTTTGATCTTGTCTTTGACAATAATATGTCATGGAATCTGCTATAACATTCTGTTGCTTGCAATGTGTTTTTGTAGCCATAAGAAAATTTTTGTTGTGGTATATTTTTCAGGAGTCTGTCTTATAGCATGCTCTAGAAGGATATTTTTGTGCATATTTTTTTAGTATTCTGTTAGTTAGAACCCCTTCTAACTCTTATTTGCTTGTTTTCAGTGAAGTGCGGGTTGAATGTTTAGAGACACTAGATTATCTTGACAACTTGCAGAACAAGGAACGATTTACTGAACAAGGGGATGCCCTAACGTTTGAATCAGAAGTAGGTTAAGGATACACGTTTCCCTTATGCTTGTGTTCTTCTGATTGCAATGTTTTTTAACTTGTGCATTTACAATTATATAGGTTGACAAAATATACCTTAGCACTCCTACTAAGATTGCTATTCTGGATCACGAAAAGAAGAGAACCTTTGTATTACGCAAAGATGGACTTCCAGATGCTGGTAAACTTGACATTCTTGTTAACCTTGTTAAATTTGAGGGATCTTCGAAAGAGCAAGGATCTTTTTATCCCCTGGGTGTGAATAAAATAGCATAGCCAATGGAGTTTTTAAAAACATAGATACAAAATCCCCTCATGTTTATTTATCCTGATTGACTTCTTAACATGTTTTTAGTTTTCCATAATGATGTTACAATGTCCTTTTCAATTTATTCCCTGGTTAGCTTCTTCCTACTGTCAGTTTTTTGACCATTGCTGTGTGTATCCAAATTCATTCAGAACCTATTTACCTTACAAATGGGAAAATAATTGACCATGCATAGTTCTAATCCATGTCTATTCATAATTTTATATCCTAAATTCCAATGTCCAAGTTTAGAAGTTAAGTTACAGATCTTAAGTGTATCTCTAAAGAGGGTGGTATTCTCTCTAGACTTATGCTTCGTCTTATGAGGGGCCCTCTCCTTACTCCAACGTAGCAGTTAAGAGTTGTTTCTACTCTGGCATGTTAGCTTAATTTCTTTTTCTTGCATTTAGTGGTATGGAATCCATGGGACAAGAAGGCAAAGACTATGGCTGATTTTGGAGATGATGAGTACAAGCATATGCTCTGTGTGGAGGCTGCTGTGGTTGAAAAACCCATCACGCTAAAACCTGGTGAGGAGTGGAAAGGAAGACTGGAACTTTCTGCTGTTCCTTCCAGCTATTGTAGCGGGCAACTTGATCCACAGAAAGTTCTTCAGAGCAGCTGAAAAAGGATCCATGGCTTTGATATACATATCTTGTACAGCTTCTTTGGTTGAAAGTTTAAACACAGTACTCTGAATGTGTAGTTGGTGCCTTTGAGGACTGGAATTCACTCACTTTTATGTTGATGGATCAAGTATGCTGTGCTGTGCTGTGCTTGAGAAGACGTTGTGTAGAAATTTCCATACATCATTGAAATGAGATGGTCCTTCCCTTTTTACTTCTTATTTGCATTGAAATGTTTTGCAAGCATGCTTGCATCAATAAATCTTTTTTTTTTTTTCATCATCATTAAATGGTATTACTCCAAAGAATATTGTAATAAACTCATTGTTTTTCTCTTCAATAAATAAATTAATAAAGAAGGATGATATATTTGCCTCCATTGTGCTGTTTTCTGCATGTAGATGATTTGTGACATCAAATTCATAATGAGATCCAATAATGATATATCACATCAAAAGCTTTTTATCTTTTCTTCTCAAATTATAGGGTGCCTCTGGACAATAATCTCTTAGTTCATATTGAAAAAAAAGAATTTCTTGAAGTTGATCTTGGCGCAACCTACGACAATGTGCACATGCGATGACCAATAATCAAGAAATATGTGAGCCGAAAAATTATTTATTATTTACCTTTAATAATATAATAAATGTATTACTAGTAATGAATGGTTTTAACATAAGTTTTATTTAATTCATAATCCTTTATAATATAATAATACTGTAATTTTGCATTTTACAATCTATATATTATAAAGTATTATAAAAAATTAAACATGATAAAACTCAATGGACATTGGTTTTGAAATATAACTTCACATAGTACCTTTTCCATTATTTTCAATCATGTATAGTGAATATTAGCTTTTTTATTGAATGTAATAAAGGTGATTGACATAATATTCCCCGTGGATAAACCAAATCTTATTCTCTAGAAGTCGATATATTTCGATATTCTAATGAGATCTTTCAAATATTAGTACCAAATCGCAAGAGAATAATAAATCTTTCATAATTATGTATAGTGAATACTAGCTTTCTTATTGAATATAGTGAAGGTGATTGACATAATATTTTCTATGGATAAACCAAATCCTATTCTCTATATGTCGATATACTTCGATATTATAATGAGATCTCTCAAATATTAGTACCAAATCACAAGAAAATAATAAATCTTTCATATAATTTTGCTAAAAAATCTATATCGATTTGCATAGAAATAACAAGAGAATGACCAGATTATCTAACAATGCAACAATCAAAAGGACTCTTAGATATATGTGTGTGTTTGTTTTGTTATGTTACAAAATATATATGAATGTCAATTTTTGTCTTATAATCTTTTAAATTTTGTAATTAAATAAATCTATAATATTTTTTATTAGCATAAAGAATGCCGGTTCATTTGAATCTGGTAAACATAATATTCTTCAATTCGATAAAAATTCCTAATTTTGTCAAATAAAATTTATCATTAATCAACCCAATTTTTTATTTTAGATTTTTTGATTGGAATTTTGTTTACTCACTTTCAATTGAGTATCATTTTCCCTCATTTTCCTGCTAAGATTGGAAATCATGTTTTTTTTTTAAAGAAAGTGATACAAACCCCACAGATATAAAGATCTAGTAACAATCAACATTGTCACAATCCTGCAAGGCCAAAAATCAAGTTTGATATAAGCGTGACACAAAGATTATCTGAACCTAAGCATCAACACCTTTTGAACAAACCTCCACCCAACAATTAGTGAATCATGAATAAGAAGTTTAAGGAAGATGCCATGAAGAAAATTGTTCTTCAATAAGCCAAATTTAATTCTTTAGAGAACCAAAAAATACGAGAATACCTCACACACATATACAATATTGTTCTAAAATCAAAGTTTGTAAAAAAAACCCTAAATATAAGCTATATAACCCTATTTATAATAGATAAATAATATCCTAAACAATTATGAAAAAATAATAAAAGAGTTCTAAACAAAATAGAAAAAAAATCCAAAATCAACTAGGAAACTAATACAAATTCTTAACCGTTGACCTATGGTTCACATATTAATATTTATAATATCTTATATTTTGATGATAACAATTAAATGAAAAATGGATTAATGATATGCTTGAATGACATTAAGTTTAAACAGGTTTTATATGAAGATCACATCAACAAGCATATGAAATTGAATGAAGAAATCCATTAACAAGTCCAAGATGCAAAGCAAGTAAAGACTTAGTTATAAATAATTTGTTTTAGAGTTATTTGTTAAATATTTATATCTTACTTAATATCAAACTAAAATGAACTCACACACTTCACATTGCATACATAAATAGGATTGATATATATTTAATCGGTTCAAGTTTCACTAGGTTCGAAACTGTCAAAACTGGTTTTTAAGCTAAACCGGTTGACTACTTGGGCATACCAAGTTAACCGGTCGACCACTATTCATCCATTATAAACACCTGAGAATTTTGCAGGAACCATTTGACTGAATGATATGGTCATTTGAACCGGTCGATCGCTTTAGGCAACAAAGACATTCTAACAGCTGTAAACGACTAGTTTCTTTTGAAAATATATATAGCTCTCTTTTATGCAAAAGTAATGAAAGATTCTGAACATACATAATATAGAAGTTATTCCAAAAGAAAAAACCAATTAGAAATCATCAATCGTGATGTATTCTATGTTGTGCTAAATTAAATCTTTATATTCTAACACAAGAGTATAAAATCTCACACTCATTACTCATTACACTTACACACCTTCAATCATCCTAACTGCTATTGAGTGAGCTATAGAGATTATAATTTTCAATTGTATAATCTACTCTTTGAGAGAGTGAATCTTGTTGTAAACAAATCATAATTATAAACACTTGAGAGTTTGGATAAACTCTTGACATTGGTGAGGTATTGTCATTAAGAGGAAAATCTTGAAGAGGGGACATCTTCAAGTAATGTAATTTCTTGGTGTGGATTGATTAAGGGCATTGGATCTTTCACTTGGATTAGTAAAAGAATATAATACTCAATTATGGTTAGTACTTAAGGTGTGGATGTAGGCTTATCGAACCATGTTAAAAACTGAGTTTGCAATCTCTCTTTCTTTATCTCTTTACTTTAAGCACTTAAATTATGTTGTTGGTTATTATGTTATATGCGCTCAGTGTGATTATTTGCATTATTTGACATAATTAGTGGAACACCTAATTCAATCCCCTTTAAGTGTTGTTGTTGTCTTTAATCCTAGAACAATAACACGAACAATAGCTTCTAGACCTTATTTTAAAACATTTGTGATGTCTGATTGATCTAAAATTTTAATCGTACATAAAACAGACCTCTGAAAACTTATAGTAAAATTTTCTAACAATCAGATTATAATTATACTTGTTAGTGTAAAACAATGCATCAGAAGAAATCAACCCAAAACCGACTTTAACTCTTCTAAATAAGCATGAAAATATTTGTAATAGCTCGTGCCCCTTAATTTCCTTGTAGAATTTGGAAACTACCAAAACATTCTTCCAAAACATCCTTGTAATGTTAGGATTAATTATTCAAACAAGGATGCCATCTTAATGCTAACCCTAAGTCTATGTTGTGGAAGAATTGGGCCATTCTTGCACTTGGATTAGGTTGATTATGGGTTGACCCATATGTATTGTAGCCTCCTTGAAGTTAGCCTTAGCCCAAATATGTCGAATAAGTCCATTCATTATCTCTTTTAATTTCTTGGATATTAACCATGTGATTGACCTAATTGACACATCTAATGTATCCTTTGTGTTGGTGGGCTGGTCTGAATCATCCTCTCTCTTTTAAGAAAGATTCAACCTCGAATCATCACCTACATCAAATAAAAAGAGATCATAAACATTGAAAGTCGCACTAACACTATATTTTCCTAGTAGATCCACTTTGCAGGTATTGTTGTTCCTCTCAAGGATTTAGAATGGCCTATCTCATCATGGATGTAATTTTGATTTTCAATGGGCCAAAAACTTCTTCTTGTGCATATGCACCCAAATCCAATCACTTGGTTGAAAGACAACCCATTTGCACATCTTATTTGCTTTGAATGCATATTGGTCATTATTCTTTTCGATATGTTGCCTTACACTCTCATAGAGTGCTTTCACCATTTGTGCTTTTCTATTACCATCAAGTCTAATCCTTTCATCAACAAGTAAAGGAGTTAAATCTAATGAAGTCATTAGATTAAAGCAACAAACAATCTTAAATGGTAAAAATATTAGTAGTAGAATGCACACTATGATTATAAGCAAACTCAATGAATGACAAACAATTTTCCTAACTTTTAAGGTTTTTTTAAATGACAATACATAAAAAGTGTAGTTAAATTCCTATTTATTACTTTTGTTTTACCATCTGTTTGTGGATAACATATAGTTGAAAACAAAAGTTTAGTTCCTAATTTTCCCCATAAAAATTTTAAAAGTAGCTAAGAAACTTAATGTCACAATCCAAAACTATACTCATAAGAACCCATAAAGTTGTACTATCTCTCTAAAAAATAAGTTGACTATATTAGTTGTATCATCGATTTTATGATATACTATGAAATACATTATCTTTGAAAACCTATCTATTGACCTTTGGGTTCCATATTAATATTTTATGTACTTTGATGATAACAATTAAATAAAAATGGACTAATGATATGCTTTGATGAGATTAAATTTAAACAGGTTTATATGAAAATCACATCAACAAGTATATGGAATTGAATGAAGAAATCTATCAACAAGTCCAAAATACAAAGCAAGTGAAGACTTAGCTATTAAGGATTCGTTTTAGAGCTATTTGTTAAATATTTATATCTTACTTAATAGCTAACTAAAATGGACTCACACACTTCATATTACATGTATAAATAAGATTGATATACATTTAATCGGTTCAAGTTTTACCAAGTTTGAAATTGCCAAAACTGATTTTTAAGTTGAACCGGTTGACCACTTGGGTTACCAAGTTAACCGGTTGACCACTATTCATCCATGATGAACACTTGAGAATTTTGCAGGAACCATTCAACTAAATGATATGGTCATTTGAACCGGTCGACCGCTTTAGGTGACAAAAGCATTCTAACAGCTGTAAATGACTAGTTTCTTTTTTATATATATATATATATATATATATATATATATATATATATATATATATATATATCTTTTAATTATATTGTTGTTTAATTGAGTTAATTGTAGTAGTTGTTATTATTAGTGGAACACACCTAATTCACCCTCCTCAGGTGTTATTGTTGCCTTAACCTAGAACAATACTATGAACAACTACAAATATAGAATCTCTACCATTTTTTGACATAGATAAACCAAAAACAAAGATCATTAAAATATCTACCCAAAGTTCCTTAGATACAAGCAAAAGATTATACAACTATGTGATTGGACCTTAGACTTGGTGTTTCTAGATGTAATGCATTTATCACATATATGATGTATATTTTTTTATATCCTAGGCCAATAAAAAAGTCTCATGCAACACATCCAAAGTCTTAGCTACACCAAAATGCCTCATTAAACCACCCTCATGTGTTTCACAAACAAGAAATTCATGCATAGAACTCATAGGCACACACAATCTATTCTTTTAAAAGAAATATCCATCAATTCTATATAATTTACCAAAAGCCAAATTCTTACATGTATGATATACATTTGCGAAATCACTATCATTCATATACAATTCCTTCACATACTCAAATCCCAACATCATAGCATTCAAAATAGGTAAAAGAACATATCTTCGCAATAGTGCATCATCCACAATGCTTTTCTTAACTTGCTTGTATTTGATCATGTATGGGAAGGTTGTTGACTTTTGGGTCACATATTAATATTTTTATATATTTTGATGATAACAACTAAATGGAAAATGGACTAATGATATGCTTGGTTGAGAATAAGTTTAAACATATTTATATGAAAATTACATCAACAAGCAGGGGCGGAGCTAGAATTATTTATTAGAAGGGGCTAAAATTAATATAACAAGATATAATATTTATTTTAATTTATTGTACATGAGTTGTAAAACAAAACCTGCATAATTTAGTTTTATTCAAATAACTTACTATAAACAAATAATGATCTTATTATAATGTAAAAGGTTTGGAGCAATACCAAATTGAGTCAATGCAATGAAGTTAACTTCATCTTCATAATGTATCCATCACTTTAATGTTGTTGGTCTTTATATCTATCAAATATAAACATACAAAGTATATAAGAAACATTAGCTAAAACGAATCATTATTTATGTTTGATAAACTTTGAAATAAAACAAAAAATAATAAAGAATGATTCTTACATATTTATTTTAATTGTGCTCGTTGTTCTTTCATAAAATAGAAATCATCGATTATCATATCAATTGTGAATCTTTCAAAAATTTTTTTTCTATATAGACAATCAAATAATTTACAAGAAAATTGACACGACCAAAAGATTGATGTCTTCTCCCAAGTGCAGGAGTGTCGAAGTAATAAATAACCCGGCAAGACCGGGGTCGAACCACAGGGAGGTTTATTGTATAAATTATAGTTAACAACAACACAATAGCAACAACAATAATAGTAGTAATAATAATAAAAATAATAAAGAAGAAGAAGAAGAAGTTGATGAGAACTTTGAGTTGCAAGATTAACGTAAGGATTAAACAATGATAACAACAAATGTCAAGGTTAGAGGATCCACTAATGGTACGTCAAACAAGTATAGTATAAACTCTTACTAATCAATTGGACACCACACACAAAGGAGGTTCCAATCGGATTATAAATTGTTAACATGATTACATTAGTTATCTTATTCGAATAATGCTAATACTTGTAAATGTTGTCAGGCATTCATGATTATAACTTATGTT
>Ga0325410_1002133_pt1 | contig 22058 bp, 12 predicted proteins | sample PopdelMetagenome_16_FD_206182 | JGI IMG/M metagenome (GOLD analysis project Ga0325410, IMG submission 206182) | Populus deltoides microbial communities from Bellville, Georgia, United States - Xylem-PdIQD-R3 | ecosystem: Host-associated > Plants > Phyllosphere > Stem > Wood/Secondary xylem...
GGAGTTGCTGCTATCCAACATATAGGATTCTCAGGCTGAAAAAAGAGTATTTTTCAGAAGATTAAGAGCTCTAAAAATGCAATGGTTCCAGAGAAAGGAGTTTGTTTTATAAAAAATTACATAAAAAATAAGAAAGGTTTTCTTACAAGTAATTCATTTTTTACAAGTCATTATTTTCTAACATATATATTTCATGAGTTTAGTATCAAATGTAGATTTGAAATTAATTGGGGAATTTAAATCACTGCATGTTATTTTCTTTTTAGGTCCTGAGAACCCAAAATTGGTAACGTATCACAGAAAGTTGTCAGGTCATTTGGTTGGCACTTGTGGATTTAAACACCATACAGCCTAATTTGAGCATTTCCTTGTAAAAATGGCTACGGTCAATTATGTAGAAAATAAATATGAGAATTTAATTATTATGAGAGAGAGAGAGAGAGTGTGTGTGTGTGTTTGTGTAAGTTATATTATTATTTGCAAATTCGCTTTAAATAATTGTTGGATCGCAAGGGTTATAACCTTGTCTGTTTGAAGTCAAATTCAATTAAGTTTTCATATAAACTTTTTGTGTGAGAATACATGGCAGAGTAAATACATAAATGCAGGATAAAATTAAAATACAAATTCAAGAAAGTGAGCTAAGACAAAAATTATGACATGTGATTTTTATTTTTATTTTGAGAAAAATATTTTATGACAAGTAAATGTATTTAAAGAAATTACAAAATTACACTACCAAAAATCTTATATTTACTGACAGAATTTTCAATCTGTATTTATTTTAGCATTTCATCAGCAATGAATTTACCGATGAAATCATAGATGGAATGCTTTGCTGGTAATTTTTGGTTTCTCGGTAAGTTCGTCAATAATAGAAAAAATATTTATTACCAATGGATTTACTGATGGGAAAAGTACGCCAAAAATAAATTATCTTCTTCATTCTGTCGGTATTTCTCTCGAGAAACTTGTTATATAACTGACAAAAATATCATATGCAATTCCGTCAGTGATTATTTAAAAAAATATTTTTTTAAAAAATATATTTAACAGAACTAGAAAATAATTAAATTAATATAAATAACACTCCATAATACTCAGGAACTATGTTGCTTGGAAAAAAAAATCAACTCAAAAAAATTTGCAACAAATAAATAAATCAACTAAAAATAATTTTCACCTAACCTAGAAAACATATTTCAGAACTCATAATCTAGCAACAAATAAAATAATTTAATTGAAATTGAACAAAAAATTAAAAAAAAAATCCAACAAAATTAATCTAATATGAAAAAAAAATCTTACAACAACTTATTCATACAATTATTAAGAACAAAAAAATTAATATATATATATATAATCCAAAAAAACACAAAAAAAATCATTGTAATTTACCGACAAAAATATTATGTTAATGTTTCTGTTGGTATTTGTTAATTTTATGGTAGTGTTATATTAGAATGATCTCAAATCCTAAATTAGACGTTTTGTCATCCTAGAATGAGATTCATTTAATGTTCAACATAAAATTTACATGAAAAAAATAGAGAAATTCAAATTCAAATGGCATAGTAGATTCATAAATTATAAATGAGTTAAGATAACAAATGAATCTTTGTTATCATATTCATGACAATAACAAGTATGGTACAATCCATACACGAGGTTAGAGGGGTTTGGAGATAAGTGAAAGGGTAGTAATGCCAACATGAGTTGAATGGTGTTTAAGGCAATGTAACAAAGTGAGGACGGGTGGCTCTTAATAAGGTAAGTTAGACCATTAGTAACAAGCAAGCTCTAGCTCAAGCAATCCAACCTTGTTTAATACCAAATGCATATGTTTGGGCAAGAAACATTAGTTTTATTTTTATAACTAATGCTAATGGAAAATAATAAGGGTAACTACTAGCATAAAACAATGAATAATTGACGGAACTTTGAGTTGTAGTTTTATTTATGAAATAAAGTCTAAGAAATTATGTCTCCCTAGAAGGTTTACAAGTCTTTAAATGGGTTTGAAACCAATCTTAACAAGGAAACAAAATCATAACCCTTAAACAAAAAGAAAAATTAACATAAAATCCAAAGATTTAAAGAAAAATCACAAAATTAGCTCAAACAACATCTTTGAGGCCTAATTTGGTGGGGGGGTTTTTTCCGAAGGGACTAGTTACAGCAAGCTAAGCCTCTTATTAAATTGAGCCTCAGGAATATCCTAGAGAAATTTAAGTTCAATTTAACAGTCGGATCACCATTATGTATTGTGGTAACATGTCCATTATAAAATTTGCAAAGAATCTGGTCTTTCATGACAGGAGTAGGCACAGGGGTGTATGCTTTTATTTTTTACGTGATATTTGCAAGGATAAGGTGATTGACATGGTTTACTGTCGAAGTGGATATCAAATTGCACATATAATGTCCAAGACATTTAAACTTTTAATATTTAAGAAGCTAAGGAGTTCACTTGCATTAATTACCATGAAAGAATTTCATAATTAGCTTTGTAAATTGGTTTTTGAAGACTAGTAGATTAAAGGAAAGTGTTGTGAATAAAAGAAGATGTTGGAATCTTCTATGAAAGATCATCAAATTTGCTATTCTAGGAGGGAATATGTTATTGAACTATTCTCTATGAAATCAACCAATTATGTTATTTTTGTTGGAATCATTTTGCAATTTACCTAGTTATTAAGAAGTTTTTTCTATTATTTACTTTTCTTTATCAAAAATTATAATTAGTAAGGCAGGTTGTTAGTCATGGGATTGGGATTCTTTTTTTTGTAATGTTTTCTTTCCTTCCAAGTTATGTATAAGTGGAGAAAATTATGAGGAGTGAAACACAGGATATAAAATGTGAGGTGAGAGAAACACAAGACGAGAGAAAAAAAAATATAAGTGAAGACAACTATGATTTGAGTAAAACATGAGAGAAAAGTGAAAAAAAGCCTATCTAAAATTGCAAAATCATTCACTAATGGCATCTGATAACTTTGTATAGCCTATAATCCCACGCTTCGATGATCATTATGATCATTGAAATGTGTTGATGAAAAACTTTCTAATATCCAAAAGGTATTGGCATCTATACTTGAAGAAGAAACATCAATAGATGTAATACAGAAAATGATTCAGAATGAATAGAAATTGAAGGACCTCAAAGCAAAAAACTACTTGTTTCAAGCTATAAGTCGCTTTATATCAAAGGAATTAGCTATCTATTTAAAGACAAATTTAACAATTACCTTCTATATTTGTAAATATCTTTTTTTCCTTTGTTAGGATACTAGATTTAGGCTAGTTGTTAGAAAAGTATATATATGGTAGATTAGTTATTTTATAGAAGCTAAACTTGTAATCATATTCAAGATAAATAAATAACAATTCTCTAGAGAGGGAGCATAATTTTTCCTACTCAAAGTTTTCTAAGTTTTTCACGAAAGGATTGGAAAGCTCACCCAAATGGTGACCATATATCAGTCAGAAAACTTGTATAATCCACCTCAAAACGTACATCATACATAACTACACATCTATATGCATTTATATTCATGAGTCTTGAAATATGCATAAAATAGGCTTTCAAAATATAGGTTCCCCTACCAAAGTCTACAACAGAAGGCTTCGCAAAAAAATATAGAATGAAGAAAGGGCCCACTTCGAGGCCCACTACTAGAAAGAGTTGGACAATATCGAGAGTAACACGGCCCGGATGACTAGCTTGCTCGAGCAACTCCTGCAAGCGTAATCAGAGGAAGGGACATCCGGTCAACAACCAACTCTGCCACAACCATTGGCAACCCCAGTCATCATGAACCCACAAAATCTAGAGACAAATCTCGTTGTCAGACCATAAGGAATGACGAGCATTTTGTTGGCTCACCCGATTACGCCCACTTAAATGCCAACCACCATAGACTTGACTATGGGAGAATCCAATGGGATTAAAGATTTTGGTCACTACGAACAAGATAAATGGGCTATCTGGGAAGAAAGGTTAAAGGCAGTCAAGGGTTTCAACATCTATAACCTGGTCTAAGCAACTGACATATGCCTAGTACCAAATGTAGTAGTACCCAAGAAGTTTAAGGTATCAAACTTTGTCAAGTACATATGGTTAGAATGCCCTAATACTCATCTAAGATTATATTGCAACAAGATGGTGGAAGTCGTGCACAACGACAAATTGTTTATACATTTCTTCCAAGATAGCTTGACAAGTTCCGCGCTAAGCTGGTATATGACGTTAGACAATACTAGGATTAAGAAATAGAGTGATCTTACAAATGCCTTCTTAAGGCAATACAAATTTAACATTGACATCACTCTGAATTGAATGAGTTTGATAATAATGGAGAAAAGCAACAAAAAGACAGTAAGGGAATACGCTTACATATGGAAGAACAAGGCATTACATGTGCAACAGTCTTTGTTGGAGAAAGAAATGGTGACTCTATTCGCCAACACTTTCAAATCTCCATACTATGAGTACCTGATAGGAAGTTATGCTTAACATTTTTTTGATGCTATTGTTATCATTGAAAGGATAGAGCAAGGAGTAAAAACTGACAAAATATCAAAACCCACCGATAAAAAAGGGTTTTTATGGAGAAAGAAAGATGATGAAGTAAGCAATATAGAATGTATAAAGGTAAGAGGGATTTCCAATCCTGAAGCTATCACAACTAAGGTTACTAAGCCCAACCTTCCAAAATACCTAACATCAGTTTTGTCAAGTCTTTCTCAGCCAGCCAACCCACCTACCCCACAGAAAACCAAATTGAAAGTAACCAAATAAGCCAAGAACAACTCTTGCTTTTACCAATGCCCTTGAAAAAAATATATGCAAAACTACTACGCATAGGTCATGTAGCCCCCCTTCCTTTTCCACCACTTAAACCTCATTTCCCAATTTGGTACAAACCAAAACTAAATTTTAAATACCATGCTGGAAATTCAGGTTATAGCATTGATACTTGTTTTGCATTAAAAAAAAAGCTTCTGCAGTTATTCAAAGCAAGGTGGATAACTTTCGAGGATACACCTAACAACAAATCAAACTTGTTGCCCAAACATGCTTCCAGTAGTGAGGGGGTGAATGCAGTGGAATGTGGAGAAAAGAAAAGGCAGGTTCCAAAAGCAACTATAAATAGGTTATATAACATGTTGATGCAAGTCGGTTACTTACCAACAAGAAGTATAGCAAGAAAAGGAAATCATTTTTATAGGTTCCACGAGGTTACGAGACACATTATTGAAGAATGTGGAAAGTTTCACCAGAAGGTAGCACAAATGATGACTCATGGTCTCCTACGAATTGGAGAAAGGGAAGGAGATGAGGCTGTTAGCATGATAGGTTTTCAAGAAGGGAAAACAAAAGCGTGTAGAACCCAACCCACTAGAAACTGACCTCTAAAGCTCATCCTGACAAGGTTTATTTTTACCTATAATAAAAACTATAGTGCGCTGCCACATCATTATGGAAGCTCTTCTTTATTTTTGCAAACCGAGATTGATGGATTAACTTAAAATGGCAGGTGTTTTACACCTGAAGAATTGGAGAAATAACAAAAGGCTAAAAGCAAGGAATTTGTAGAATATATTAAGGATATAGAGGTAAAGAAAACTGATAAGTGAGGAGGAGGCAAACGAATTTCTAAAACTAATGAAGCATAACAAGTACAACGTGGTAGAACAGCTAAAGAAAACCTCTACCAGAATATCCCTAATGTCTCTTATCTTGAGTTCTGAGTCCCCACCGCAACGCCCTACAAAGCTAAAGAAAACCTCTGCCAGAATATCACTAATGTCTCTTATCTTGAGTTCTGAGTCCCCACCACAGCACCCTGCAAAAAGTTCTGAATAAGGCATATGTCCCTCAAGACATGACCCAACAGACCATGGAGCATTTAGTTGGAAGAATCTAAGCGACCAACTATCTATACTTCACCGAAGATGAGCTCGATGTCAGAGGTCACAACAAAACCTGTGTACATTATAGTAAGATGCCAAGATTGCACTGTTGGTAAGGTATGGGTGAATAATGGCTCAACTTGAACGTACTCCTAAAACATATGTTGGATGAAATGTCGGTTGATCCAACCCACATGTTACCAAGCACTATGACAGCTAGAACATATGACGGGTCTCCGAGATAGGTGGAAGGGACCATTAAAATAGATTTGTTCATCGGCCTGCAAGCATTCTTGGTAACTATACAAGTGATGGACATTCACTCATCATACAACATGTTACTAGGAAGGCTTTAAATACATGTTGTTGGCGTTGTAACTTCCTCTCTGCACCAATGTATGAAGTACATTGTTAATGGAATATTGATGATAGTTAAGGCTAAAGAAACACTAGCAATGATATAGAATATGGTAGTACCTTTTATAGAAGCTGAAGGGAGTAATGACAGGAATCTTCATGCCTTTGAAATTGTTAACACAGACTGGGTTCCAGAAAATTCAATGCTAAGAAAGCCAATCATTTCTAAAGCTGCAAGGATAGCAGCTAGGTATTTCTTGAAACATAAGCTTCATTTCTAGTATAACCCTATCACTGGAAATCCAGAAAGGATAAGCCCGATAAGATGAAAAGACGTAAACCAAAGATTTAGGCTTAGCTTTAAGCCTAATAACAAATATTACAAAAGAGCTGATAATATCAGGCAAGAGAAAAGACTAGCTAGGCTGGAAAGAAGAGAGCCAAAATAAGAAAAGATTATCATTCCCCAATCTATATAACATTCCTTAAAGCTGCCTATGTGGCTCACTCGGAAGACGTAATGGGTCTCTACCCAAGGCCTCACTGCTATGGACATCAACATATTGAAACGAGATGACGGTAAAGTCAAAGCCCGTAATAAAATGACAAGAGAGGAAAAATTATTGCCCCAACTAACTATCAACATCGTAGACAAGATGCCTGCAATGGCCATTTTACAAAAGCTGGCAAATAGCGAAAGATTCCAGAATTGGGCGACTCAAGAAGCTCCAATAGTCTTTAAAAAGTAAATGACAATGTTCTGTGTTTTGTTGTGTTTCTTTTTTTAGTTTCGTATTTTTTTACCAAGTTGGCAATCTAAGCTCAAGATGCCAACATATCGGTTTTGTTGTGTTTGAATCTTTTCCTTCTATCAATGTGATCATACCTTTTTTTTACATTTTCTTATTTACCTGCTTTTTTCTTTTGTTATTTTACAAACAAACATGCACTTACACCTTCTGCTTTTCAGGAAATCTGATAATGGATTATCCATGAAATCACTAGCACATAACATTGAGAATAAATGACCAAATTTTGATAAGTATACAGTTGCAATAGAAGAAAATAAATGGAAAAAGGATGTTGTGGAAGAATTCACTAGGTTAGTGGAACAGTCAGAACAAATCCGAAATCTGGCAAGAGAAGAGCTGGAAACAGTCGATGTAGGTATAAAAGAAGATAAAAAAGAGTTAAAGATAGGGGCTTTAATCACTTCTAGTGAAAGAGAAGATTTGATCGCATTACTACGAGAGTATGTCAACGTGTTTGCTTGGTCCTACGCAGATAAGATACTGATATTGTAGTGCATAAGATACCATTAAAAAAAGGGTATACGCATGTGAAGCAAAAACCATGGAGGACCCGCCCAGATATAGTACTCAAGTTAAAAGACGAGATAACAAGGTAGTGGGATGTTGGGTTTCTAGAAGTAATTAGATACCCGCAATGGGTGTCTAATATAGTAATAGTTCCCAAAAAAAGACTAGAAAATTAGAGTATGTGTGGACTATTGGGATTTAAACAAAGCAAGCCCGAAGGATGATTTCTTGTTACCTCATATTGATATCCTAGTCGACAATGCTACACAAAAATCGACATACTCCTTTATGAATGGTTTCTCTGGGTATAACCAAATTAAGATGGTCGAAGAAGATAAATGGAAAACAACCTTTGTGACACCATGAGGAACCTTTTGGTATAAAGTAATGTCATTCAAATTGAAGAATGTTGGGGCCACTTATCAAAGGACGATAGAGACTTATTCCGTAATATGATGCATAAAGAGATTGAAGTATATGTGGATGACATAATTGTCAAATCTAGAGAGAAAGAAGACCATTGTCAGAATCTAAAAAGCTGTTTGAAAGGTTAAGAAAGTATCAACTAAAGTTAAACCCCGCAAAGTGCTCATTTGGGGTAAAATCTAGAAAGTTGCTCGGTTTTGTGGTAAGTAATCAAGGTATTGAAATAGACCTTAACAAAGTAAAGACAATTCAGGATATGTCGGCTCCTAAAACTAAAAAAGAAGTCGGAGGATTCTTGGGTTGTTTAAATTGCATTGCCCAATTTATCTCCCAAATAACATCGACTTATGAACCGATCTTCTGGATCCTTTAAAAAAAGAATCCCAAAGTGTGGAATGAAGAATGCCAAAGGACCTTTGATAAAATCAAAAGATATCTTCAAAATCCACCTTTATAGGTTCCCCCGATACCTAGCAAACCATTGATTTTATACCTAACAACAACTGAGAAAGCAATGGGATGTGTACTTGGGCAACATGATGAGTCTGGTATGAAGGAAAGGGTAGTATACTATCTTAGTAAAGAATTTACAGAATGCAAATCCAGGTATACCTCAGTAGATAAGCTTTGTTACACACTTGTATAGGCTATTAAACGACTTTGGTAGTGCATGTTGTATTACACCACATGGTTAATTTCAAAGTTAGATCATCTCATATACATCTTTGAAAAACCTTACTTATTAAGTAGAATAGTAAGGTGGCAAGTACTATTGGTTGAATATGATATAGTGTACACAACAAGGAAAGTTGTGAAGAGAAGCGTCATTGCCAACCATTTGGCAGACAATGCGATTGAAGACTATGAACCTCTGATATTTGATTTCCCAGATGAAGATGTGATGATTATAAAAGGGGGGGGGGAGCTAGATTGGTGGACAATGTATTTCAACATAATAGTAAATGTGTACGCTAACAGGGCAGGAGCAATGATAATTTCTCTTGATAAAAAACAGTATCCTGTCTCAATAAAACTATAGTTTAAATGCACTAACAATACCATAGAGTATGAAGCTTACATCCTCGGGTTAGAAGCTGCATTATAATTGAAAATAAAAAAACTTGGTGTCTATAGATACTCTATGCTAATAATTTGCTAGGTAAAAAGAGAAGGACAAACAAAAGATGAGAAGCTAAGGTCATATCAAGAATATATATTCAAGCTAACAAAAAGAATTTGACGAAATAAAATTCACTCATATATGGAGAGATAAGAACCAGTTCGCCAACACTCTAGCTACCCTAGCATCCATGGCCAAAATTGATAGTGGGAACATAATACAACCTTTAGAAATTGACATTAGGAAGTCTTTAGAAATTTTATCTTTTAATTAAATTTAAATTTATTGATTTCATCCTCTGATATTTAATTGGAAAGGTGTTGAGTTTCTTAGTTGAGTCCAGATCTACAATTTAATAGGTTGTGGGTTTAAAAAATTAACCAAGTTTATCCGATTCACTTAGATTTACCTGTTTTTTTTCTTCTTTTTTATAAACTTTTTGTTTTCTAGCTTCATTATTCATCAGCATTTTATAATTTTTTTATTATTTTTTATGAGTTTTTTTTTTGAAAGTAAGGTCAACTTAAATTTATTTTTTTCGACCCTTGTTGAATCTCACTTTTTAAAAAGAAATCTTATTTTTAAATTAAATTAATTTCCTGATTTTTTATTTTTAAATTAAATTAAATTAATTGTTTTTTTTTTAAATAGCCCCAGTACTAACACAATGCCATTTTTATTATTTATTGATCCAAATATATTTTAAATATTAAATGAAAAGCAATGGGGAGATATTTTTGGACGGGAGAGGTTTTGTTTCCAAGCGTCAAAGTATAACTTGTAAAATGTAATTTTTTTAAAATTCACCAATTTACTCCAAAGTCCAAACCACATTACACGATAACATGTGTAATTTTTGTATTTTTAATTAATAAGCCTTTCCCACTCAAAGGATGGCGGTTCCTTCGACTTCCTCATAACACGGTCTTCGAAGCAGAACAAAACCAGGACGCGCACAGAATAATAAAAACGAAAACCAGAGACGCAGACAATAGTTGGAGCTCGAAGAATGGAAGAAATAGACGAAACGGAAGCCCAACCTCAGGTCTATTTCCTCCGTTTCATTCTGTTTTATTTGCTCTCTCGCGTTTCTGTTTGGTCGCCGAGAAAACAAAGGAAACCGATTTTTATATTTTTTTATCAAGAGGAGAATTTCCTTATCAGCGGAATCATTTAAATACTCAATTCTCTCTGTTAACCATCAACATTTTTAAAAGAATCATCTAAAAAAACAGAGAGAGAAGAAGAAAGGAGTCAACAATTTATGCCTCTTAATTCGGACTTACCGTTAGAAATAGGCTTTGCTAATAATTGCAATAATCATGTGATTTCAAGACTCATAGTCGTAATTAGTACGGAGTTGTGATTTATTTTTTGTAGTCGTAATTGCTGGAAATGCTGCATCATTTTCCTTTTGCATTTTTGCAATGTATGTATAACCGTTTCCTTCAGATGTCAGCTATTTATTTCAATCTAAATCTACATCTAAATGCAGGTCTATATGGCATGCATCCTACATGGCCATCGGTAAGAAATGTGCATGAAGATTAGCCTTTTTTTAATAATAATAATAATAATAATAATAATAATAATAATAATAATAATAAATGAGTTTTAATTTACGGTTGTGATTTACTTGTATAGTAGTTTGTCAGTAACTGCTTAATGCTAGGTTTTCATTTTTTGAACTTAAAGCCTTTTTTTTTTATATGCAGGCAAAATAGTAAAGCTATTCAGGGTTTTTAACGTTTTAATTGCCTAAAGGATTCGTTTCGAGTCTTTTTAGTGTTTTTATTTCACTACATAGATAACAATCAAGATACTCTATGTGTCCTCTGAATGCACTGAAGTTTGGAAGTGTTCATGACTGATTGATCTTGTTAAAAATAGAAAACAGAGATCCTGTAATATAGAAACTGTGTGGGTGTGGCAATTTTGAATTCTTTATAGCATTGGAGTTTTAAAACGGTGAAAAGCCAAAGTGATGTTGTTGATAAATTAATGTACTGATAAGGACTAGTTATTCAACTCTTCAATGAAAAGTGTTTAGTCTGCAATTTTTATTTGTGTTCGGAAAATTTTATACAATTTATATATGTGGCATTTTCACCAAATTCCTGCACAGGGTTGGGATTTCTTACTATGATTCCAGTATTCGCCAACTGCATGTGCTTGAAGTTTGGGAAGATGGAAGTTCAGACTTCCCCCTAATTGATCTGGGTATGCCTTGTCTCTTTGTTGGAATGGCGTTCAATTCTATTATTCTTCATCAGATTTGAATTCTAAAATGGTTTTTCTTGATGTTTGAAAATGATTGGTTCTGGAATATGGATTCATTGCTTGTCATTTAAATTATAGTTTTTTCATATTTCCATTCCTTTTATTTATTATACTCTTTGCTTTTCTTATATCTGGATTCAATTATACCATTATATCATTAATATCCTTTTCTTTTGCTGAAACACTGGTTCAGTAAAATATCAGGCGAAGCCTTTGAATATTTACACAAGCACTAAAAGTGAAGAGTCCTTCTTATCTGCTTTACAACGAAGTGGTACTCTGCTGTTTACCTGTTTGATTTATGAGCTAATATACATGTGGAATGTGTTTAAGCTTCAAAGTGATACAGATGGCACAACTGAGGCTCCTATGGTGAAACTCGTAAAAAGTTCAATATTCAGCTATGAGCAAGCCTGGCACAGGTATTAGAATGGATCCTGACATATTTGTGCAACTCTACTAGGTTTGAATTTTCATATTAGTGTGGAGGGTCATGGTCAAACCCTACTAACTAAACCATAAGATCATTTTTTGATAATGATTTTTTATGGTGATACTTGGAAATCTTATCATGATTCATTGTAATAATGGGTCAAGAATTTAATGTCTCACATAATGCAGAGACTAGTCATTGACTTTCTTCATATTTTCATCCAAGTCATTCTAATGGTAGGTCATTCTTGTTGTGTCATCACTGAGTTCCCTTAAAAATGAAGCACTTGAAGAGCACATATGAAATTCCAAACACTTTAGAATGTATCACTTAGCATACATTCTATTAGCATTTCAAATGTAACTATAACAGAAATGATAACAGGAGAAAAAAATCTTGTGCTTAAATATAAAAGTGTGGCTTCAGTACAATCAACTCTACAATGAATGCGTCATTTGATTGGTCCTGAGAGCATACAACTAAAACTCGATGTTTCTGTTTGGTTTTGTAGATTGATTTACCTTCGAGTGACAGGAATGGATGATGGGCTAAATATCAAGGAGAGGGTTTCTTATGTAAATAGACAAATACAAACTTCATTACTTTTTGTTTCTTTTCTTTTGTAAGGCATGTTGTTTAATAAATATTCTTCTACAATTTAAGTTTCTTTTGTTCCTCTTGAATCATATTAAACTTGTTATTATATGTGCACCTTCTGCCCATAATAATACATTTTTTCCACCAGAAACATGGTGATTCCAGCACTTTTTCCATGAAATGTTGAGCATTGCGATATAATAGTTTGAAATCATGCTCTTATCTAGTAGATTATATATAATTTAAGTGCTTTTCAGATAATAATCGATTCATGAGATTCAATGAGAGTAGCATGCATTAGTACTTGAATTTCATTTATCATCCTTTGATCTTCACAGAGGATGTCATATCGTCCTTATTGACACGTATATTCTGTTTAAATAGGACCCTCTTCTTTCTATGTAAAAAAAATGAGATAGAAGAAATGACTTGAGTTTAGTTTAGAACTCTACAGTTAGTATGGATGGTGTTTTCTGGTTTAGCAGATGAGAAAAGTTGTTTTTAGTCATCCTTGCACTGATGCTCTATATCTTGCTTCTATTCTTTCTTAATGCCATTTGGAGAACACATTAAATAATATCTGTTTTCCCCCCTGAAATGGATGGCTAATGTTGGGATCTGCCAGCTCTTGCATATCACTATATTCCATGACCCTCATAGTGCTACGGAGAGCTTTCTTTTGAATTATGTAATTGGGGTATTTTGGTACTTCATTCTGTTTGCAATTGTGAGTGTCCTTTTTCAGGTCCAGGGAACACTTACAAGATAATATTTTTCTCTTTTATACTTTATATAAATATAATCCTGGTACAGTCTGAAATAATAAGAATTATTATACAGAATCTTTAATGTGTCTTTAACTATGTTTTTCTATTCTTCCAGTGTTGGTGATGCCCCCAAAGCTTGACCTTTCTCTACTTTAAGCTTCCTCTCTGTTTCATATTGCCAGCTGAGTTCCATGATGGACATAGGAAGTGATGTTCAAGTTCGAGCAAGTGGAGGTCTTCTTGCCATATTAGAAAGCGAAAGGATTGTAGATACTCTTGAGCAAAAGGAATATGGAAATGCATCAATTACTATCGATTCTATCGTGGAAATTTCACTGTATCTTTTTATTTATGTATTATTTCTGAACTATTTCTTTTCGTTTCTCCCACTAATTTTTGTTTTTGCTTTTTGAAAACAAGTTAACAAATGGCAGAAAAGAAACTTGGAAAACAATTTATCCTTCACGTATCAAATTAGAAACAAATTTCTTAAACTTGATGCAGCAGCTCATGAAGCATTGCAGATTTTTCAAATCGACAAACATCCAAGCCATATGGGCATTGGCAGGGCAAAAGAAGGGTAAATTTTGTATTATCTTGTCAGTTTTCTTATTCAGAAAAGTTGTATCCTGATTTTTTGACATGCAGGTTCTCTGTGTTTGGCATGATGAATAAGGTTTGTAGAGATATAGTTTTCTTTTTGGTAGTATCTTTGTAGAAGTATATTTTTCCATTAGTAGTACCTGTAGCATATTAGACTAACATAATTCCTCATCAGTGTGTGACGCCCATTGGTAAACATCTTCTGAGGTAAATTAACTTTGAGACTTTGTGATGTTAGCTTTTCCAACATTTTCTCTAATACAAGGCCTTGAATAAATGTTTTATCTTGCTTTAGAAACTGGTTCCTGAGGCCTTTGCTGGATGTGGAAAATTTGAATGGTCGACTCAATGCTGTATCCTTCCACTGTTTAAGTTAATGAAATTACTTCCTGTTTACATGAATTAGAGCTTGGTCCAGTAATATGGCAAAAGATGGAAAACAATTACATAAGCTGGCACCATTTTGGCATGGGTGTGGTTGCTTGATCTAGCTGAAGATATATTGTGAAAATGTTATGATCACATTGAATGGTTTTCATTCCATTACTTTTAGGATCAGCTTTCAAAATGATCAAACTTCATATTTTTTGGTTACTGTAACGATGACATATTCCTTGACAGATTAAGATTTCATTCTTTCTTTGTTCTGAAGAACTGATGGTTTCTTTGCGAGAAACATTGAAGTCTGTCAAGGACATTAAGCGTATACTCAGAGTACTGTTTTTTTTTTCCCTTCCTGTTATTTGTCACGCTATCCTTATGTAGGTTTTCAAAGCCTTTTTCCATACAAAATGAAGATTTCCAATTGGTTTTTAGTAACAATTTCAGCACAGATCTTTTATTTAAAACAGTGATTATATACAAAATAATTTTGTGGACTTGCAAACTTCTCACAGAGACTTGCTTATGTTCTTTGTTTCTGTCTAATCTGAAAAACCCATAACTCACTCTTTGCGCTCTTAATTTATTGGCATTATTACAAACATTAGTGAATTGCCAATTCCTTTCATTAATTTTCTTTTTATCTTCTGAAATTTGTAATCTTTCCTTTCGTTCTTGAAGAAGTTCGACTCACCAAGCTCCCTGTCTACTGTTGGTGACTGGACAGCCTTTCTGAAGGTAATCTCACCTCAGCAGGCAGTGCTTAAGCTCTCAATCCTGTTGACAAATATTTCTTAGCTCCCTCGCCTGCTAGCTGGTGCTGAGATGCTTCACTAGTTTCATAATTACAGGATAGCCACCACTACAGATAACCATTCTCATTTGTTTTCATGCAGTTGATTTGTATTTCATTGTTTCCTCCCTTCTCTCTGCTACCAATTGCCACTTGTCTCAAAGTTTGAAACAGTTAAATAGGCTTCTTCATTGTAAAATAGGACCTGGCCACTTTTTTCGGTTTTCTATGGTTTCTCATTGACAGCTTCTTAATGGAAGTAGGGCCTAAGCAGGAAATATTGCTTAGCAGTGTATACTGAAAGATTTTCTGTCAGTAGCTCAATTTTATGCCATCCAAAGAAGGCTTCAATCAAATATTCCTTTCCAACCTTAAGATTTTGTGTAAGCTCCTTGAAAAGAACTGCTGTAATGTCAGCTATAGACGAAGAAGAAAAAATGTACTTCATTTTTTTCTGAAAAGATTTATTTTCTTTATTTCTAAAAAAAGAAATGGAAATAATGGCAGACTTTTGCTTTGTATGAATGGAATACGGACAAAAGAAAAATATTTTTATGGGCACACAAACCTATTCATGCATTATGCCTTCTACGTGTGTATGTGTGTGTTATAAGATCTTCATGCAATTTCCTAAAGAGATTTTCTTTAGTTTCTTCTAGTGAGTAGATTCATAAAGTTCAGATTATATTTTATTTCTCCTGATCCAGTGATACTCTTGTAGAGTGTTTGTGCGCTCTTGCATTTGGGAAAGATATTTGAAGTAGGAATTTCTGAAAATCTTCAAGAGCATGCTAAGTACTTAAATCTGAACATTGTTGAACAGGTATCAGAACATTTGTTGCCTGCCTTTTCTGTGAAGCCTTATATTGTTATCTGTTCTCAAGGTTTATTCATGTGCCCTATGAATGTTTGTTTATTTTCCAGGCTTGTTCATGCATCACAACAGAGCTGGCTTATGTCTATGAATTGGTTAGTCGATCTTCCTGGATATTTTCTTAATTGTAAACACTGTAAAAGGTCACTTCTTATTGGAAGTTCCTTCTTCCTTTTTTTTTTTTTTCTTTTCTTTTCCTGAATGACATGGAGTTCCAAATCTCTCTGGAAAATAGATGGTGTGAGAACATGTACTGTTCAATAATTCTGTGTTCAGCTATATAGTTAAGACTATCCCTTATATTCTTCCAGCATGCATGGCATTTCATTTATTTAATCAAGCGTAATTGTAGCCTAAAATAAGAATTTTTTTAATACTTCCATATCTATTATTCAGAGCTTTGTTTGAATGATATTTATATGACTTATTGGCGAGGCTAATTGGAATAAAAGGGACAGATACTGTACATTTGGTAGCATGATTAAAGAAAAAGCCATGGCATGTGGGGTACAAGGCTTCAATGAGTTAAAGTGAGCACAGGAGTCCAAAAAATAAGAACAGCCCTGGGAACCGTACCAAAAAGAAAGGTGCAAATAGCTGTCTAAAGATTATAAGTTCAGGGATCTGCACAGAAATCTTCAACAAAAATCGATACTCAAGAAGAAAGGCGTTGATTTTTTATTCTGCAATTTATTATCCACGTTTCATTTTGTCGCATTACTGAGATGTTACAATTGCTGTGATTTATTACAATATGTTATATAAGCTGGAATTATGTGTTGACATTACCTAACATTTTACTGGGACATACTGCATCTCATCTTTCTTGATGTCTGAGTTGAATTCACTTCCCATCATTTTGTGGGTCATGCTCTAACATGTGATTTCTTTTACAGGTGATTGGTGTTATTGATGTTAATAGAAGTAAAGAGAAGGGTTACGGGACAATAGTGAAAGAAGGTTTCTGTGATGAGGTTGCAGATTAGTTGTGATTTCTGGGCCATGATTTTTTAAGAAATGGATGTTTAATCATTTACTCTATGTTCTCCTGTTTCTATTTCTTCAGTAAATATATTAAGATGACCACTTCTCCCCACTACTGAATCCACCATCGAGATGATAGGATTTCTTTCTGTTTTGCCCAAACCTTGATGCTAGGATTCGACTTTTCTCATTTGTGCTCAAACTGTGTTTCTGATAATTCAGCCTTTCTTTCACATGCAGTTGGATGAGCTTAGGCAAATCTATGAAGAACTTCCAGATTTTCTGCACAAGGTAAGTTGTTTGATTTGTACATGGATCAAATTGGAGTAAGGAATTGAAATTGTATGTACATTGAGATCCATTTGATTAACTCCTTTGTAGGTTACTTTATTGGAGCTTGCACAACTACCCCATTTGGGTAAAGAGAAGCTTGTTCCTTGTATTGTTTACATACATCAAATAGGTTGGTCGGAAGCTCTGTATTATACTGCTATTGAAAAACTTTGTATGACTAATTCAAAGTTTCTTTTAGATTTCATCCCTGATTATAATTGCCTTCACTATGTGATATTACTTTGTCTAATGCCTTGGATATACTTGAATGATGGCTTTTTATACTGCCTCTGTTACATAATGAGTAAATGAATCTCCCAAAAGTAAACAGTCAAGATTTCGCTATGCAGTGTGTTTGTGTTGAAACACTAATTTGAACTACCCAGAGTAAATATACATGTCATTTACAGATGATCAAAATCTGAGTTTCCAATCGTGATACCACATTTTATCTTCTTTACATTCCACTAGGAACTAAAGGAAGAACACTTCCATTGCATGAAAGTTGCTACATTTTGAGCTAGACATTGAATGAAACACAAGGGGTTTGGCACATGATGAAAAGTCTTTTTTGCCACCACAAGACCAAATTGCTTTTGGTTACGAGAAGTGATTGCTAATTTTTAGAGTGTATTTTGATGAAAGAAAGCTAGATTGGGTAGAATACTGGGAAGCACTAACTTGATGATACTCGTGAAGTTGTTACTTTATTTTGATAAAGGACAAAAATATCATTCATGATTTAATATCTTACCCTATATTTTTTTTTCTTTTAAATGACGAGCATTTTCAATGGCACACTACCAAACTTTTTTTTTTCCCCGTAAACAGCTTTACCATCTCAGTTGGATTTAAGTGTACGTTTGGCTATGTGGTTGAACCCGTGTTTCAACCATCATAAGCATCAAATTGATTTCAACCACGTAGTGAAACCAAGCCTTAAGTTTTTGCTGAAAACACAACAATGCCAGCTGTGATCCAAAGAGAACTTGGCCTTCATACATTTGGCATCTAATATGCTTGATACATTGTGGATTTTATTTTCCATAGTAGTGGAAGATGGATATCTTAGCTTGGAAGGAATTCTGTGAGTTCTGTTTTTAAGCATGTTACAGGAATTTGTGCGAATTGGTTTAGCTCATTTCTCATAGAAATGGAGGATAGATGTTGTTTCCAAACAGATGTTCAATATGAGTTATCCAATGCGAAGCTGATCTTATTTATTTTAAGCTTGTTATCCTTTTACATATGTGCTTTCCTTTATATAGGGTACTTGCTGTGTATTTTTGAAGAGAAACTTGAAGAAACCTCACTGTTGAAGCCTCAAGATTTTGAATTTATGGCAAGTCGATGCTTGTTTTCTCTTTTTGATTAATAATATTCATTCAAAAAATGTATTTGACATATGCTGATGAAAATATATTATCAATATAGTTTTCCGATGTTGATGGAGAGACTAAAAGATATTTCTATCGTACTCCAAAGACAAGAGAATTGGATGAACTTCTGGGAGACATTTATCACAAGATACTTGGTGTGCATTCTAAATCTTACTCTACCTTGCTAAATATATGTTAGTGACTAGTTATTCTCTATAAATGTTTGTGAGAAAATACAAACAATGTAATGCCTGTTGTGAAAGATGCTATCAGATGAGTCTATGGTCCATCAATCCAACTTAGTGAGTGCTAAACTCCGTTATCTGGTACATAATTAGATAGTCTTCAAGGCTAAGAGAAGAAGACTAGTTGCACATGCTTTTTGGTGCGAAGAAAATGTGTAAATGTGTCTTATATTGAAATTATATAGAATGGTGGCAAATACTTTTAATGTCAACGCACATCATTGTTTATATATTTTATTCCAATTTTTTAAAAGCTGTTCATTTGTTAATATGGAAAGATATGGAAAGGGCAATCACTAGGGACTTGGTTTCTCATGTGCTTCTCTTTTCTTACCATCTGCTTAAGGCTATAAATTTTGCGGCTGAACTTGATTGGTAAGAATCATCTAGCTACCAGCTCTCCCCCTCTCTCTCTCATCATATATGTAAATTTCTTTTTGTATGCATAACTAACCATGTTATATGATGTTTACATTTAGCATTTTGTCACTGGCCATAGTTGCTCATCAAAACAATTACGTGAGGCCTATTTTGACTGAAGAAAACTTGCTTGACATTCAAAATGGAAGGTGAAAGTTGATTGGATCATATGAACTGCTTTTCATTGGATAAAAACCTTAAAAAGTTGGATCTACTGATTGAGGGTGTTAATGAGTAGTCTACACCCAGACATGTTTTGCAGGAAATGACAGTAGACACATTTATTCCTAATGATACAAAGATTCTTCATGATGGTAAATTTACACTAATCATGACATTGATGTCAACAAAGTCTATTCCATTTCAGTAAGAAACTAAGGTATACTAGTTTTTGTGCTGAGATTTTAAGTTTGTGTTGCTTCAGAAAGGATCATTATCATCACAGGTCCAAATTATTCCGGGAAGAGTATATATATAAAGCAGGTCAGTAATGATTATCGGGAGGACTCTCTGTGTGCATGTATGAGTGCACACGCGCATATCTGTGTGGTGCACTTGCGCATGTATGTGTGATGCACCTGCAAATATGGGTGTTGTGTCATATGCTTTTTGTGATGCCTTCAAATTTGGGGCTTGATTCATCTTTCAAATAAAATCTATTAGTCGGTTGCTTCAGCAGTTGTCAGAAAAATGGATACATTTTGCAGCATCTTCCTATGTGTGTCAGTTTACATTTAAAGTCAACAGACCTAAGAAATGACTATTTAGGGTACAATGTTTTGGTCATCATCAAACATGTTATTGAACTATAAAGTGCAAGTTCAGTGGATCACTTCAGCTAGCAGCAACATGTGTATCATGACAATTTGTTTCCACCATCTCCATATTTCTATGGATGTCTGTCAAGTCCATGGTGTTGATGCTTCTGTTGCAATTAGTCTTGAGGGTCATCTTGCTGTCCATTCTTGTGATAGTCTATTTTCATGCAAGTTGCAATTGATGAGTTTATGTTTTGTATCGCATTATTACAAATTTTGCTTTATGAGCGTTGTTTTCCAGGTTGCTTTAATTGTTTTCCTTTCTCACATCGGAAGTTTTGTACCAGCAGATGCTGCCACTGTGGGATTGACTGATAGGTTTCTGACCTTCATGATTCCAGCATCTTTCTTAGAATAACAGTTGATGTTTGTATTCAATCATCATGCAAAAGACTACTCTCTTGTAACAGGATATTCTGTGCAACTGGAAGCAAGCTTATGACTGCAGAACAATCAACATTTATGATAGATCTGCATCAAGTAGGACTGATGCTAAGGTAAACTAGCATCAGGTCAATTACGATGGTTTCACATTTCAGAACTAAAGGCCATTGTTCATGTTAACTGTCTCACAATCTTTAGCACCTAGACTTTGTTGATGTCTTATCATAACGTTCATTCTTTTGTCTGCCAATTCAACATGGTGTTATAGAGAATGTTGGAGTGCTGAAGTTTTTTTAAAATATCTGAATGCTTAGTAGCTGGAAGCTTATAAGACATCTTTAGAATCCACCTTTGCAACCATAAGGATTCATGTTGACAAATTTTCAGGCAAACAACTTCACGATCTTTGTGTCTGTTGGATGAATTTGGTAAAGGTACTTTAACTGAAGGTTAGTTTCTCTTACAAAGACTGGGTTTTTGTGATGCTTGATCATTTGTTCTTGTTCTTTAATTCACAAGTATACTACGATCTTGAATACAGATGGCATTGGTCTACTTGGTGGAACTGTAAATTACTTTGTTGCATGTGATGACCCTCCAAAGGTTTGATATTCGTCTTCATCTCCTGTGAGATTTTATATATCATACTAGCATAATAGTTCTCTTAAGCATAGTGAAATTCAATGAGGATCTTTGTATGCATGATCATGCTAAGCAACATTTTCCTCTATTATTACTTCTTCCTAGTCAATTCCTTAATAGCATTAGCACCTTCTGTTATGGGTGCATATCATCATATGTCGAAGCATCAAAGCACACAAAAGAAAAACACCTGGGCTAGTTTCTTAGCATTTGATTTGGCTGACTACATCATGCAGCGTAGGGATGTAAATTTGACTTTGGGTGCGTGTTTAAGGAACAGAAAGAGATTTCAACTCAGGCTTTAATTTGGTGGGATGAAGGCTTATATGATTGGTTATGAGAGTTGGTTTAAGTTTTTCAAACCAATTTCAGTTCCAGCTGAGGCTGCTCCTAGTTAGAAAGGTCAAGGGCCATTCTGTGATTTTACAGATTGCTGGAAATTTCAGTAGTATGATCCAACTTTTATTTTCCTGTTTTATTGTTTTCTTCGTCCTTATAAAGTGGACTTGTTTATGTTTCTTATAGGAATCATTACATTTTCTTACATAGGAATCCAAGACCAATTAGGATTAGTACTGACTCAAGGCTAAATATATATCTGCTCGCTGTCTTTTAATTGGATTATGACAGATCTACTATGAACAAAGTGAAGCCTTTTTCTTTGAGAGCGTGATGCTTTCACTCAGGAGTGATTCCTTAAGCCCTAGGTTCATCTTAGGTTCTTATTTAAGGAGTGATTCTTTCAATCCGCTAGTGTGAGGGTAGCAGCAGTCAATGTTCTGTTATTCTTCAAATTTTCTTTCAGATCTGCTTTCAATTCCACCTTAAAAATACTAAATTTGAAACCCTTACTAGTCCTATAAACATCAAACTCAAATCTTCCCCTAGCCTTTTCCTGCACCACTACATCCACCCATTTGTTCTCACCATTCTTTATTCCCATTGATGCGGAACAATGAACAAAAAGACTTAAAGCATAAAAGAAAT
>Ga0325410_1002134_pt1 | contig 22058 bp, 10 predicted proteins | sample PopdelMetagenome_16_FD_206182 | JGI IMG/M metagenome (GOLD analysis project Ga0325410, IMG submission 206182) | Populus deltoides microbial communities from Bellville, Georgia, United States - Xylem-PdIQD-R3 | ecosystem: Host-associated > Plants > Phyllosphere > Stem > Wood/Secondary xylem...
AGATCGAATTTTGATTTGATTCTAGTTGGGCTGGAAACTAGACTTCCATACCTTTCCAACGGTATATGGCATGCCTTCTAATTCATTAAGACGAGAGAGAACCATCCATTTTAAGTTGGGCCTTGCTGCTGCCAGACAGAATGCAGAAACAACGAACTTGTCTTATTTAATTAGTTGGGCTATCAAACTTTAATTATTTTGAGAGGAGACAATTTGTTTGGGTTTTAGACTTGTTTATTTTAATTAGTTTGGGCTAGTTTTAGCTTGGGTTGATTATTATTTAAATTGGGTTTATGTGAGACCCATTAGGGAAACTAGGTTTTGGCTTTGAGTATAAATACTCTTTAGGAATAATTTTAGGGAGACTTTTTGATGATATTTTCAGCATTGTAGCCGACTTTCGGTTGCTCAATCTTGGTTCTTGATTGAACTTTCAACTCTTCAAAGAATTGACCATTTTTTGTTGTGAATTTATACTTCTTTTGCTCTCTCCAGGTGTAGGCATTGTGATCGAGTTGGTTTACAGTCTTGTTGCCATGGAGCAAGTCTTCCATTGTGATAAGCTCATTCAAATCTCAACAAACTTGGGTTAGATTGATCTTGGGGTCGCGAATACCATTAAATTCCGCTAGGGTTCGCATCATCTACCTTATAATTCTCATTCGTGAATTGATATTCATAGGGTAGGGGTTCTTATTCCAATAGTATTGGTATCTTGAAATAGGTTTCCATTATGTTACACTCCTATCATACATGTTTTGTTTTTTGAGATTCATTGTCAATTTTGTTATGAGTTGTGTGACCACATGATCACGAGGTTTGCATCACTAATTGATGTTATTAGGGGCTAAATTAAAAGTAATTGGAAGTTTAAAGGGTCAATTAAGAATGAAATTAAAAATATTCAATACCAAGAACCATGTTGGAAAGGTACTAAAGTCAAATGATCCAATTGAGATATTTCAATGATGAAATTGAAGAAATCTTCAAAAAGTGAGTTCAATTAAGGGTTTAATTAAAAAAAAATTAAAAGAGTAAGGATTAAATTGAAGAAGGTACTATAGATGACAAGTAGTTTATTTGTAAAAGACAAACCATAGATGATATGTTGTTTGGTTACTATTCATTTTCTTCTTCATTTTCACCCAAAAGATTACTTAAGTTGCCTTATTTTGACTCGATTTTGACCCACATCCTCTCACCAAAATACCCTATTTTTTTTCAAAATATAGTAATGATTCCCTTAACAAGATCTAACAATCAGAATCTTTATTTTATCTCTAAGAGATTCGAAAAAAATTCGACAATGACTCATTCCAATCATAGCTCATGAAGAACATACCTAACTTGCACTCTTCTAGACTTTTCCACACCTTCATATTGCATCAATCAAGATCATAGGTGCTCAAATCAATGGCCATAATGTTTTTATCTAATTCTAACTACTTAGATCTACTTTATTTGCCCCCAAGATTTAAGAAAAAATCATAACAAACTCACACCCCAACTACTGAAATTTCCAGATGGTATGACTAACCATTTTGCCAGCTGCAGAACTAGAAGAATAATCATCTTGATTTCTCACCTACAGTCCAAATATCTTCCTAAACATCAAGGTGATAAATTCACCTAACTCACACTCTTCAGAACATTTCCATTTCTCATATAAAAATCCCCAAAAACCTTAACCTAATGGAGGGGGGAGAATTAGTGAGCCTAAAAAAGGAAAGCTAGAAATTTTGTTTTCATTCTTCCAAAACCCCTTTAAAACACATTAAACACTAGATTTTGGGACCTTTAAGAGGTGGGAAAAAAATTAAAGGAAGTAATAAAAAAAGAAGAAAAATCAAAACCTCTTTCTCTCAATTCACAGTCCATGCTCCATTTCAAGCAAAACTAAACAACAACAACCATCCTAAGCATCACCTTTCATCCTCTTCTTTAGTTGTTGTAGTAGTAATGTATGGTGATCTAGTTTCACTTTGGATAGTAAAAAACATAGGTAGCTAATATTCTTTTAAGTTAGTGGAAATAGTTAGTGAATAAGTCAAAATTATAGTTATGGTCATTCTTGGTATATTTCTCATACTTTTATTGATTCTCTATACTTTCCTCTTTCTTTTTTGTGTTGTGACCGTCACATACTAGCATGGCTTTGGTTAATGGATAGTGAAGATATAGGATGCAAAACAAAGATTCATTTATGGTTAAAAGATGACAGTTCATTTTCATGGAAATAAAATAGGAGGGGTGTTCTTCTTCTTCTTCTTTTTTAAAGAAAATAGTATAATATTCTTGTTTTTAAAAAAGAGAGAAGTTTTGTTTTGCAATGTATTTTGTTTGCATTGAAAAGGAAGGGTAAAACATGCTTGTTTTTAAACTGTATGAGACTTTATGGAATTTGCAAGAAATGAAATATCAATTTTCTAATATTGAGCAGTAGAAAATAATACAAGTACTGGATAAAGTTTGTATAATCTGCTGATTTTGACTTTTAAAACATAACAAGCTTTTCTTGGTTTTTGTATATGGAATAGGTTTTTATGATTCCTTTGTTTTAAAAGAAATATTGGGTTGGTTGGTTTTGTTTAAGCTTATTCGTTTTCTTTGAACTTGGATCTTAGCATAAGTTTTGGGCCAAGCTATGAAGTTGTCCATATGGTTGGGCTAGTCTTAAAAGGTTTAAGGTTGTGTTTGGCAAGATAGAAATTTACTAAATAAAAAAAATACATTTTTAGATCTTTAAGGAGTGTTTGGCAAACATGTCCTTAAAAAAACTTTTAAGCTCATGTTTTTTAGCTAAATAAAACACGCCCTAACCTATTTTTATCAATCGTTATTTTCCTTTGTATTTTCCCAAACACACCCTAGTTGAATTTTAATTATTTTTTAGATTTTTGAAGAACTATTTTGCAATTAATTTCATGTTTTTACCATCATTTTTTACTCTTTTATATTTCATATTTGAGATTGTAAACTTATATGTAAGATTTTTTTCCGGTATTAAATAAATCAATTTCTTGTTTTAAAAAATATAAAAACAACATAAAAGTCCAACTTTTAAAAATACATTTATTTTTAAAATTGTGTATTGCAAAGTTCCTCCAAAAAAATCATGGTGGTATTTTTAATAAAAAAAATAAAAATACAAAAAATATTGTATGATTTAGCATACCGGAAAAATAAAAGAAATAGTTTTTATATTTTGCATGCATCATGGATTTAATAACAAAATTATTAAAGTCTTGAAGACTTGACTTAAATTTCAAAAACACCAAAAACATAATTTTGTTTATATAAAAAATTATAAGCTTATACATAATATGTATTCTCATTATTAAAAGAAATAAATACAAAAATATGTTTTAACTCTAAAACAGTTAGGCTTGACCCATAAAGTCATGGTCCACTCTACTAAGGTGGACCTACTTTTACCAATAGATAGACTAATGGTTAGAATAACACAACATTGCCCTAGTTATAACCAGATAGATAAATAATGCAGATGACCATAGGTAGGGTGTGTTATGGGTGATATTGTTCTCTCTATACACAACTAGTCATTTTATCTAGACTCTGAAGACAAGTTAGGGTTTCTAGTTATCAAAATATTAGGCGGTGACTCCAAACCTTTTTAACCATAAAAAGGTCAAGAATTTCTTCTTCTTTGCACACCATACCAAAATCTTGATCTAGAAGGATGGTCGTCGTGACGTTACACACGTGTGACAACCATTACTGCGTTACTTTATGTATTCATGCCTTGCTTCTTTAATGATTTCCTTGAAAGATTCCATTATTTTAAAAGTTATCTAAATCATCACAAATCTCGAACAACATAAACATGCAAATAATATATTTTCATAGTCATTAAGTAGACCTACTTACCCTAGCTTTTACACATGCTTAGACATTGTATTAATCATCATTTAATTTAAGCACTAATGCATATTTCATACATGCATTTTTCATATAGGCATTCAAATAAATAAATTATTATCTCATCATTTAGAAACATAATGATCCAATTAAGATATCATAAACTTTAAGCATATAAGATAAATTAAGTTAAGTATTAAGTTTAAAACAAGTTGACTCTTAAAAGTAAAACAAGTCAAATATTGATTTTAAAACAACTTAACTTTTAAGTATAAAACCAGGTTAAGCATTAATTTTTAAACAACTTACCATGTTAAGTATTAAGTTTAAAAGTATTGCTAGACCACTTAGTTGGAAATGATACAACTCATTAATCGTATTAACTTGAAAATGAATACTTTCAATCAAGACAACATATGTATTTCTTCTTATTTTATATACAATGATGACATAAACATAATTCTACAAAATGTATATCAAGTATATATCATTATTAAAAGATATCTTCTAGACAAAAGATCATCCAAATCAAATTATTTATTCCACAAAAAAATAATCAAGATAAACATGAAGAAACATAAAGTTACATATTATATACCTCTTTTTAATAAACACATATCACAATTAATTAAGAGGATACAAGATTGATATCATGACTCTTTGATAAAGGATAAGTTCTTATTTACTCTTTTATTGTTTCTCTTTTAATAAAGGTCATCTTCAATGAAACTTAATTTGATTCCTTCGTTGTACTTGAAATAATCTATCATGCTTATTTAAAGAACTTTAAGTATATCTGTTGCGATGTCGCAGTCGCACAAATTAATTACCCTAACTTCAAACACAACACACAAGATAGTATAGAGCAAGCAAGGGGTCGATCCCACGAGGAAGTTCAAGTCAGATTTTTATGCTAGATAACATGCAATTTGGGGGGTTTGGACGTTATCTAGGCTAAAGCAAAAGAAAACAGAAAACTATCAAACAAAATTTAATAAAATCAGAAAATTATCAAGAGAACAAACCTTGGTCACAAGCACATATCCACCTACAAAAATCAGAACTGATCATGGAAACGAAACATCAATTTATATTCTGAATATTTATCTCTTTTTAACATTGGTTAGTTAACGGATCCGCCATATAACTAGCCCTAACCATCAAACAACCACAGTGTCCACACTAGTAATTTAATTCAATGGCAGCCTTAAGAACTAGATAAGTTGATTAATCAAGAAAACATAACTGTTTGCAATCTATGTTTGATTTGATTGAATGTTCTCCCTAACATTAATAACATAGATCCGCCACAATTATTAAACTCAGTTGCTTCACAAGTTCATATACCACAACTCCGGTTTTGATATCAAACTTAGCAGTAGATTGTCTACAATAATAACTTAGAGTCCGCTCTAACAATTAAAATAAACAATCATAGGAAAATAAGCATAGGAGAACAAACATATTCATCATATAAACTGAAAAGAAAAGGTAAAATAAATCTCACAGTTCTTGAAATCCGAAGGTTTCCGTGTCCTTACAACCAAGAAAAAGTGTTTAGCCTTGCATGTTTGTTGAACAACTAATCAAAAAGAAGGAAGAATGCATAATTTAGGGTTTCTTAGAGGAAGGGGGCGTTTTTCTCTTCTTGGCTGGCTGCTCCCCTTCTCTTCTCTCATTCTTTTTATATCTTAGGAAACCCTAGGTCTCTATTTTACAAAATAGTCCTCCATTAAGTAGACTGTTTACATTTAAGTACTTCAATAACTATTTTCCTAAAAAAGGAGAAATAGCCTTGCATGAAATCTTCAAGCTTTGACTTAAAGGAGCTAAATTGCTGAAATAAAAACTTGGATATCGGTTTAGATGCTTCAAAACGTAATTTGAACTCGTTTCTTCACGAAACCTGTTTGCTGGCAGAATTCAGATGTCATCTTTGAAAAATCATATCTCCCTTATATGATATTATTTTTGGCTAAAATTTAGAGCGTTTATAGAAATTTGAGTCATGAATCCAAAAAAATTGAGTTTGCATCAATTGGACTTCTGTAGATCCAGATATTCAAGTTGGAATAGCCAAAGGTCAACACTGGCAGATTACAAGATTTGACTTTGAAGGCTGCGATTTCCATGCTCTTCCTCATTTTATTTTCTTACCTTAGATGTCCAGAAAGGTATGGATGTTAGCTTTTTAATGCCACTGGAATCACTTCATTTCAACCTCTAGAGCTCACGCTCTACACAAAACATCGACTGAAGGTCAAATGTGCCAATTATCTCCAATTTACTTCTTTTTGCATCTTTCATCCAAAAGTGCCTTCAAAACATAAAATAAAGAATATCAAGGCATTATATATATAAAACATAGGCAAAACACTTGTTAAATGTGGGTGAAACTATTGAATAATATGGTTGCATCAATATCTTCAAAACATTACACAATATAATATTAGTAGTACTAAGCAATATTTCTAGAATTGCACAATTCACTTATTCTTATAAATACATTATTCAAATTAAAATATTACTGAACTAGTCTTTTTCAAGCATATTAATGCAACAAATAAAGTGAATCAAAACATCACTCTTTTATGTTAATTTAAGACATTAATGTAAAACATATACATAAACATATATTAAACAACATCAATCATATATTTTGTTATCATCAAAGATATACAGTATTAATAACATATTTTGTTATCATCGAAACCTTTAGATGATTGGTGTGCATCTAGACTAAAATATGCTTTGAGTTTTGAATTTACATTCATAACTTTTCTTACTACTAGAAAATGCATTGACAATGGTTGCACATTTTTTTATGTAAAAGATTTTTTATTAAACTCATGGCGAAGCACAAGCTAAATAACTAGTGGACATCTTAAACTTCATTTTCAATAACAAAATATTTTTTTATTGGCTTAAAAACTCAAAATCAAATCAAGTCAATTTTTTTAAAAAAACACAATCTATTTTTTCTAGCATCATTAAAGATAAAAACCACTTTCAATGAGTTTCTTTCTTTCAAAATCAAAGTTATTGGTTGCTGAAATTCAGGAGTCTAAAACCTTTCTCATCCTTCAATTTTTTTTGGTGATTTTCTTTCTTCTTTCTCAATCTTGAAGGATTAAAACATGATAAAAATAAAGTTTAAGATCAAAACATAATAACTTAAAAGAATATGGATGAAATTTGAAAAAAAAAATTAAAACTTGAGTGATCAAATGGAACTTTTGCATGTTTTTTTTTAATTATTTATGGAAAAGGGATATGTTCGTTTCTTTATGTTAATCTTAGTCCTTCATATGTCAATTTGTTTTTACAAAAAGCTAAAATTTTATTTTGTAAAATCAATAACATTGAGATATTTAACAAAATGTTAGGTAAATACAAGAAAACAAATAAAATAGATTTCATCACATAAACCATGAAAATATAACTTTATGGGATGAAATTGAAAAGAAATAAAATTTAGTGATTGAATTATAAACTGTGTAAATTATAGGAACCAAAATGTTAAGAAAGGAAGAAATGCATAGTAAATGAATAGTAAATTGTGTGCGTTTGAATTGAGAATTTGGAAAAATAAAAAGCCATGTTGTTCTAGTTCTTTTTTAATAATTATTTTAGTTCATATAGTTAAAGGAAATTAAATAATTAAATAATTTTTATGTGTTTAAAAGCTATATATTTGACTTTTTTAAAATTCTTTTACAATTTAATCCTTTCATTTTATTTATTTCTGTATGGAAAAAAAAAAAGAAAGAGAAAGAGAAATAGTTGTAATGGGAAAATAAGGAAATTTGAGAGGTAAAAAAACTAATTGAGGATGTATTAATGATGATCATCAAGGAATAATTTAATTATTTTTATACTATATGAATTAATTAATTAATTAATTTTGATGAAAAAACTAAAAGGACAGAATTGTAATTAAACGAGAGAAGTGGTATCTTAGGTATCTAATAGATTGTACCCCACCAACCAGTCGTGTTCTGGAACGAAACCTCAGTGGTGTCCTTCACTCTTACAAAGCTCGTTTTCCTTTCTCAGTCCGTACGTGGTATAATTATACAAGGACAAATACTCGTATACGTACACATTAGTATAGCAATAAGGTAGTGTTGCTTCGCCATAGAATTCGTCTTCTTCATAAGCTTTTTCAGTAATAGAGAAACATGAAAGAAATTTCGTTCATTTCAAAGCAAACAAAAAGGTTTATTTTTTATGCACAATAATAGCAATAATAATAAAGTTTGAGAGAGATGGCTGATTGGTTTATTTTGCAGTTGAAAAATGGATTCTGGTTCAAATGGAGAGGAGCCCACTTCATGGGAAGAGCTTTACAATATCAATTTGATTCCATCTGAGTTGTTTCTCAAGTTTAGAAAGGAGATTGAGGGGATTCGCGTTGGTGTCAATTTAGAGGTATAATTTGAATTTTCTTTCCCTTTTTTGCTTGCCAAGATATACAGTACAGGTGGGAAAAATGGATTATTTTTGTTATTGCTAGTTTTTGCTATGTTATGTGTGGAAAATGATCACTGAGAGTGAAGATGTGAGGGTTTTCTTTTTTCCCTTTCTTTTTGTCCTATGCTGGAAATGTAATATTGTAAAAGAAAATGTGTTTTTTTGTGGTGCTGGTTATTCCTTTCAGATGTAAGATACTTGTAAATATGAAGATTGATCTATTATGGCAATCTACTTGTATTGTTGTGCGTTGTCCCTGCCTTTTTCTATCTACTATGCTGTCTGGTGAATAGCTCTGGGCTTTGACCATTTTGGAAAATCGTGCAAGCTTTCCATGTTTGACAAATGTCCTATTTCTACTTGAATTCGTTGTTGTGGATCCTTCACATGGATTCACAGAGTAATCGACACAAATGACTGGGGAGCATTTTTCTGTTATCAAAGATAGACAGCTAATCTAATCAAAGCACTAAGATGTGATCTTGAAAGTTTTGAACTTCTGAGTGGAACCTTAAGCTTTTGTGAGATTTTATTGCTTGGAAAACTTGACAAGGTAGTGGGTAGCAAAAGGAAATAAATAACTGATTCATTGCTCCTGTTAGAGTGACGAATATCGGTATGTTGTCAAACGAAACATAAAAAAATATCCATGTTCCTGTTCTCATTTCAGCTATGGTTGAATGGATTTTTTTTTCTTTCAATGAATAGATGTCTATTTTGGCTATGCATACTCAATTGTTTTGTTGTTTTTCCTATGATGTGCTGCTATACATGCATTAATTGATCTGTTGTTTGTCTGGTTGTGATTTTTGGAGTCCCTATTTTGATTCAGTTCTATAATGCTCCAATCAATGAATTCCAAGGCAAGATTGTTCTAAAATCTTTGTCCCCTGAGCGGAGGTGGAAATTCATATATGAGCCAATACATCAGGATGTACGCATTCTTTCAAAGAAGATTCCTGTTACCAAGTTTCTAAATCTCCAGGTGTGGTTTGATCCTTTTCCACATCTTGAGAATTTTAGTGTGTCTGGTTAGTTTTCAAAGCGAAGAGCTTGTACTTTGGATAGTTTATTGGTTATTGAACTCAGATGTATGCATTTTGTGGTAATTGGACTCGTAAATCTTGGAAATATAGGTCGGCGTAGGCCATAATTTTCAGTTGCATGCTACTGGTTGGAAATGGAAGCTTACAACTTGTTTAGGTGGAGATGGCATATCTCGGATTCAGAATAAGACGTCACTCGGGTTGTTCCCTGGCATGGATTTGCGGTTTGGGTGGAGGGCAGATTATGTTCTTCCAGAAATTACTGGGCAAGTTCTTGGATCTTCAGTGCATTATTAGCTCATGAAGGAGAAGTTTATGATTATAGTGCTACTTTTGTTAACTGTTTCTCATGTTGGGGTTACATGCCAAATAATTCAATTTGCTGCCATTGTTTATTTATTCGCATGTTATGGCTCATAGATGAAGCCTTATTATCCTTTCAGGGCTTTGGGCGCTGATGAGCCATTGTTCAACATGAACTCGGGAAGGCTGCAAGCATCATTAGATAGAGTTGAGGCCATTCTAACCCATCCATCATGATTTGTGTTAGAAAAAAAGGTAGAATTGCCCATCCTTGTCATTTACTTTGGTCATTTGATTTCTTACAGAATTTCCATGGAACATAAATGTCGTTTGTTGTTTATTTTTTTCCCAACATCAATGACCATTCTACTGGTTCTTTGGAGTTATTATTTGTTGCTATTAGCTTATGATATTAGCAGTTTTTTGTCCTTGCCCAGCATTAATGATCTTTTCTTTGGGGCTATTGTTTACTAGCTTATGATAAAGGCACATTTATTGTTTGAGCAGGTATTTACTTATATCAAATCCTTTCAGGTCTGGTATGGCTGAAGTTTGTGTATCTCATTACTTGTGTAAAGACGTGGGTTTTCTTCCTAATTTAGGATATATTGTTAGTGACAGGAGAGAAAAATATTAAACATTATTAGTGATGCGAGAGAGAATGAAGCCCAGCCCACTAGTGATATAAGTGTACTATTATATGGTGACAACTCTTAACCAAAACGAGTTTCATAGAAAATTAGTAAAATGGAATGCATGTTTTAATTCTTGCCGTGTGGGTATGGAGACCGTAGTGGTAGAGGAAATGGGCTGTGGAGGTTTCTCCAAGTACTCCACATTTGTATTATGGATATACATCTTTGATGATATGTTGGATATCAATGATTCTCAATTATAAGAGCATCAGGGTATTTTTTCCTGCAACTTTGAATTTATGTCTTAGATAATTGTGCTTAAAACGGTGATGCTAACATTGAGAAGGCGAAGGACAAGGCATGGAGAGAAAACAAAAGGGCGTTTCCATGGGCAATACCCTAGTTCAAGAGGAACGTAGGATGTGTTAGGGCCCCATTCTTAAGTTTGTAAATGTTGTTGGCTACGTCTTGTTTCTCTATCTTATCACCTGTTTAATGTATAGGAAGTGAACTATTTAAAGCTTGTATGAGAATTGCTCAATGCCTTATTTCTAGCCACTTGAAAGCTATCCTGTTCAAGAGTTGCGACTTTTCTATTGAACAATAAGAGTTTATTTATTTATTTTTTCAATTAAAGTGATAGAAATGAACAATAAAGGTTGGGAGGCCCACGCACAAAAAGATCATTGGTTTTTTGATCAAGGAGGTTCTGCCCTAAGAACATTATGTACCACTTGTTCGTGATGTTAGGGATTCACGAGGAGTGGCTCGCACAAAGGTGTTAGGGAAATATGATGGGACGCCCTATATATAGGTGTTAGGGACCCACAATCGGTTGACCCACAAACAAAAGGATCATTGGTTTAGTCGTGGTTTTGCTTTAAGAACATGTTCACGGTGGAGGATGGTTTTTGATTTAGGATGTTCTACCCTAAAAACATTATGTACCCCATGTTCATGATGGAACATAGTTTCTGATGATTAAAGTTTGAACTTGAGGACAAGTTCTTTCCAAATGGAGGAGATTGATGCATGAGCTTATTGGAAAAATAAATATTTTGCGTGGTTAGTTATACTTCTCCCTTTTTAATTTATAATTTTTTTTTGTCTATTTAGTATTATTATGCTTTTATTGTTTTCTATTTAATGGAAATAGTTTTCCTCTTTTATTTTTTTATTTGGTATTTTTAGGGTTTTCTAGTTTCTTTTACACTAAAGATTGTAATAGCCTGTTGACAATGAGACTTGGATGAATAAAAATTGAATATTTTATGTGTCCCTCTATAGTTATGGTGTTCATAGTCTTTAATGACTCTGATTTAGAAAAAGCCCTGCTACCATGCCAGTCACTCCCTACTATGTCAGTTGACTCGTGGCTTTTTTAGTGAGAAGCTATTGAGTTTCAAGAACTACTCCATTTATGACCTTGAGTTCTATGCTATTGTTTAGTAATTGAAGATTGGCATCAATAATTGGTGCAAAAGGAGTTTATTCTCATTACTAATCGTGAGCCCGTATCAATGGGCACTAGAATCTGAGTCATCGTTATGCCAAATAAGTGTCATATCTCCCGGAGTTTACTCCTTAAGGCACCAATCTTGCAGCTTCAACAAGCTGGTTCATGCATTAAGTAAGTGGCCCACACTTCTTTGCATCATGCATCCCAAGGTTGTGGGGTTGGACACTTCTTAAGAGTTCTACATAGGAGATCATTCCGTTAGGTAGATCTATTCCGAGGTGGATGACGGTAGTAAGCGAGGTGAATATGTTATTTTTAATAGTTATTTCGTGGCTTGCAATTGTGTGTTTTAGAATTTCCTTTCGGGAGCATATTATCCTTGAGTTGGATTGTGAAGGTTATTTGGCTGGCAAGAATCTAGCCCAAGTCTCCTCGAATTATTGTTGGCTTAAGCTGTCAAGTCAAGGGGCACATTTTTGTTAAGAGATGTATCATCTCACAGCTTGTAATTTCTCAAATGTTATGTTGATGAGCTTGAGTGCTAAATTTAGGTGTGTATCATATCAATAACAATAGAAGGGTGTGTGCAAGGCAAGCGATTTGGAATAGTGAGAGAAAGGATGGTACCGTGGTGGAGAGAGAAAGGTGATAAGGGTTTTTATTCGAGTTGTTGGATATTTGATGGATACTTGAAACCTGATTAGGTCGAGTTTAATTTATATCCAATTGGGTTCATGTAATAGTTTAGGGTTTAGGTTAGAGCATGAATATTATAAAATCCAATCCGACTAATGAGTATTCATTGTCATCCAAAAAGTCAGGAATATTTTGTTGCTTGACTAATTGAAGATGAAGTAATTTGAAGATAATCTCAAGTTTGAAGTGATTTATTACCAAAATCATCCTTGTCGAAAGTTCCTCAGTTCATCCTTCCAAAATTAATTATATGGATTAATGCTTGTACAAATCTATGTAAACATCAATTTCTTGACATTAATTAACGTTGTACTCAATCTTGAAAGTAATTTGATCCTTGTGCCAAACCATCCCCGGTTTCATAATCATCACCCTCAGTTCTTCTCCATTATCTGATAAAAAAACAAAAAAAAAAAACCATGAATGTTTCTTGCTCCTCCACCAATATTGTTGGGAGCCTCCATTGTCTCTTTCTTGAACCTTTCCATGGTCAGGTTTGTCTCCAATTGTGGGCAACTGTTTTTGAATATAAGCAATGGAAATTTGGTCACGGGCTTGGGGTACCATCACAATTGTCTTTATTTTTCTAAACTAACCTTGCTCGAATGATAGCTCAACTTTAATATAAAGTATAGTATAGACAAAAAGTGATTTTCCTAATTTGATAATTTGAAGCCCGAACAGCACGCCTTGAAAATTAAAATCGAACCACTTCCTCCAAAGTTCAAAGTTTGAACCTTGTGGAGAGGGAACGATGCATCATCATCACCATTAGAGGTGCTAGAGTGGCCCATCTCCTCCCTAGCCGTTATCCTTAGCCTCCAACGGCCAAATCCCACCCCCACTATATATGAATTCAAATACCCTCACTCTTTTCAACAGCAAAAACTCTGGACAATTCTACCATCAACCAAAAACATGGCCTCCTCTAAGCTTAGAAGCTCGTGTTCTTTCCCAAGCCTTCTCCTTTCATGCTTGAATTTCACTCTTTTTATCCTTTCCTCAGCCTCTATAGTTCCCACAGTTCTCCTCAAAATGCCTCCGACTTCACTGGGTTTTGCGTTACTTGTTGGCTCTTGCATTTCTCTACTCTCCTCCTTCGTTGGCTTCTACTCTCAGCTCACTCACATTTGTTTCATAACCCATGTTTCTCTTCTCCTTGCCTCTTTAGTTGGACAAGTCTTGAGTATATTAGCCTTGTTTACAAGAGAGAAGCCCAGCCTTGCTATGCTCAAATCCAGCAGAGACCCCAGAGAGGCCAAGCTCTTGGTGAGATTGGAATGTGGGGTTTTGATGGCGATGCTCATAATGCAGCTGGTTGTGTTAGTGTTGAGTTGTGCCGTGCATAACTGTTGGGTTAGAGAGTACGAGGGGTTGGAAGCTGAGAGGGAGGCTACAGCCAAGAAGAGGAGCAGAAGGATTGCAAGAGTACAAGAGGAATCCATGGCAAATGTAGCTAAAATTGTCGAAATTAAAGAGAAGGAGTTTGATGATAAGATGAAGAGCAAGTACGGCCACAGCCAGTGGGTTAAAACAGATTTTGAAGGCTAAAATTCTCTCTGGTCCTTCACGTTCGGAATTGTATTATCTGATGCATTTCTACTGGTTTTGCTGTTTCTGCCCCTTCGGGGGGGTCACTGCTGTGGTGGCCATGTATGCTCTTATTAGATTGTGTTTTATCGCCATATTTATTAGTGAAATGCATTTCTTTGTTTTCTTCCATATTTCTCAGATGTCTAATACCTGTAGCTCATAGTAGCAAACTTACCCGCCCTAAATAAAATATAAAAGAAAAAAAAATCAAACTAATCTCTTTAAAATATCTTACAACTAAAAAATTATAAAGAAATCAATTACTATCTAAAAAATAAAGTTGATCCAATTTGTTTAAACAATAAGAGAAAGGGTATTTAAATCAATATTTAAATAAAATAAATAAATGAAAAAAAAATTAACAAAAAAATAAGAAAAAATGCAAGGTGCTATTGACAGAGCTCACACCAAAGTTGTCAATTCTGTTCCGTTTCGCTTGAAATGGCCGAAACACTCTATACTAATTCAAAAAACGAAACAAAACGGAATAAATTTCATCTTATTTTAAATCTCGGTCCGTTCCGGATTTTTCAGCTAAATTCCGCCCGGAATGTTCCGGTTTCATTCCACATGTTTCGTTCCGCTCTTGAAAAGCTATTGAATCAAATTGAACCTTGTTCAATTTAATTAATTAAACCGTCCAATTATAAAAAGCTATTTTTCATTACTATTTTCAATAACAATGATATTAATAATAATATTGAAAATTATCATTACTATTTTCATTAACAATGATATTAATTTTTTAAAATTAGATTTATTACTAATATATATGGTTTATTTCATGTTGTTTTTTTCATATTTATACTTTGTAAGAATTTGAGCAAAACAAGGGATGCTTTATATTCCATTAGCCTTGATAACATTGACCTAACTTTATATTTAAAATATTTGTGTTAAAATATTTTACTTTCATAATATTTTGATATTTTGTTTAAGTTGAATTACTTTAAGTTAAAGATCTATTTAATCTTGATTATTTAGAAATATTTTAAATTTTGAAATTATATTTGTTTGGCATTGTGTTTGTATTGCATAATTTATAATTAATTTATCTTGAATTTGAATTATGTTTGTTGAATATATATATATATATATATATATATGAACAGTACAACCTCGAAACGGCACGCCGAAACACTTCGAAACTGAAACTTTCTATTCCAATTGAAAAAACAAAACATCTATCAAAACAAAATTGACAACTTTGGTTCATACACATAGGCTTTTTGCATGGGCCAAGACACCCAGGCTTGCTATTATTTTTTTTGTTCTTTCAGAGCAGACATAGGTCATTTATTCCTATATTTTATTTTATTTTTTAAGGTGGGCAACAAGTCATTGTAGTGGTAATATCAACTTGTTTTTAGCTTGAAAAATAATTTTCATTAATTTTATTTTAATAGCTAGTTATTATTATTAAAAACAAATGATTTTTGTTTTTATACAAAATTCATACAAATATAGCTAATTGATATAAAATGTAAGAGGAAAAAAATTCAAAACAAATCAAATGAATCTCTTCAAAGTATTATACAACTACAAAAATAAAAAGAAATCCATCACCATCTAACAAACAAAGTTGATTCAATTTGTTTAAACAATAAGAAAGGATATAAATCAATATTTAAATAAAACAATAATGAAAATAGATAGAAAAACAAAAAATAAAAGGTTAGTGTTGATGGGCCAAGCCCATACACTTTGCCCTAATAATAAAGCCCAGATGCCAAGAAACCTAGGCCGACACCTTTTTATTTTTTTCTCAAGAGTAGACGACAGACTATTCATTCCTATAGGTTTTTTTTTAAGGTAGGTAACAAGTTGCCTATTACGGCAAGCGACTTATCATCAAATGATTTAAAAATTAAGGTCAATGTTTTTTAACGGTAAAAACTTAATTTTTAGCTTATTTTTACTTGAAAACACCTTTAAACTACAATACAAATCTTCAAAAATTAATTAACAACCCTGAAACACTCCACAATCACTATAATGAAAATTAACTGAATTAAAAAATAAATGAATACAGTATACTTTTCATGCCATGTTTAGAAAAAAAAATCACCTCAATTGAACTCCTCTCGAGAAGAGGAGTCCATTTACACAAAAATCTTTTTTTTTTATTGGCCAAAATATGGTCACCCAATAATTTTCTTTACTTCATCATTTTCAATGAGTTTCTCTTTATCATCTCAAATTCAAGGACCCAGTATTATAAAATAAATTTTTGAACCAAAATCAAAACTCTAAAAACTTTGTAAAGGACTTTCGTATTTTTTGTATTTTATATTATGATGCTCTTTCTTTTAATTTATCTTTCTAATATAATTTTAAATTTTATTTCATGGGATCGAATCACAAAAGGATTTAATAAAAAAGCCCAAGGATAATTTTTTTTAAAAGATGAAAAAAAAAGAGCATTGGAGAAAGAGAAATATTACTGGTGAATTTTATTTCATGCATTCTTTTAATGATATATATTTTTTTTGGTTGTCGTTGGCCTTGCATCTTCAACACCATTAAGTGAACTCATCCCTGCATCATGTTACTGGTGAGGTTCAAGAACAGTGGTCTCCACTTCTGAGAGGATTGACCTGAAAGAAAATTGGTTATTCAAATTGAAAATGGGTGTTTAAATCTGTCATTTTGAAAAGATCTCAACTATTTTATATAGAAAAATGGATTGAAAAGTACGTCAATGTGTAGAAAATGAAATGATGGAAACAAAAACAATAAACCAAGACATGTAGACGTTCTACATATATTGTTGAAGATGCGTTTGAAACCTTTTGTAACATACAACCACCCAACCTGCATCACTAGAAAATAAAAAAAAGTTTATTTTTAAAAATATTGGGTTTTTCAAAATATATATATACAATAAAAATAATAAATTTTAAATTTTTTTGAGAGTCTCAATGATCACATTAGACAAATCTAGAGTTGTTTAGGATTTATTTGAAAATTACCTAAAGATCAGATATTTTTTTTAGCTTTGAATACTTGCTTTAAGGTTAGATTGTCGCAAACCACAAGCTATACAAATATCTGGCCTTTAATAGTAATTCACACGAACCACCAGTGAAAAATATCCTAAATTATTTTAGGAGAGAGGGAGAGAGAGAGAGAGAAATTGATATACCTTTGAATGTTAGCTTATTCTTTTTTTTTTAATTTTTAGGTGTTTATGTAGTATACTATACTCTTAAAAAATAAGAGGAAAAATTTAAAAACCCTAAAAATATCAATTTGCCTTTTAAATAATATCATATCTATTATTTTAGGCTAATTTTATAAATTTATTCAATGAAGTCCTTACTTGATATTTTTTAGATCTAAAATTGTAATCCCTATATTAATTACATTCTAGTTCTCAATTTCTAAAATTTATTTACAATCAAGTCACACTTTATTAATCATCTTATTTTAATTTATGACCATTGATTCTTATGTATGTGACCCATTAAGTTCTCTAATAAGTTGGCTCAAATATAGATCATAACCCTAAATAAAATAAGATTAAATAAATTAAATAATTTAATTTATTATCAATTCAATATTAATTGATTGATTTATATTTGAATATCAAATACAATACTTAACAATCTATCATGATCCCTCAAATAATAAGAAAATCTTAAGTGGTTTGAATTAACATTTCAGTGACCAATTTTTCAGTGTAACTTTTATCCCCATAAAGAATGTTTTAATTTAGACACTATAACATAGAGTATATCTGCTTTGTTAAATTATTTTAGTTCACAACACTATAGTAATTGATTTTTTGAATAATATTTAAAACTCTTTTCAAATATTATTTCACCTTAATCAATGATTTCTAAATTAATATTATTTGAGAACATATGAAATATTTTTCTTAATTCACCAAGGGTAATAATCTTCTGTTGATTATTCAAATATCTTCGTATAGTTTATGTTATACTCAATATTTGCTCGTTTCTTACTTTTGATTAGGACAATGTGTGGTCATGATCAAAGCATAACACTCCCTCATATAAGATAACTTAGTGATTTCAAGTCTAAGGACCACTTACATAACTATCACTCAAGCCTTTCCAGAGATATAGATAATCTCTTCATATGAAATTCTCTTGTAGGCCAGTTTAATGTATATGTTATCTGAAAAGCACTTGTATATTAGTTCTAGGTATCTCTCAAATCTCATTTGATGCGAGCAGGTGCTTTTTTTAATAAAGAAAAGAACATAATATGTATTGATTTCAACAACTCTGATTAATATCAAATCTTAATATAACATTGACTAGGAATATTTAGGAGCAATGTTTTAATGCAATATAAATATCATAATTAGAACAACTTTATAATTTTCTATGCAAAATATTTTTGTTCCATGGACTTTATCTTTACTTTAAATTTATTAATCAAATATTAAAGATAAAAAAAACCTTTATTCATAATAAATATGTTTTACACGAATAAAATTAATGTTACGTGTAATAAATCAATTGACTATAGTAATATAAAGATCAAAATTGCTACGCTGGCATGATAATAAAATGGGAGTGATGAAACAAAAACGCATAAGTTATTCAATATAGTTTGATGAATTAAGGTTTTGATGCAAATGTATTGAATGTTTCTTTCCTGAGATACTAAGATAAAGACTTGCCAAATTCACAAATGACATGGAGAAAAAGTCTATTTCAAGAGGCCGTCTTGTCATGACACGTGTCTACAGAAAGAAAATCCAAGAGGAAATTCAATTTTCCATGATGCAGATTCGAACATGCCAGCTCAGCGATGTCTCACCTTTTAAAATTGCTTTTTCCTTGAGCTCTCAATACATTGATATGCATCCTTGGTTTTCGTGTTGTCATCGATAAGCCAAAAATTAGATTGACAAACATTCGAGGAAGCATGTCTCACTACTTTTTTTTTAGATTATTTTTAATTTAATCTCTTCAAAATTAAGGCATCTAGGGATATTTATATTTTTTTAATTTTTTTTTGTGAATTTATTGTAGTTTTATGACTCGATTTGTAGGTTAGTCTGGTTGACTCAAGTTTTTTTTTCTTTTTTAGTTTATTTTTTTCATCCTTTAATGTTAGGATGATTGAGTGTTAGGTTTCATAATTTGTTTCTGCTTGTATTTTATAAAATTATCTTGGTCTTATGACTCGAGTCACAAGTTTGGTTGGTTGACTCGGGTGTTTTTTTGTGTTATTTTTTTAATTGATTTTTTTTAATTTCATCCTTTAACACTGGGTTGATTGATAATTGAGTTTCATAATTTGTTTCAATTTTCTCCAAGTTTTATGATCCATGTTTGACAAGTTAACTAAGTTGACTCGATTGACTCATTTTTTTAGTTAAATTTTATCTTTCATTATTGGGTTGATTGAAAATTGAGTTTTATAAAAAAAATATTATTTTTATAGGATTATCAGAGTCTTATGACGTGGATAGTGGATTTCACAAGTTAACACGAATTAATCAAAGTTGATCTAATATGTTGTCGTTTTAATATTTAAAAAAAAAGGATGTTAACTTGATTTTTTATGACAAAATATATTTTTATTTGTCATTTCAATTACTTTTAAATCTGTTAAGTCAATAAGGCCCAAGATAATCTTTATATAATTTAATTTATTTATTTTTATTTTACTAAAAATAAATATTTTTTATGCTAAAAAAAATTAATATAACCTGCAAGCAACATAGCACAGATAATCATCCAGTAAAAAGTAATAAACAATAAGAATTTAACTTTGTGAACACTCTTTCTAGATAAAGAAATACTCATATAAAAATAGATATTTTCTCGAAAAAATAAAAACTCTCGATTTAAGAAAACATACCTTCACAAGATATTAAATTTCTTACGGTTTTTATTTTGTATTTTATTTTATTACAAAAATAAATAAATTCAAGCAATGTAGTTTATTCCAGCTATTATATAAATCGGGTTTATAAGAGATACAAAAATCTTTTCTAACATTGTTATTTTGTATTTAAACATAATCTCTTAAGAAGGTAGCCTCACAGACAATTTGTGAGCCAGTTTTATTTCACACGGTCTAATAAGAAAAATATTTAAATTGAGTATAAACTGACCTCAATATTCATGTTAAAAAATATATATATTTTTAAATTTTTAATTATTTTATTTTGCAACCGGACCTGACATGATAACAAAAGCATACCAAAGGTTAAATCCCCTTCAGAGACATTATAAAATTTTCATTATAAATATTTTTTTAAAAAAAACCCTTAATTTAAAACTCCTCGAAATAAGAAAGAATCTAATGAAAAATATTTTTTACTTAAAATAAATTTTTATATATATATTTTCAGATCGTTTTGATTTGCTGAAATCAAAAATAATTTTTTTAAAATAATAATTTTTTATTTTAATACGTTTATAAACCAAAAACACTTTAAACCGCCACCACCATTACAATCTCATGCCCTAAACCTTACATTTGTTTTTGTTTTATAGATCATCTTTTAGAAAGGATCGGGTGGATAACTTGACGAGGAATTCAAATTTGTACACAAATGAGTTCCAATTATTACATTAAACTGATGCAACTTCTTTACTACCATTGCCCTGTTACCAAAAGCTGCTTACCTATTTAGCGAAGATGATCATGTTCTGTAGACACAAACTCTCGACCAAGATAATCAACAATTGTAGGCCTCCAAGAATACCAAAAATTCCCTTTCAGAGGCGTGACAGTGGCACCGGGACTCCATTTGCTTTGCTTAGGAAAGGGTAATCTGTGTACCCAACAACAGGATCCTGGGTGTAGAACGTTTTCCTGATATACTTATTCAGTGGTGCATTAAGCTTCAATCTCAAGACTAAATCTGGGTTTGAGATAAAAAGTCTACCATATGATACCAAATCAGCATCACCTTCAGTTACAGCTTGTATCCCAAGCTCCCTGGTGAACCCGCCACTGCACATGAACGTACCCTGATATGCCCTTCTCCAAGTCCTAATCATTTGGGCCTCTTCATCTTCGCTACCAGTTCTGCGTGACTCTGTTTGGCCTGAAGCTGTGTAGCGTGGCTGAGTGACATGCAGATAGGTGAGTTTTGAGCCCACCTGCAGCTGGAGCTTGTTAATCCTCTCAATCACTGAAAGGCCTAAGTTGAGTGGATCGGAGTCTGTGGCATCAAGGTGATCAATTGCTGGCGACATTCGGAAAGCTACTCGTTCTGCACCAACAGCTGAAACTACTGCCTGAATCACCTGCATCATGAATCGGCACCGGTTTTCTATTGATCCACCATACTCATCTACTCTGTCATTGATTCCATTCTTTAAGAATTGATCAATGAGGTAACCATGCGCCCCGTGGATCTCAACTCCATCAAAACCTGCATATCATATTTTCATTACGTTGTCTAGTAATTTTAATGTCATTGATATAATCACATGGTAACCAGGTGTGCTTAAGAAGCGCCTGTTTCTTTGTTTTGCGAGCTAGAGTAACAGTCTAAGCTGATTATCTAATCAATTACGAACCCAAAACTTGAATCAATAAAACCTGCTATTTCAAAAAGCCAGTCACTATAGCAGTAAAGCCATCCGGTTTCAGATGACACTACAAATTTCATTCCATGCATGATCCCAGCATCCCTAGGTGAGATAAGTCTTAACAAATCCACCCACAGACCACCATTGAAACACTAGAAAGTTGCACAGAGATCCACCGTTGTTTTCTATTCCCTTGATGAAACATTAGATAATCATGACTCGTGAGTAATGGAACTTTTTCAAGGATTAAGTTATTTTTAGATGCCAAAAGTAGAAAATTATAGTTCATGCCAAGTGTTGCCATGTTCCTGCAAATTTAAATCATAACTAGAATTCCCATCACAGGGAGGCATCATGGTCACCGTTTAAGCAAAAATCTCAGTGAAGCTTCCTCCATTTCCTCTAACATGTAATTATGCCCGATGAAATGAAAAAAAGCTCC
>Ga0325410_1002137_pt1 | contig 22057 bp, 13 predicted proteins | sample PopdelMetagenome_16_FD_206182 | JGI IMG/M metagenome (GOLD analysis project Ga0325410, IMG submission 206182) | Populus deltoides microbial communities from Bellville, Georgia, United States - Xylem-PdIQD-R3 | ecosystem: Host-associated > Plants > Phyllosphere > Stem > Wood/Secondary xylem...
TTATTTCGATGAAAAGTGTGATTTGTCAACTTGTGAAAAAATTAGGGACTATAATGTGTCTTGTCATTTTCTCCTTATCATCAAGATGATGATAATTATTTTTTTTAATTTAATTCTTAATCAAATTTAAATTTTTAAAAAAAGTTTATTTATAATTTTATTTTCCATACATAATGAGACTCATGCAGTATAAATATAAATCCTACTGAATGTACACGAATGGGACACCTTTACAATAAACCCTGAGAGGAGACATTACATAAAAATATCGGAGAATGCTAAATAAATAAAAAAACAAAAACCTAAAGCCTATCATTCTTAGACAAGTTGCCGCCCCCCGATCTTCACTATGTTTTCCTGCTTTAGCATCAACAACTCCATCTTCCCCTGACCAAGAACTTTAATTACTCCCTGTTACCTCACATCTGCCTCCTTTCAAAAGATCACTTTTCATCTCCCTCGTCTCACAGACCTAGCAGAAGAGAACTCCCATAGCCTCAATCTCAACTCGCCTATCTCTTAGCCCCGCCTGATAACATTCAGAAAGCCAAAGCCCCATCCTCTCCTTCCCTCTTTAGGCTTCTCCCCACCATCACTAGATTCTCCCCCACAGTCCAACAACTTCTCTTAAGACCAGTCAAATCGTGAGCCACAGCAACGTCAGGAGATTTGCTTCACATTCCAAACAGTCAGCTTTTCTCTGTGTCCTGCACCAGCACGCAGCCATCACCAACAGTCACAGTTCCTCTATGCACCACGAGCATGCACCAGCCATAGCTGCAACAAATTTCTCTTCTTAGTAAAGACAGGGGATGCGATGGAGAACATGTAAAAAAACCAGAGGAAGGGGAAGAGAACGAACAAAGAATAAGGAACCATAAGACAAACAAAGGGGACGATCACAAACAGAAACGTAAAGGAGAACAAAGGGTAGCACAAGACGAGAAGAAGCAGAGGAAAAAGTTTCTTTTCAGCTAGCAACCTTACGCTTTGATCGCCATCGTCCTCGGCTTGCAGCGACCAGGTAAGTTCCTTTTCTTTCCTTGTTTTGCTAAATTAATTAACTTTGTTACTGTTGCATGCATATGTGAATTATTCACGCATGCATGCAACATTGGTTTTTTTTCTCTTTTTTTTTTTCTTCTAAAAAATTTTAAGACCGGACTACATGAATAACAAAAAAAACATAAAAAAATAAAAATAAAAATAATTTTTCTTTTCTTTTAATACAAAATTTATGGATTTATTTATTGACGCTAAAGTTAGAAATATTATACTTTTGGATTATACAATATTTACCAACGCTAGAGTTAGAAATATTCATGGAAAAATATTCACTGGCGTTAAAGTTAGGAATATTATAGGAAGATCGTAAGAAAGAACAAAAACAAACTCTTAGCAATTTTAAGACAAAATTAGCAATGCAGCCTTTCTCAGGTTCTTCACTTAAAGGGTGATAGTATCTTCCATTTCGCGTACCAGTCTCGTACCATAGAATCTTTATTGATTAGTTAAGGTTCCTAGTGACTATAATGCTAGGTGACGATTCCTTAAACTAGATCGTTTCCCCTAAAAAACAAGATGCCAGATATCTATTTTTTTCCATGAAAATTTTTTAAGCGGTTGTTGCGATGTCTAGGTGTGACAAAATGACGACTCTACTAGGGATTTCTATGACTAAGCTTTAGCACGCATCTTTATTGTCATGCATCACTTCAAGAGCACACACGTTGAAATTTATGATAGGTGGGGGAGTAACGGTATCCTAATAACTTTAGTTTGGGCAAGACTCGTAAAACTATCCAACTCTCGATTGATTATTTACTCGATAGTGGTTGATACGCCGATCTGATATTACTCAGGACCTCTATTTTCACACTACTTGTAAGCTTTATATCAACCTTTCGAGGACGATCACTGAGCATGTAAGATACCATTTGATTTTTGAATATCTTGTCCCTATTATTTTAGGATTTTACATTTCAGTCCCTGAAAGTTGAGATGATAGAGAGAAAGTTGACATAAAAGGGAGAAGAGAGAAAGAGTTTGGTCGACCATGATTGATCTTTGTGTTAATAGGTTCGTTTTAAAGAAAAAAGTTTAATGGAGGTGGTTTTTCCCTTAAAACATACCAAAAAATGCAGACTAGGGCTTATGATGTTTTCTTGATTCACTTTGATCTTTAGTTTTTTATGTAATTAGATGATGTTTTAGGCTTAAAAATGAGATTATTGAGGATTCTAAAGGTGTTCTTGTAGTGTTTGTTTTTAGTTGAAATTTAGATTTTTGAATACAAAAACTTGTACCTTGATTTTCTAGTAATTGAAAATGAATTAATGGTTGATAAGTTGTCTTCAAAGACAAACAACATGTCATTTGTTGTATTTTAAAAAGAAAAGGATAAACAAGCACCTTGGTCTTGGCCAGCAGCACTTGACATGTTTATTCAATAAGTATTTTGGCCTATAACCTTCTAATTTTTTCTTTTAAATAATTAATTTTTTTTTGAAAATTTGTTCAAATAAAATTATTAAGATAATATTTACAAAATATTTCAGTGCATCACTTTTAAATAAGATTGTAGTTTTTTATAGAAATATCAACCATTATTTGATGGATAGTTATTTATGAATCTAATACGTATTTTTAAAAAAAAACTTTTAATAAGGGATATTGAATGAAAATAAAATATCAATTTTCTTATATTTTTATTATAATTATTTATATAACTTTCTCAAATAAATCATGTTCTCTTTGTTTTTTTCTTTTCTTTTCCCTTTTCTTAATATATGCTGTCATTAAAATAAAAGGCCATCTATGTGAGGATGTGGTATGGTTTGTTTATTTAGCCATTTCCCTCTCTGCTAGAGGATCCATCTTTTTTTCAAACATATTTGAAAATGTAATTATGATTATTTTTTAAGATATTTTTTATTTAAAAAATATTAAAATAATATTTTTTTATTTTTAAAAAATTATTTTTAATAACAATACATCAAAATAATCTAAAAATATCAAAAAAATATTAATTTAAAATAAAAAAAATAAAATTTTTTAATTTTTTTCAAAAACAAATAGTTCCTTTTCTCCTTAGGTTCAGTGGCTCAAAAGTGTAAATTTGTAAGGATTAAAGGTCTGGTACACCTGTAATTTTACGTAGTCATTAAAAACTGCAGCCTCATTATTCTCCGTGACTGTTTTTCTTAGAGACATCTTTCTTTTTCGATTTTATTTTCTTCTTCTCTTGTGGCTTAAACTCTAATATATTGCTTTAACTGTCTAATTCTTTATTATAATTAAATTAAATTATTTTTTAAATTTAAATTCAATTTATAATTAAGTTAAATTCATGTATTTAAAATATATAAAATTCAATTCATTTTATTCCTATATTACTTTTATCACTATCATCTTTATTCTTTAAAGGTCTCTACAAAAAATAAGTAAATAAGTATTTTAGAGAAATTAGTTTTAACATTAATTTCTTATCTTTAGTGTATTAAATTATAAGTTCACTCTAATTTACTTTTGTATGAGATTGAATTTCATTTATAATTAAATTTTTTATAATCAAAATAGTTTGAAATATAAAATTTAATTAACATCTTGAATTTAATTTAAAAAGTTCTGAACATACTGCATGCGATTGATTTAGTAATAAAAAAAAGGTATATTTCCTTAATTTTTTTTAGTTTAAACTTTGTGAATATATTAAAGTAGTGTTTGTAATTATAGTAACAGTTATTTTTTAAAATATTTTTCGTTTAGAAATATATTAAAATAATATATTTTTTAATTTTTTTTATAACTACATGAAAACAATTCAAAATCACAAAAAAATTTAATTTAAAGAAAAATAATTTAAAAAACACGTTTTGAAAAACAAAAAAACACTCTCTAAAAACGTGTTTGGCATTGCAATAACGGTTATTTTTTAAAATAATTTTCGCTTCAAAATAAAACAAAATAATATTTTTTATTTTTTAAAATTTATTTTTAATATTAACATATTAATTTAAAAAAATTAATTTTAAATAAAAAAATTTTAAATTTTTAAAACAACATTTCTGCAGAAAAACCAAACAAGGTATAAATCAACGTGGAGGGTGCGGTAGGCCTTAAAGATAATTTGAGGAGATACTTCGTGTTAATTAATACACTAACCAATAAAAATTCTTCTACGCATATGATAACAGTGGAGAGAGCCCACAGCTGGTATTGAAAAACTAAATAAGATTAATGTTTTACTGTATATTGAGTTGATGTGGATGTTGAGTGTTTTTACTATGTATTGTGCTATTTAGAATTTTAGCATGAATTACTGGGGTGAGTAAAAAAACTAAAAACCTGATTAAACCGAGAAAATCAGAAAAAAATAACTGAAAAAATAGAACCGTGACAAAATTCGATAAAAATGATTAAAATTTTGAAAAAACCAACCGGTTCGATTTCGGTTTTATAAGTTTGAAACCGAATTGAACACAAACCGAAAATAACCGAGCCATATCGGTTTTTTTCCACAAAAACCGAACCGAACCAAACCGAAATCGATCGGTTTGAACTGGTTTCTATTTTTTTTAAATCGGTTTGGTTACTTTTTTTGATAAAAACTGAATCAAACCGAAAATAATCACCTCTATGAATTACTATAGATTATGAGTGATTTCATTGTAGATTGCATTATTTAGGTTTGTTCTTTGCTAAAAGCACTATGGATTGGAATGGTGTAATAACAAAGCTGCCCTTACCACAGAAAGTTGCAACAACTGCAAGGGAGGTAGGGTTGTCTTTTTGGTTGGGGAGAAAATAGTCACTTCGAGTTTGGGTGGAGCTGCGACACCTAACGCGTTGGGCTACTAAGCTCTGGGCGCTAGGGCCAGACCTGCACGACTAGATATAGACCCAGGCAAGCGGGTCTAAAGACTCGCCATCTGGGGTGTGCACACCTTAAAGCCTAGGGTCTGCAGAACCACATATTAGATCTTTCGTCAGGATCTAATTCTCTTATATCCAGTGTCAGGACCCAAGGATCCAATTCTTTTATGTCTAGTGTCAAGACCCAAGGTTCTCGGGTCTTAGGTTTCAAAATATTATTATTTTTATATAATTAAAAGTATTGATATAAAAAATATTATTATTTGTCTTATAAGCATTATTTTTTTGTTATAATTAATGTTATTAATATTAAAAATACTATTATTTGTATTATAAATATTATTATTTTTATTATAGTTAAAATCATTAATATAATACTTATTAAATTTGAAAAAAAATATTATTAACATTGAAAAACAAAAATAGATTTCATTAGGGTAAAAATAAAAATCATCATCGTCATCATTAATAAATTTGAAAAAATATTATTGCTATTGAAGAAAAATCATAAATTTGATTTGAATGGATTAAAAACTATAAGAACTTGAGTCATATGAGTTTAATATTATTATTAATATTAAAAATATTATTAAATTCATTAATATTATTAAATTTAAACTAAATATTATTACTATAAAAAAAAACATAGAATTGATTTAAAGGGCAAAATAAATCATCATCATCATCATCATCATCATCATCATCATTAACTTGGGTAAGGGATCCCCTTCCAGACTCAAGAAACTTGGGGTTGGAAATGAGCGCTTCACCCAAGTTGTTTGGGTGTAACATGAACGCATACCCAAATTTCTCATGGATCCTACGTCGGGATCCAAATCTCTTGGGTCTGTCGTCAGTACCCAAATGCCTTGGGTCTTGCAGCCCTGCATGACCCAAGACTATTGGTCCTACGTCAGGACTCTAGCTGCAGACCTAGGCGAGCGGGTCTGCAGACCCTCACCCCTGGGGTCTGCACAACCTCGCGCCTGGGGTGTGCTGAACCACACCTTGTAGACTTGCCTGCCTGGTTATCTTTTGATCCCCGCCTGGGGTCTGCAGACCCCGCAGAGAAGAATGAGAAATTTGAAGAAAAAAATAAAAAATATATAATAACTAATAACAATTATTATTATTATTATTGTTATTATTATCGTTAATAAATTTTATAAAAAAATATTACTATAAAAACTTGGACTAGACAAGTTTAATATTATTATTACTATGCTAAATATTATTATTTTTATTATAATTAAAAGTATTAATATTAAAACTATTATTATTTGTGTTATAAATACTATTATTTTTATTATAATTAAAAATATTAATAGTAAACATATTATTATTTGTATTGTAAATATTATTATTTTTATTATAATTAATATTATTAATATGAAAAATACAATTATTTGTATGATAAATATTATTATTTTGACTATAATTAATATTACTAATATAATAATTAATACATTTGAAAAAAATTATTAATATTGAAAAACATAATTAATAGATTTGATTTGAAAGGTAAAATTAAGAATTATTATTATTATTTATTGTTATCGTTAGTAAATTGAAAAAAATAATATTATTACCATAAAAAAACATGTCTAAAAAAGAGAAGACAAATTATCGGGTGTCTTCTATTTCTTCAAATATATGTATTTTAAATTATTTGATTACTAGAATTAATGACTTTTAAAATGTTAATTTATAATTTTCAATATTCACTAATATAGCTCTGGTCATGAGAATATATTCATATCGGGTGTCCAGAGAGCTGAGGTAATAAAATGATTGACATTGGTACTTAGAGGCCATTCTCTATTGGTTTCAGGTAATAATAAAAATATAATTAATTGTAGTCAGCATATTATTTATATAAATTGAATTTAAAAAAATAAACAACTAATTTTGTGGCTTGTCTTATCAGATGGTGTGAGGCTAGACATTTCACAGTAAATCTCACTTATGTCCACGAGTTTTATCAGGATAAGTTTGATGCATAGTAGCCACATCATGTATATATTACAAATGTATTCATTTTTTTTATTTTAAAGTTAATTATTTAGTTTCAATTGATTATTTGAGATAACTATTTTATATGGTCTAAAAGGTTATATGAACTTGATATTTTCAGCTTCACCCATATGCCGTGAGGGATTTGATATTTGGTTAACACAAATCCCTCTGTACAACCCAACATTATTGTAATTTATGTATATTAAACACTTTCCCCTAATTAATTTGATGTAATTTATGTTTAATTAGTGTTAATTTGATTTTATTGAACGTTAAGGTTTTGAATTAAGAATTATGTTAATTAGATGTAATTGAAGTTGTTAATTGATATAATTATGTTATTTTGTTTAATTATCAAATATTTTAGGTTGTTGTTGATTATGAATTAACAAAATTATGTGTTTGAAATATTAGTGTTAATTTAGGTTATATTATGGATTATGTTAATTAGACTTATTTTTAGTTAATAATTTGATTATTTTGTTAAATAATCAATTTTTTTGCTATTGTTATTTGTGAATTAAAAAGATAATATAATGAGATAGTTAGTGTTGATATAGGTTAAATTATAAATTATATCGAAGTTTGCATAAAATAGTACTAGTTATGAAATACATGAATTTGTTTGATAATTTTGTTATGGTACCAGAACTTGATGAATGTAGGTGTTCTCTGATTAATTTAATGAATGTACATGTTACTAATCAATTTATATTTTGTTGATAATAGATGCATTTTGATTAACCCCAAGATATTAATAAAATATAATTGTGTTTGGTTGTGTTGTTTGACAGAATATCTAATAATTTAGGAATATTATGTTTCCATAGTGATATTATTGCTAATATCGACAATGACATCACTTATAATTGAGGGAACCATGAATTCTTTAGTGTTATATTAGACATGCTCCTTAACGAATTATCGAGAATGTTATGTAATCGACTTGGCTGGAATATGTTTGAAATAAAAGTTAATTAATTGGAGAATGTTGCAAATCAAGGTTAGTCAAGCTTGTTATGTCTATGTATCAATATGTAGTGACGAGAGTATGAATTCAATGTTTGGGTTTGCTAGTATTAATGAGATTAATATGCTGGAGCTCTTTTTAAATAGTAAATCGAGACGAGAAAACTCTTCAAGTATGGAGTTATATCTATACTGCAACTATGCAAAGCATGTCTAAAAAAGAGAAGACAAATTACCAGGTGTCTTCTATTTCTTCAGGTGTATGTATTTTAAATTATTTGATTACTAGAATTAACAACTTTTAAAATATTAACTTATAATTTTCAATATTCACCAATATAGCTTTGGTCATGACAGTATATTCATATAGCGTGTCCAGAGAGCTGAGGTAATAAAATGATTGACATTAGTACTTAGAGGCCACTCTCTATTGATTTCAGGTAGTAATAAAATATAATTAATTATAGTCATCATATTATTTAAAGAAATTGAATGTAAAAAAAATATACAACTAACTTTGTGGCTTGTCTTGTCAGATGGTGTGAGGCTAGACATTTCACAATAAATCTCACTCATGTCCACGAGTTTTATCGGGATAAGTTGGATATATAGTAGCCACATCAGGTATATATTACAAATGTATTCATTTTTTTATATTTTAAAGCTAATTTTTTAGTTTTAATTGATTATTTGAGATAACTATTTTATATGTTCTAAAATGTTATATGAACTTGATATTTTCAGCTTCACCTATATATGCCGTGAGGGATTTGATATTTGGTTAGTACAAGTCCCTCTATACAACTCAACTTTGTTGACATTCATTATCTAGATTAGGTAATGCAACAGTTCAGACTATCTCAACATATTCCAGATTATGTTCATACTGGACAAGAGCTGCATGGTGTTAGTCGACAGGGTAAGTGCGAGGGGAATTAGTTGGTAATTCACGCATCTTATCTTAATATCTAGATGTTAGGAGAGATCATGTTTTTGAGGGGCAACAACCTATAATTGATATAGATACTTGCATGACAAGGTATATGTCCATTACGAGTCATTTCATTACACTGACCTAGTTGCGTTTCCTAATATGTCCACACAACCCGATGCACCATCCCTAATTTCCAATGCAGAAAAGATTGATATGTAATATTGTTTTACATTTATTACATGCTAGAATAATTTTATTGTGGATGATGATTACTAATTAGTTTTTAATATATGTATATAAATGACTATATGTGAAGGTATTGATGAGATGAAACGTATTGTAGCCAGCACCACACTCAATTTATATCATGATAAACTTTAAAAGATTGAGGAGATTGAGTGTTTTGAAGTAGCATTAGCAGAAAATAAGATTACTTATCGTGGAAGTGTTGAGGATGCTGGCCCGTCCGCGAGCGTCCCAGACTCGTCCACTAGCGTCCTAGGTCCATCTATGAGCTAAGATGATATTAGTCATTCTCAAATCTATATGGATATTATAGACCCGACCTCAAGTTGGATGAGATGAGAAGATTATTATATATAATTCCGTATTATTATATGTTATGATAATTAAGGATAAATGTATAGTTGATTTAATTTTAATAAAATGTTATGTTGTTTTAATTGTTAGTGTATGTTTGTTATTTGTAATTTAAAATATTATATGCTGTGAATTGTGTTTTAATAGTGGAGAAGTAATTATTTGGGATGATGGTGTGAATTACTATTTTTTAGGAGAGAATTGATAACAAAATAGACTGTCACTGGACATTACTGTTAAAAACATTATAGATAGAATCTATGAAACTTTCAACTATACTAGAATTCTAGTTATTTTTATTCCTGTATTATTTTATTAATTAATTTTGTTGAATGTGCTAACTTACACATAAAATTAAAGGAAAACCCCAAATAGAAGGGGCATTTTTTACTCGAGACAGAGATGACTTGAGTCCGTGCCGAGTTGAAAAAATAAAATAAAATAAAATAAAATAAAAATAGTAAACAGTAGACAGGTGGCGTCCATAATTCGTCACCACTTCTTTGTCGGCTTGTCAATTAATAATCAAACTAGAGTAAATTATCAGCTAGTCTTTGTAGTCTTATTTAACAAACAATTTGATCCTTGTAGTCTTAAAAGTAATCAATTGACCATTAGACTAAATTCAACAACAGAAATCAATGAACAAATTGGTATAAATTCAACGTTTTAGCATGAGAAATAAGCAAAGAGTCTAACTTTTCCATTAAATTAAGATCCTCTCTCATTTTCCATTTTGTTATGTTTTCTCATTTTAATTCAATATAAATTAATAAACTCAAATTAAATGAAAATGATTTAACACGTGTTTAAAATGAAAATAATTTAATTTCTTATGTTTTATTCATCTTATAAAAAACAGATCATCATCGACTTCAACACTAACATGAACTGTTATGTTCTCTTAGAAACATGAGAGAGGATCCAAATCCCAAACAATAGAGGTTTAATAATCAATTTTTAAAATAAAGGGACTAGTTAAATTACGTCTTGTAAATTATAGGGCCAAGGTATAATTTACTCTTTAACTACCACTACCACCACCACCATCAACCCAACCCAACCCAACCCAAACACACAGATCTCTCTGTCCCAATCATTTCTTCCTTCCTTTCTTTTATCTACCAAACACACTCTACAATCCTCCAAATGACTCCAATTCCGCCGGAGAATGGCGTTGACGGCGATGACGAGCGAGAAGAAGACGACGAGGAAGACGAAGAACAAGAAGAAGAAGAAGAAGAAGAAGAAGAAGACGAACCGAGACTCAAGTACCAAAGAATGGGAGGTAGCATACCTACCCTTTTATCCAGTGATGCGGCGTCGTGTATAGCTGTTGCCGAACGTATGATCGCTCTTGGAACTCTCGACGGCACCGTTCACATCCTCGATTTCCTCGGCAACCAGGTGACACCTCACTCTATCGCTTTCTCTCTGTATCTTTCGAGACAATTGCCTTTTAATTTGTCAAATTTCTGCATTTAGGTTAAGGAATTTGCGGCGCATACGGCGGTGGTTAATGATCTTAGCCTTGATGTGGAAGGAGAATATATAGGAAGTTGTTCAGATGATGGCACTGTTGTAATTAATAGTCTTTTCACCGACGAGAAGGTTTTGAAGTTTGAATATCATCGGCCGATGAGGGCAATCGCTTTAGACCCTGGATATTCTAGAAAAACATCTAAAAGATTTGTTGCTGGTGGGTTAGCTGGTCAATTGTGTTTTAATTCCAAAAAATGGCTAGGCTACCGCGACCAGGTATGGACTAGTATGAGTATCGTGTACCTGGTTGAGAGTCTGGTTTTTGTTATTGAATGCTGCTGTGAATTTATTTGTTGCAAGTAGGTCTTGCACTCTGGTGAAGGTCCAATACATGCTGTGAAGTGGAGAACGAGTCTCATTGCGTGGGCTAACGATGCGGGTGTGAAAGTTTATGATGCCGCTAATGATCAAAGAATAACTTTTATTGAAAGACCGCGGGGGAGTCCGCGTCCTGAGCTTTTGCTCCCTCATTTGGTTTGGCAGGTTAGTTAAAATGTTGACCCTGTAAGTTGATTGAATACTTTCAACTGTTCTTTTCATTGTGTTTATTATATTTTTGAATCTAGTGGTTTCAAAATTAACAACAATGTTTTTGCTCTCTGGCTTTGTGGCATCCCATCACATCCAGGATGATACTCTCTTGGTTATTGGGTGGGGGACGTTTGTGAAAATAGCATCGATAAGAGCTAATGAGCGAAAGGGTGCCAATGGGACCTATAGGCATGTTCCAATGACTAGTATGAACCAGGTGGATATTGTGGCTTCTTTTCAAACCACCTATTATATTTCAGGAATTGCTCCGTTTGGTGATTCTTTGGTTGTTCTAGCTTACATTCCTGTGGAAGAAGATGGAGAGAAGGAATGTAGTAGCACCATTTCATCAAGACAGGTATCTTCTCTTTAATTCTATGTGGACTTTATTGAATTATGAACTCTGATCCATATCTTAGTTCATCTCTTGCAGATAAACAATGAATCTTGATAGCAATTTATTATGAAATTAGGTCTTCACCTGTTTAGATCCATGACAACAGTAAAAAAACATTTATGGAGAAATACACACTTCTTATGTGTACGTGTATTCCTGAGGTCTTTATTCTAGTCTGGGGTCATTTTATCTTCAAGCTTTTACAGTTTTTTTAAGGTTCATGATTTTGCTACATCTTTTTAAACATCATAAATTCAAATTTTAGTATTTTACATCTTGAAAATGCTAGCAATCTGAACCATTTTTTATGTCATGGAGTTGTGCACTTCCATGGGCTTGAGGGTTCTGCTTTTTTTTTTTTTTGTCTTCTTCCATTTCTTTTTGACAATTACTTGTTTCAGGACAAGGCATGGGTTTTATGTTTCTTGTAGATATTTTATCTGTTTAGCAGTTTTTATTAATTGATCTTGTTCTCTTCAGAACCTAATCTTTGGTTTTCAGTGCTTGCTTCTATGTTTGCCGTATTTCATTTATGTTGTTAGCATGCTTATGAATGGATTGTTGATAATTACATGTTTCTTCCCAGTGTGATTTAGCTCCTTTCTGCAAATATTTTAGTTTTAAAAGATGAAAACCTGTTTGCAAGTCACTTTTTTGGAAATAGGTAGAAACTGTATTTGCTCAATTATCTATTTTAATCAGGGCAATGCACAGAGACCAGAAGTACGTGTAGTTACATGGAATAATGATGAGCTTGCAACAGATGCCCTACCTGTACATCGTTTTGAGCATTACAAGGCGAAGGACTATTCCCTTGCTCATGCTCCTTTCTCAGGTTAACATATTGGATTATTTGAAATTCATGGTCTTTTATACCAGAGGACTACATTTGAATAGCTTCAATACCTTTTCATGTGAAAGCAGGTAGCAGCTATGCTGGTGGTCAATGGGCTGCTGGCGATGAACCATTATACTATATCGTATCCCCAAAGGATGTGGTGATTGCAAAGCCTAGGTTATCATTGATTCTTTCTCATATTTTAGCTTTTGAAGAGAGTCATTTTATTTCCTTGCTTGTGCTATGAGCTCGTAGGTATTGATGGTTCCGATGGTGTTCTAAATTAATTTTAGAACACCTTTCAGTTCTAAATGATTCTTGATGTCTTTTCAAGAATAGGCAGTTTGAATTATATCCTGAATTATTCTCTTCTGTAATGTATCAACAGTGTTGTGAGTGCCTAGTTCGTTCTTTTAACTCACCCATTCACCCTTCCAAATTGACAACTTATGATTCAAAGCATGAGCTTATCACGAGCATTATGTGTTAAGCATCTAAGCTTGGATTTATCAAAACAATCTGAATTTCCACAACTTCCCCAATCCACCAGCCTGGGCATGTGTTTGTTTTTGTTTTCTCTTTTGGTTTTCAAGAGAACTTAATTTATTTTTCTATGTTAGGGATACCGAAGATCATATTGCGTGGCTTCTAGAACATGGTTGGCATGAAAAAGCATTAGAAGCAGTTGAAGCAGGTCAGGGCAGGAGTGAGCTCATTGATGAGGTATTTTGGTTTATTTATCTGTTAGACAACGTTAAAAGATTTAGAGGTTTGCCATGTCTCGTACAACAAATACAACATATAACTTCTTTTATAATTAAATAAATGACAACATTTTGTTGATCTTGATTGTAGAGGAAGACCTTTTTGCTACAGTACAGAAACTAAATTTTTTCATTGTTGTCTCTCTTCAAGTACACCTTTATGAATTAGCAATTTCTGCATATAATTTGGTGTTGCCTTTTAAAAATACAGCTCTGTCTCCCCTCTCCTCTTCCTTATCAGCGCACAAATGATCAAATGAGTTTTGTTTCATTTTTCTTTATGGTTATAAATCTAGTTTTTTAATTTTCCTCTGCATGTGCTCGTAAATTTAAATAGTCACACGTTGCGTGATAATGCTAAGCATTCAGTTTATTTGTGCTTGGTTTCCATGAATTTAAAGATTGGAAGCACAATATTGATTGATGCATGCATAGTAAACAGTTCTTCTGGATAATGGTTTCTTCAATTTGTGTGGTATTTGAACTCTTAAGCATTGTGATGCCCTGTCTTACCCACTCATTTCTTTTCGTCAATATGTTCTTTCAGTTTTAGGTAATAAAGCTTTCATGCTGCAGTTGCATGTAATGATTATCTTTCATTTTAGAAAAAGAAGCATGCGGGATAGATATCTTCTTGTTAATTTGTTTTTTGTCTTATGTGGTCCTTCTTTGAGATCCATGTTATTTTGAAGTGAGTAATGGCTTAAAATTTTATGCTATAAGCACAGGTGGGATCCAATTATCTTGATCATTTGATTGTGGAAAGGAAATATGGTGAAGCTGCATCTTTGTGTCCCAAATTGTTGCGAGGGTCTGCTTCAGCTTGGGAGAGGTAAGATTTAAGAAAAGCAACTAATTTGATATCTCCTCTGCATCCCTTGTTAATAACTGACTAGAGGCTTCCTTTTGCAGATGGGTTTTCCATTTTGCTCATTTGCGTCAGCTTCCTGTGTTGGTCCCATACATGCCAACAGAAAACCCAAGACTTCGTGATACTGCTTATGAGGTTAGCGGAATGAAAATAAATTCATGCAGTTCCTTTCTTAACTTCTCTATTGCATTGGTTCACGATCTAGGTATTTTCGATGCACAGGTTGCTCTTGTAGCTCTGGCAACAAATCCGTCTTTTCATAAAGATCTCCTGGCAACCGTCAAATCTTGGCCACCTGTGATTTATTCTGCATTGCCTGTTATATCTGCCATAGATTCTCAGCTAAATACTTCTTCAATGACTGATGCACTCAAGGAGGTTGGTCAGAGAACTGGTGTGTGCTGTTTGATTTCTGAAATTTGATGTTGAATGTCACTAATCACAACTCCTTTTGATATCAGGCACTAGCAGAGTTATATGTAATCGATGGGCAATATGAGAAAGCCTTTTCACTTTATGCTGATGTAAGTATGTTTGTGTGAATATGCACACAAACAAAGCAGTGGTTTTGTCTGTTTAAAATGATTCAGGAAACAAGGTGTTGCATTAATTTTATTTGACATATTTTTCTTATTTGTTTTCTTTGTTGGCTTTCACCTTTCAGCTTATGAAGCCAGATATATTTGATTTCATTGAAAAACACAACTTAAATGATGCCATCCGCGAAAAGGTATGACTGCAAGATAAGGTGAAGCAGCTGTTGTATGTTTTGTTTTTGTGGTTTTCCTACTCTGTTGTCATTGTTATGTAAAGATCAGATTTGTATCTCCATTTGAAATGTTGGGTTTGAGCCTAAATTTTTGTCTCCAAAAACAACCTTTTAGATATTTACTATATGCCTGTAGTCCTGCTGACATTTTGACTGTCACGAATATGTATTGCAAGTTAATTGATATTTTGAATCTGAAATTTTTATGCTTTCTTCATATTATTGCAAAAATTGATGGTTTTTCTTTTTGCTTTCTAGCTTTTTTAATTATTCAACCTGTTCTTATTTCATCATGTGATTGACTCACTCTTAATTCTTTTGCTTGTGCTTGTTCAAGTACAGGTTGTCCAACTGATAATGCTTGATTGCAAGCGTGCAGTTCCTCTATTGATCCAGAACAAGGACTTAATTTCTCCTCCTGATGTTGTCTCCAAACTGTTGAATGCCAGCAATAAGTGTGATTCAAAATATTTCTTACATTTATATCTTCATGCATTATTTGAAGCAAATCCACATGTTGGAAAGGATTTTCATGATATGCAGGTATGGAGAAGGCTGGCTATTTATTTTTGACACTATTTCTTTTTCTATCTATAATGTGTTAAACTGAATGAATAGTTCCTTCTGTAAAGGTTTCGGTTTCTTTTACAGTTTTACTAGTAGTAGTAGAAAAGGACATGATAATCTTGAATGCTGTGACCTTAGTGTCAAAATTGAAGTGACATGAACAGAGACATTCACTCATTCTTATTACAGTGATTTATATGTTGTGACATGCCATGAAAATGTGTTGTGGATGTCATTGATGCAAGTAAGCTGTACATGGCACCTTGTCACAATATCATTTTTGTCTTAGCTGTTCTATCTGCCAATTTGAATTTAAGTGCCATCATGATCAAGTCACTCTTGTCAAAAATGAGCTACTTGTTCCGCAACTCTGCATCTTGTTGTCAAGCTTCAGTTTAGTAAAGGTCATCTTTTTATTCTTTCTTAAGCTACAAGATCCATTTTTAATTGCTGAGAGGAGCCATGACAGGGGTTTCTCCCAAACGGTTCATCCCATTCCAATTGCTGACAAAAATGTTAATGTCTCAGCATTTGGTCTTATTTTTAGCTGCTCGATATGTAATGATTGACATGTCTGTGCAGTCTGCAATGTGTAATGATTGATGTGACCTTTTTATTTTTATCGAGACAGGTAGAGCTTTATGCAGATTATGATCTGAAAATGCTACTTCCTTTTCTCCGGAGCAGCCAACATTACACCCTCGAGAAGGTTTGAATAGTCAATAAACTGTCAATTATGATGTTTTAGGTCAATGGGTGTCAATTCTTCCTGTAGTTATTTACTAATGAATTGATCAGTTGAACTCTTCACATCTCAGGCATATGACATTTGTGTCAAAAGAGATCTTTTAAGAGAGCAAGTCTTCATACTTGGAAGGATGGGAAACTCAAAAAAGGCCCTAGCTGTCATCATAAACAAATTAGGGGACATTGAAGAGGTATTTATTGTATTTGGCTTGAAACCATCAGATGTTCTTCTATTTCTTTTTTCTTTTTTGTTGCGAGTATTGGCAGCAATAAGAAAAAACATTATTGTGGCCGCAGGCTGTAGAATTTGTAACTATGCAGCATGATGATGATCTTTGGGAAGAATTAATTAGGCAATGTCTTCACAAACCTGAAATGGTACGTTTAGGACTTGTTCTATTGATTGCTGTTGTTCTTCACACATTCTGTCATGGAAAATATCTATATGTTTGTTGAGTTTCCTTCTCTTTTCTGCAACTTGGCAGGTAGGGGTATTGTTGGAGCACACCGTTGGCAATCTTGATCCTCTATACATTGTAAATATGGTCCCCAATGGCTTGGAAATACCTCGGTTAGTGCACCTGATAACTTGTTTTGTTTAATTTCTCATTCAATCCTCCCCTGCTCTTAAATGAAAGTTTTGCAATCTAGCTGTTTTGAAAAACAAGGACAACATCTAACTGCATTGTAATCCAAGGTATTTTAAAGTAAATTACCCATGGCTTAGAATCAATGAGGCTAGCTTGCAAATAACCTTATTGAGAAGATACAAGAAGGGCCATAATTGAAGTCTAAATTGTTGTCTGAAGTCGGTCACCAAAAACAGATTGACAGAAGGCATTACACATGACTAAACCTGCAAACACATGATCTCCATGTCTCCTACGGAACACGGATTCCTGATGACCCCGCCTAATAAAATCTAATATGAAATAGCCTGCACCAAGTTAGCGAGTCTTCTAAGAAGGATTTAAGGAAACAGTCCTAATCAAATGAGAATACCTTCTATTCTCCCTTTTGGATGCGAAATTCATTATGATTGATCAGTGTTACATATATAATAGCCTAGATACTTTTTAAAGCTGCAATAGTTTTTATTTAGCATTAAGAACCGAGTTCTGAGCCAGCTACACAAAGGAAGCTGTATATTTGCTCATGTTTGATGATAGACTGATTTCCTATTAGCTTCCTTGTAGTCTGTTTTGGTATGGAAATGCTAATTAGATTATGCTTCAAGATGACACTGTTCATCATGTGTAATTCTTAAATATATACAATGTTGCTTTCAGGCTTAGGGATCGTCTTGTCAAAATTATCACTGATTACAGAACTGAAACGTCTCTGAGACATGGGTGCAATGATATTCTCAAGGTATCATGCTTCATGTACCTTTCCTTTTCATCTGAATAGAACAATTTTTTCTACTTGCTAACATTCTGATTCTGTTTTGAGACATACAGACTGATTGTGTAAATCTCTTGATCAAATATTACAAAGAAGCAAGACGGGCTCTTTGCTTAAGCAATGAAGAAGAAGCTCGAGTGAAAAGGGATGGCAGAGGGGATTCTCAAGCAATTTGGAGAACAGTAGGTGCAAGAGCCATGGAGGTTAAGTCAAAAACTAGGGGAGACACAAGATGTTGCATGTGCTTTGATCCCTTCTCTATACTAGATGTATCGGTTGTCGTATTCTTTTGCTGTCATGCTTATCACATGTCTTGTCTTATGGATTCCATGCATACTGTAAGTGGAAAAAAAGGGAGTGGAGCCACTTCCAGGATGTCAGAATATGACTATGATAGCAATGATGAGGATGACTGCGATGAGGGGAACAACGATTCTGGTGTGATTCGGTTGAGATGCATCTTATGTACTACTGCTGCAGGTTGAGATAGTAATGGGTCGCCTATAGTTTTTTTCTTTTCCTTTTCTCATTCCTTTTTTGCTCTGGGTGGGTGGTGGGGGTGAGGTGGTGTTGTGGTGGTGGTTGTGAGTCTTAGCTTTATTTTTCGTGGTGGTCATTTCTTATTTTATTTTTTTCCTGTTCATATATATCATATGTTGTGCTTTTCATCAATTGTTCAATTTTGGCTGAGCTAGGTTTTTGTCAATTGATTTATCATATGGATTGTAGTTATTTTCGGGAAATGGTTAAATTATTATTTTTTTGGCTGTTTTGTGGAGATTTCAATGTATGCGCATTTGCTGCCTTTGTTTTTCAATTGTATTATTAAATTTGTATAAAAGATTGAAATTGGATGAATCGGTGGCTCTTTTTATATGGCTCCATTGCGTGATCTTTCACACTAGAGATTTAAAAAGAGAGGAACCCAATCTTGAGTGGTTCTTTGTTCATCTTGGCGTGTAAAAATCTCATTGAACAGGTAATTAGGGTGCATAAACCTCGCCTGCTTTTGAAAGATCATTAAAACACCAGTGTCACAACAAGATTGCGAATTCTTGATTGGAAAGGTCTGGGAATAAGCTGCTCGGTAATGTTGTAATAATAAGATTGCGAATTCTTGATTGGAAAGGTCTGGGAATAAGCTGCTCAATAATGTTGTAATAATGAAGTAAACAAAATCACAAAATCTGAAGACAAGAAACTTCAGAATATCACCGCCAAGTAAACCTGATAACTAATGATTTCTTCTGTTGTTTGTGTTAATTCTTCTTAGTGCTGCTGTTCATTATGTGTTGATTCTGAACTATATACAATATTATTGCTTTCAGGCTTAGGGATTGTCTTGTCAAAATTATCACTGATTACAGAACTGAAACGTCTCTAAAACATGGGTGCAATGATATTCTCAAGGTATCATGCTGCATGTACCTTTCCTTTCATCTGAATAGAACAATTTTGTAGATGATGCTCCCCACCAAGTAAACCTGATACCATATGTTAAATGGAAAGACGTGGATGTTTACCTCTCATATTAAAATTCATTATATAGATTCCATTGTGGTCAAAACAGTAGATAAAAATCAAAACTGGCATGTTTGAATTTTTTTATTCCAACCTTTTTGTAATGTTTGGATGTTCTCTAACAAATCAAGCCATTCTTGAACATAAATGAAATTAATCAAGACTTGTTTTTCATTATTTACTATTCTCTCGAAATCCATCTTAACTTACGTATCTCGAAAAAGTTCATTAATTATCTTCTTGAATTCTTTTGCTCTCAGTTTTATGACTGGAACAATAAAATTTTTAATGGATTTCTTGATGTTGAAGATAGGATGACATCACATTGCGTCTTGGATTGCGGAGTACAATACTAAACTTGCCTCTAAGATTGAAAACAACATTGGCTAACTCAGACTAAGTTCTGGTTTTTCTTCAAGGGGCTGCTAATATATGTATGATCCAACAAATTGGAACTGTAATAATACAAATAACAGAATCAAAATTCATTGTAAATTCAACATCTGTAAATACTACTAGATTGAGTCGTTAAATAAACTCTATTGGCACGAAAGAGAAGCTTAAAACCAGATGTTTTATTCTGTAACCAAAACCATATATTTCCTAATAAGATTGTATTTTCAACTTTAGGTTTCTAATGATTTATGCTGGTTTATTAAAGTTAATGAATGTAACTCCAGTTCAGTAAAATAAAAAAAGTTCAGTGACGACTATGCTAAATAGTGCCCACATGTTTGAAGTATGTGGATAGAAGATTCGTATCATGGCAAATTACTTTCCACTACTTGAGTATCGATAGTCCTAAGCTGGTTCCGCAAGGCCGAAGTCATAGATACCCTTGCATGTTTTTATTTAATAACATAAGTATTGAGTTAACTTATATATACTTTGATTAATTTTATAGATCATTAAATTAATAATCATGTAAATCTTTTGACTCTGAAAGAATTAAGAAACAAATTCAAAATGTAACAAGTTGAGCTCCCTCTAATACCTTGCGTTCTGGAGTGGTGGATGCTAACCCTGCTAGTCCGAAGTACCAACCGGTGAAAACATTTACTATCACAACTCTTGGAATTGGTCAAAATCTAATTTTTGAATTTCGTGAGGAAACTGTATCGGATACAGGACACAAACTTCAGCAATAATACAACAAGACTTCATTCGGAGTAGACAGACCACTTTCCTTGGTTTAAACTATGTTAACGGCGGACTTCGATGCAAATTTGGTTCCCTTTCTCCTTTTTTCTTCCCTTCTAGCTTTACTTGCAGTCATTCAGTTCAACAGTAAACTGGCAAGATCAATCCATTTTAATCTCTTGCGCCTCAGGTCTACCTAAGAAGATGACATGATACTTTTACGTAACCTGTAAGAATTAGTCGTTTGTTCTGTAACTTCTACCCCCAATTAAAATCATGGAAAATTTTGTCCTATGATGAATCTAAAGTTAAAGATAGAAGTCTAACTTGTTTTTGTAATATACTATTCTTGTTACGATGTGCTATGTATGTGATTGTCGAGTCCAAATGAACCTGTAATAGTACAGCCATTTTCCAATCACTGTCACCGCGGAATATTTATTTTGTGCCAAATGGACTCCGAGACCCATGGAGTGCTGGAGGGTGAGGAATCGAACTTTGATCCCTTTTGACTTTGCCATATTGCGAATTTACTCTTTTCTAATTCATTCATTTGTTCCTTTTTATATATATACTCAACTGCAGAGTTCTAGAGGACATATCAGATAGTGTTGTTGCTTTATATACAGCACAAGGTACCTACTATTAGTAAATCGTTTGGGTAGTGAAACAGTAAAATTAATTGATATAAATATATAAAAATACTATTTTTAAGGTGTTTATTTATCATGTATAAAAATAATATTTTTAAGATATAACTAAGCCCTTTAAACTTCTAAAAGGAAAGAATAAAAAAATATTCTTTTAATATTTTTTCTTTGTATAGTAACAAGTTTATATAAACTTAAAAAATTATAATGAAATCATATAACTATTAATCAAATTATATGAATGTTATATTTTTAATTAAATCGAATAGTTGTTATCCAGTTTCATCCCAACAGTTACAAATATCAAAATTAATTATAAAAATAAAAAAAATAAACTCTAAATTAATTATGAAAATTAAAAAAAAATAAACTCAAAAAATAATTAATTTAACTATAAATTAAATTTCAAATATCAAGAACTAAGTACCATCTTTTGATATTATAAATATTTATATAATATCTTTAAAAAATCCATTAAGAAAACACATTTACAATAATTTTTACTTAATTTACTGTATAAAAGAAACATATACTTGTAAAAACTTACAAAAAAAATATTTCTTTTCAGTACAGAATATAAATATACTTCTTTTTACAAACCACTTCAATATGAACTTCTTTTGTTATGCGGAAAGTGTCTGAATTTCATTTTTAGGTATAATAATTTTGATTGGTATGTGTTTTTTTGGCGATTAGGATCCCATTGTCTGGATCTTTGTCTTCCTGCTTCGAGCGATCCTGACTGGTAGCATTACGAGACAAAGAGAACAAAATTATTGCATATTGGCTTGCCGAGTACTGTGCCAAGCTTAATTAGCAATAACTAGGCCTTGCAATAAAAGTGGCCAGCTTAATGGACTTCACAGGTTTTGCTTTGTTTATATATCTTGAGTTCGAGTTTTTGAGTATATTTTTATTATCT
>Ga0325410_1002139_pt1 | contig 22046 bp, 17 predicted proteins | sample PopdelMetagenome_16_FD_206182 | JGI IMG/M metagenome (GOLD analysis project Ga0325410, IMG submission 206182) | Populus deltoides microbial communities from Bellville, Georgia, United States - Xylem-PdIQD-R3 | ecosystem: Host-associated > Plants > Phyllosphere > Stem > Wood/Secondary xylem...
GATGTGGAAATTCATCATTGATTGCAGAGCCTTGACTAAAACTATGGTGTGTCATGATCAGTTTATACGATGATAATTAGAAGCAGTGGTATTGCATATGTTAGATGTTGAATGTACGTTAGCGGAACAACTTGCTTGAATGTTTATTTTGACCAATTATGTAGTGGAACACAATGTACACCATTTCCCCTGTCCCGTTAATTGGTCAAAATTTTGGGATTTGAACATTGTCAAATCCAACAAATTAACACTTTTACATTTGCAGGAAACTTTGCTTAGGGTATGTTGTGCAATGCTGATTCTCGTTCGGAGGCGTCTACTAGCTGGGGATTTCACTTCTATTCTCAAGCTACTTCAGAACTACCCCCCAACAAACATTAGTCATTTGCTCTATCTCGCAAACAAGTTGCGCGGTCAACCATCACACTAATTATTTTTAGACACTTAATTTTTGCCCTTCCTCGTTTTTGTTTGAGAATTTAGTGTTTGTAAATAAATGTTGGTTGAAGGTAACAGGTAACCGGTAAGGAGATGCTCCTTTGTCGCTTAGATTTGTCATGGTGGTGGTAGAGAGCTATGTTTCTGAATTCGGTTTTCTATAGGTCATGTATTCTTTCGATTAAATACAGAAATGTCAGTTACAGGATGATAGAGATGCTGTCGTTTACAGGATGGTAAATGTGCTGTTGGCTATCTGTTTGCTGTTTATTGTTTTTACTGTGCTAATTAAGGAAACTGAAGAGCGTGGCTTGAACTAACCTGTATCTGAGCATCCATTTTTCACCGTCTAGGCAAGCCTCGATATTTACCCATCACCCTTTTTTGTAGGCAAATAATCACATGAACAAAACCTTAGTAACGCTATCTTTTTTATATATTAAAAAAATATGCTTTTTGTAAGAGAGATTGCTTAGGATATGTTAAGCTTGAATTCACTACGTCTCACTTTGCACTGAGCATTCATTACCTTTTTGTTTACAAGAGCATGCATATTGAGGACTTGCCAAGCTTAGTCATGCTAAGAACTCATTGGAGGTATCAAATGGAGCTAGAATAAAAAAACTTAAAAGAGGTATTAAATAGACTTGTTCGGAGTATATAGAGTAAGATGGATCTAGAAAAGCTTGGAATGTTTAAGAAGCATAAAGAATAGCATCTAACTCATCTCATCCAAGTCCAAGAAAAGCTCAATTCTTGTAGATCAAAGAGTTATCAGATCTGATTTCTAGTTTAGGAAGGAAACTAAATTAACAAGTATGAAAAAAAAAAAAAAGAGAGATTATCTTGCATGGACTTGAAACTCTAGATCGTTTTTCACACAATAAATATGCAAATCCAAGGAAAACTTATTTCGCTATGGCTTGATCGCCCGTAATTACTCACAGCAAGAAAAATGTTGTCCATTGAATCCGACGTCTTCCAGTGTATTAGCAAGTGTAAATGAATACAAGCTGCAAAAATCAATCAGATTCATGTACTTGACTAGTATATTTGTAGATAATGTGCCTTCTTCCTCCCTGTAATGAATCATTGTCATTTAAACCTGAGTAGCATGAACCTGCAGCATCCAATAGATTTTACATGGACTGGTATGCTGATCTCTGGGAAGAGTGGAGCCAAGAATCAGCTATCATCTGATATCCTGAGATCATGAAATATAGGATGAAAGGGGAAACATCTATATACAAGATAATAAGAATGAAAAACTCAAATGAAACGAATCAGCATCGCTCTTTTCTCATGCAAGAAGTAATCTCATAGATAGAAGATATGAGATGAAGCACAACAATTAATTGCGACACTTCAAGGTAACAGATAGATAATAATCTAAGATATAAAATTACCTGAAAGACTCAATATAGTTGCTGGACCCCTAGCTCCAATTTGTAGTACAGTACTGGGGAAAGAGTAAATAACTACTAAAAATATACAAGACAACTCCTATCTTTCTGCCAAGGATACTGTTGAATCTGATCGGTTGTATTGTTGCTTGTCGATGTTTTCAGTCACTAATTGGCTGTGCAAATTTTGCATGACATTCTCTGATGGGCATTTATGAGCAGGATTCTGTGTTTCCATTTGACAAAAACATTCCGGCCAAGAATTTGTATAAAATGACTCGGGTGAGATCCGTTTGTGGGGGCCACCAAAGTTTGTTTTGAGCATAACATGCCTAACAGCTTCTTCAAAACCAGCTGTCCTTCCATTCTCTCGAGCAATAAAAACTGGGGCAAGGCCTTTCCTGTCAGGTCTAATATTTGTTCGAAAGCCATAATACAGACGGTGACCCAGGAGATTGTTGGCAAAGTTGCTCGGTCCATCATAAGTTGGCATAAATATGTCAGCAAGAAGACAAACCATGTAATCCACAGCAGATCCTATCAATCCCTGAGAGTTCGTAGCCAGCTCCTCACTGGCATCAACAGAACTGTGATTCTCAAGGCGAGGGAATAGGGCCCTAAATGGTGTCATAAACCGCTCTCCACCAAACAGTTCGCCAGCTGCAAGGTATATCCTGGTGGAATTGTTGAACCCCATAGCACGTAAGATAAGACCAACCTACAGCAAGTAAGAGGCATCACAATAGTATTAATTCTTCATATGTGGTAGTAAGTTCAATGCTGGTAGAGTTGATAACCAACTGACAGACAAATGCATGGGCATTCAAACAAAAGATCACCTCTTCTGGAGTTAGTGGACATTTTCCAATGGCCCTTCTTTCTTTGTAAATGAGTGTTTTATCAGCAAAATTTTCCTTCCGATACTTTTTCAATATTTTTTGTTCTGCAGGGGTAAATATGTCAAAGCACCTGCACATCATTCATATCCAGGGTAATCAGAATTCAGAATGACATCATTATGTTTTTCATATTTGGAATGTCTTCCAATTAATTCTATGAATCCCAACCCAAAGCAGACAGTTAAAGTCTTAAAAATGTGAAAAGGAAAGATCTTTAAGATATACAAAAGTAGAGTTTCCATGTAGATGAACACAGAACTATATCTAAATCAGTAGAATGGCTCACGAAAGGTATAAAACTCTACAAACACCATGGGGGTAGATGCTGGTTCATCAAAACCATGACTGGGTTGTAAGAATAGTTCATGAAGAAAGATTAGAATCGCCACATAAAAATCCACGGGCACAGACTAAACAAATATGTCAACGCAAGAAACACCAAAAAGCCCACTTCGATGGAAAACAATCACAAATTAAAAGGAAAACTACAGAAGGTCCTTTCTATTAGCAGTTACAGAATTCCAGGAAAATTGTCAGGTATCTGCACACTTCAATTTTTTCATCCATGTATCCAAGTTCAGTTATCTGGTAAGCAGAAAAAATCATCTTCAGAGTGCACTCCACAATTCACTAAAAATACAGCACATGCATGTCTAGATGCACTTGTTTACTAGGAGAAAATAATACTAATGCCCCTATAAATCTTCCCTATAACTGCTAAGAGAAAATACTCTTTAAATTACAGGATAGTGAAATTTGTGTATGTAGGCCAGTCCCTTCTAAAAATACATGCCAGCACTGATTATGTCAACAGCTACTGTAAAGTAAATAGCTAAGTGCTTACCCAGCAAATGACAGCATGTCCATCTCAAAACGGAGGTGTATTGCCATGAAGTGACCTTGTGAGCGTAGTTTATCAACTATTGACTCGCTTAACTTCATAATATGCGGTTTAAATCTTAGAGCATGATAGTTAACCCTGCACCTTAATCGTTGATACTCAGGGTTGTCAATTTCTTCAGCTAAACGATGTGAAAATGGACTTAGATAAATGGCTCCATGTTCCTTCATTTTCTTCAGAGCATCAGTTGTATACCAACTAATAGGAGCATCTCTAGGGGGGCGCAGCTGAGGCAAGGGAGAAAATTAAGGATGAAAAAAATGTTAATATTTTCAGGACCTTCCAATGACTTAAAATGGCCTGAGCACAAAATTTCACAGATGAAACGGAATGACATGTTACTACATTTACCTGAAAAGCTTTAATCTTCTTGGTTTTCCCATTTTTATGAATTTCTGGAATTCTTTCCACAATTTGTACATCAAATCTCAGTGACTGGATAAAATGCTCAACATCATAGAGGCCATGAAATCCACTGTACATGGTAAAGATAACATGTAACAATTCAATCACAATTCCGAAAATTATACACTCAACAACGTAATATGTCTCAAATAGTTGATAAATTGAATCAACAGAAAAATCACTTTGTGAGTCCTGTTAAAAGGTATAAGAATGATGGCATTTTAGAAGAAGCTCAAGCCGCAGCATCTTAAATGTTCAACATCATAGAGGTCATTACTACAACACTACAAAGCAAGGAAGAAATGTCAACCCAAGTGCAGAGGACCATACAAATTACAAAGGAGATGCCAAAGTAGGGGAAAAAAAAAGTAATCAAGATTAACTAGCGAAAAAATAACACTAACAGGTCCCTTCAATATTCTTTCTTTAATGATCACATTTAACAGATTCAACACAAAATGTTTCCAAAATGCTAGAAATAAGCAACAAATAGTTACCCAATATAAATGAATTCAAGAATGGATGCACTAAAAACACATACCTGTCATCATGCCAGAAGGAGTTTGCATCCAACTCAGGCAAAACAAGTGTAGCGTTCATGATTCTTGCAGCAAGAACAGCATTACAAATCTATATAACATCCAAGGTAGTATATATTAATTCATTTAAAATAAATCCATTACACCAGGTATCACCATCATATAATACCTAACTTGGCTACATTCTACTCGTGTATATTTTTTAAAAATCTATCATAGTTATATATATACATAAAAAAACACACACTCTCCCTCTTGTAATCAAAGAAAATATATTTTCCTTCCATTTCCCAATACACTGAACAACCATGGAAGTAGATTCCGTCAAGCTTACGCACCCAATTTACATTTTCAATAAAAATAAAATAAAAATGCTTGGAAGATATGTATGAAAATATAACATTACTACAAGAAGTTAAGAGAGCTATGCAAGAACGGATTACAAACCGCGCTTCTTTGCTGATTCAAACCGCCATTACAACGAACACGGAGATACCCATTGGTCTCTTTTGGAGGAGCTGCAGCCACAATATAAAAGAGAAAAACATTTCTTCAACACAGTCTCACATCATTACTATAGAAGATGGTATTTTGATAGAAGGAAGAGCACATACATGGCCACTCAGATCGTGGAGCCGATGACGGCTTCCACCCACCCGAATTCGCACTTTTCCATAGGTCTTCTACATTCATCTGCTAAAAAAAAACATCAAATAACAAGAAATAAATAAACATGTTAAGCTCAGAATTAAGTATCCAAAATAAATAGAAAATGAGGTAAGGAAGGAACCTGAGATGGTGAGGTGGATCCGTTAGTGTTAGGAGTAAATGGAGCGGAGAGTAGAGAAAGAGAGCAGATCAAGAGAAAAAGGACTGCAATCGATAGTTTGGCTAATAATCCTCCTCCTCCTCCTTGCTTCCCGTGCTGCCTTTGGTGCCCTAATCTTCTTGCATATTTAAATTCAGAATTAAGTTAAAATTTAAAAAAAAAAGATTGATCGAGCGATTGAGGTCTGTTTGATGTGTATGTAATTTACCTCCTCATCGATTGGATTGAAAGGATAATTGCAGATCAGATGGTTTTTTTTAATTATTTATAATTATTATAAGAGAAATGCGGAAGAAGAAAAAGGACGCTGTCCAGTGATGGCTTAAGAGAGAAGAGCAGATGTAGATTGTAGTGTTTCTTTGATTTACGCGTGAACTTGGTTTGAATTTAAATCCTTTATTTACAAGTAATTTCTCAATTAATCACTTTCCCTGTTCAAAAAGATCTAGTAATTTCCCGATAGAGGGACTGATTATATATATATATATATATATATATATATATATATATATATATATATATATATATCATAATGCATCTCTTTTTTTTTTTTAGTAAAGAATGTTAAGAAGCTACATTTCAATCCAATCGAGCGTTGCAGGAAGAAAAATAGAAAAAAAAAACTAATTTTTAAAAGAGCAAATGTAAGAAGAAAAAATAAATCTAGAATAAACTCACAATTAAAATTAAAAAACTAGAATAACTCCATAGAAATAAAACTAGAAAAAAAAAACATCAATAACAACTTCACAAATCTAAAGTATTAAAAAAATAAAATTAAAAAAAAATAGTATAAAAAAAGAGGTTGATATTATCCGGGTTAATCTTTCAAATTCGTAACTTGGGTAATGAGTCCGATGTAATCTAACAAAAAAAAAACCACGACTCTTAATTCCCAATCAATCCAAGGCTAAAGGATAAAATTAAAATATATATATATATTAATTTGACAAAACATCCCAAAACAAAAAATATTAATCTAAAAAAATAAAGACCAAATTTTAAACAAAAAAAATAAGAGGAAAAATAACATTATTTAATTTAATGGTGAAATTGAAATAAATCTTACATTTTACAAAACAAATTAAAACAAAAATAAAAATAAAAAAACAAAGATCAAATATGATATATAAACAAAATAAAAGGAAAAGTAACATTTCAATTAAAGGTGAAATCAAAATCATATACCGAAAGTGGATGAGAAGGCAGACTATTGTGGGGAAGTGTCGAAAGAGATTGCTAGCATGCTGCAGCAATTTGAAGATGTGATGCCACCTCAGTTGCCGAAGAAACTCCTGCCTAGGAGGGCCATTAACCATCGAATTAAGCTGGTGCCAGGGACAAAGCCACCATCTCAAGCCCCTCACCGAATGTCGCCAATGGAATTGACATAATTGAAGAAACAATTGGAAGAGCTGATTGACTCGGGGTTTGTCCGCCCTTCCAAGGCTCCATATGGTGCTCCGGTTTTGTTTTAAAGAAGGCGGATGGGAGCCTTCGCATGTGTACTACCGAGCACTCAACAAGGTAACAATCAAAAACAAATATCCAGTTCCTTTAATTCAAGATTTGATGGACAGATTGTGTGGAGCCTCAATCTTTACGAAATTGGACTTGCGATCAAGGTATTGGCAAGTGCAGGTTGCTGACGGTGATGAGCATAAAACTACTTGTGTGACAAGGTATGGCTCATACGAGTTTCTAGTTATGCCATTCGGCCTAACAAATGCTCCGGCAACATTTTGCAATCTAATGAACGATTTATTATATGATTTCTTAGACAATTTTGTTGTAGTCTATTTAGATGACATTGTAATCTATAGTAGAGGCATTGAAGATCATGTAACTCATCTTTCTAAAGTCCTAAGCAGATTGAGAGAATATGAATTGTATGTGAAGAGAGAAAAATGTGAGTTTGCAAAAGCTGAAATTATGTTCTAGGCCACTTGATTAGAGAAGGACAGGTGAAGATGGATCCATAGAAGATTCAAGCCATCGTCGATGGACATCGCCAAAATCAGTCCTGGAACTGAGATCATTTTTTGGGCTTGCAAACTACTATAGACGATTTATTGAGGGCTATAGCAAGAAAACAACTCCTCTCTCGGATCTTCTCAAGAAGAATCGGAGATGGGAATGGACGGTTGACTGCCAACAAGCTTTTGAGAAGCTGAAGACAACGGTAGCGTCAACTCCAGTCTTGGGGTTGCCTGATTTTGAGAAGCCATTCGAAGTGCATACTGATGCTTCGGATAGGGCCAATGGTGGAGTGCTCGTACAAGAGGGGCATTCTATTGCTTTCGAGAGTCGGAAGCTAAGTGAAGTGGAACAGAATTACCCGACGCATGAGAAGGAGATGACGACAATAGTGCACTGCCTTGGCATATGGATAGTATATCTGTTGGGGTCGAAATTTGTTGTCAAGACCGACAATATTGCTAACACATTTTTCAGGACACAGAAGAAATTGTCGCAGCAATAAGCTCGGTGGCAGGAATTCTTGGCCGAATATGATTTCATATGGGAGCACAAACCGGGGAGCCATAATTAGGTTGCAGATGCACTCAGCAGACACGAGGTAATTGCTACTGTTCTTGCTATTGTTCATATGGAGTCAGACATGCTAGGTCGACTTCGTCAAGCTGCTGGGGAAGACGTAGCGTACAAGAAGATGGTTGAGCTTGTATGAGAAGGGACAATACGGAGGTATTGGCTGGAACAAGACCTACTCTATGCAAAAGAGGAGTCGAATCTTCGTGCCGAAGGGAGAGCTGCAGAAATATTTAATGACAGAGACTCATGATCCGCAGTTGGCTGGACATCCAGGTAGAGAAAGGATGGTTGCTCTCCTGTCGTAGACTTATTATTGGCCGAAGATGGAGGACAATGTAGAACTTTACGTCAGGACTTGTCTAGTGTGCCAGCAAGACAAGACTTTACGGTAGCTGTGAGGCAGGCTTGTTACAGTCGTTGTCGATTCCATAAAAGCCTTAGGTGTCTGTTTCGATAGACTTCATTGTTGGTTTTCCAAAGGTGGATGGCATGAACACGATCATGGTTGTCGTGAACAGATTCACCAAGTACGCGGTGTTTGTGGCTGCCCCTATGGTGTGTACAGTCGAAGTGGCCACTGAATTATTCTATCGCAACGTGGTGAAGTACTTTGGAGTACCTTTTGACATTGTAAGCGATCGCGATGTGTGATTCACAGGTAGATTCTGGACAATGTTGTTCAACATGATGGGAACAAGGCTGAAGTTTTTGACTGCCAACCATCCGCAAACCGATGGGCAGACGAAAAGGATAAATGCTTTGCCGGAGGAATATTTGAGACAACACATGATAGCGATGCAACGAAACTAGTTGGAGTTGCTAGATAGTGCGCAGTTTTGCTATAATCTTCAGAAATCCTCGGCAATGGAAGCAAGTCCGTATGAGCTGGTCTTGAGGGCACAACCCCAAACTCCTGCCAAGATTGCAGTGCAGATATTGGGTGGGAAGAGTCCATCGACATACAGGTTTATGATGGAGCAGCATGAACTGTTTGAGCAAGCCCAAGATAGCTTGCGTAAGGCAATGAAAAGGATGCTCACATATGCCAATCAAAAGCGAAGATTGTTGGAATTCAGCGTGGGTGACAAGGTGTTGCTCAAGTTAACTCCGTAAATTTGTAAGAAAATTGTAGGGACGACGAAGCACCGAGGGTTGGTGCCAAGGTGCGATGGACCTTTCAAGATCATCGAAAGGTAGGGGTTGTCGCATACAGGTTGAAGCTGCCCGAACGGCTAAAGCTTCACCCTACTTTTCACGTAAGTTACTTGTAGCCTTTTTATGAAGACCAAGAGGATCCGAAGAGAAGTAAGTCGCAAAGAGCTCCTCCTATGATTCACAAGCAATTTGACGATGGTATCGTCAAAATCATAGATCATCGTCGACTCGACCAACATAGGAAGAATCGGCGAACAGAATTCTTGGTAAAATGGAAGAAAAATGAGGAGGTTTCGTGGGAGAAGGATAGAGATTTATGGCAATTTGAGGATCAAGTGTAAGACTACCTCACGTCTATTCCGACGAGGATGTCAAACTCTTCTAGTAGGGGTGGTTTGTTAGAGCTCTAAGCGCGGGGACACACTAATGAAAGCACACTGCCTAGAATTCGGCAGCGACGTATAGCGGCAGCCTTGCGTAGGTAGAGACGAATTCGGCAGGCAGCGTGTGATGGTTTATACGAGTCTTTGAGCTTGCGACTTGACATAGACGTGGGGGCTTAGATCATGGACCTTCTAAGTTAGCAGTTAACACAGCAGAACAGGCAGTTGGGACTGCCATGTGGATAGGCAAAACATGGGTGAAGTGGCTGCATCATGGGGGCAGAACGTGGGTGAAGTGGCAGCATGATGGGGGCAGAACGTGGGAGCATAACTGGGGTGCTCTCCAAGCTGCTGAGATCATGGAGAACATGGAGGAGAAAGTGCCCCACTATGTCCTGAAAAATAGAAGATCATAGGTGAGCCTTGTAGTTCACATATTTGTCTATAAATAGGCTGCAAAGCCTTTGCTGTGTAGCATGCGATTTCTGTGCATAGCACACACACTCTTATTATGTAATCCTTTGTTGACGAGATAAATAAAGGTTGAGAAGTATTCTTGTATTCTTGGTGTGCTTGCTTGTGTTTATTCTTTGTTTATGATGACACAATTGTGAGAACCTCTTTGGGTGAGCGAAACACATAGTCTTAGGAAACACGAGCGAAAAGGTGAGGCAAGGCATAGTCTACTTGGGACTAGACTGCCACATTGGGTTGAATTTCGGTGTGAAAAATTTAACCCCGTGACAATTGGTAGTCCAGAATCGTAAACCATTGTTAAATATGGTAATCCTCAACTAAAAAACAATATATTAAGAATAAACTTTTTATGTTTAAGGGTGAAAATCCCCAGTAAATTAGCTTAAATCTCAGATAAAATAAAGCAATAAATTAATACATGAAATGCCTTCCTCATGATAAATCATGTAAATACCTCATTAAGAAATAATAAAAAATTTAAAAGAAATTTTTTTGACAAGTAATGAAAGTCCTTGGTTATTTAGATGAAGATCCTAGATGAAATGAAGTAAAAATTTATGTGTAAAAATACTGATTGTCGGTGTAAACCCTCTATTAACAAGGGATGTTCAAAAAAACCGACCAATCAATTAAACTGAAAAAACCGAGAAAAAATTAACCGAAAAAATCGAACAGATAGAAAAAACCAAATAAACCGATTAAAAAATTAAAAAAAACCATTGGTCTGGTTTCAGTTTAAAAAAGCTTAAACCGATTGAACCAGACCAAACCGAACTGGTTTAATTGAATCTAAAAAAAGTATAAACATCATAAACCTATATACCTTAACCCTACCTTTCCAGCCCCTCCTTCCCTTTCCTCGTTCCCCGTTCCCCCTCCCCTTTCCAGCCGCTCTACCCCTCCCTCCCTCCCTTCTGCTCTATCTCTCCCCCCTTCTCCTTTCCCCCTTTCTAGTCGCCCCATCCCTCCTTCCCCTCTTTCTCTCTCTCCTTTGTGCTCTTTTCTCTCATATTACTGCCTTTCTACTCTTTGTTTTAGTTTCTGGCAGAAAACTTGGATAAAATCATTGTTTCTGGTTTTATTAACATATAGTTATGCTAGCGAGGTCCTGGTATTCAGCCTGGTAGTTTGTGAGACACTATTGGAATCTTTGTTAATATGTAGCTGTGCTAACTTTGATAAATCCGGTGTCTTTGATTCGGCTAAGGGAGGTCTTTCAGATCTCAATCGAAGGGCTCGAATTCAAAGTTTTCAACAAGGATTTTATCCAAGTTTTCTCTTATTTAATTGGTTTCGGTTTTTCTGGTTTTTAATGCTAAAAAACTGACTCGAACCAAACAAAACTAGTTCGGTTTGAACCGGTTCTCGGTTCGGTCCGGGTTATATCAACAAGAAATACTATTTTCCAGTTCGGTTGAATTTTTAGGTTAAAACCAGACCATGAACACCCCTATTGTTAACCACGTTAGCTTTTAATTGAATATGATGAAAAATTAGAGGAAATTTTGTTAAGACTAGGGGAAATTTTAAATAATCTATACTAAAAGCAGATAAAATAATAACAAGTTCGGTGTGTGAAAAACATTATCGATGAACACGGGTTTTTACGAATTACATCTAATAAGGATGGCTTTTTGGTAAATAGATGAAAAAGTCATCCTCCCTCTCTATAAGAAAAACTTGTTAACTATAAAGGAGAGAACACCAAAATCCTTCTCTCTTTTCTTAATTCTCTCATATTTCTCTCCAAATTCAAGTAAGGGAGAGTAGTTATAAGTGATTTTTATATAGAAGAGAATAATTAATTAGAGATTTTAGAGAGGTTAGGAGGGTGCCTTTTAGTGAGAGAAAGTTTGAATTTTTTAAGAGAAGGTGATGATACTTAGAATTGATTGCAAAAATTCATTCATTTGAGTCATTTTAGCTAAGATAAAGGATTTCCTTCCAATTAAATTCATTTTTTTTTAGTTTGGTTGGGGTGAGGAAAGAAATCTCTAATTTCAACATCTAGGGTTTATAAAAAAAATTGAGGAAAGTGTTGATTGTTTTAAATATGATTAAATTGGCATGAATTGAGTGATATTAAAGGTGAATTCAAAGAAAAAAAATTGAAATAAAACTTGGGCATAATGCTTGTCAAATGGTCGACCATAGGGGTTGAGAGAGAGAAATGAATACTTTGCTTAAATTATGTGATATTAAATGTTAATGTAATGTGAGGGTTTAAGTGATTGTATTTGAGGTAAGGTTTTTAGTTGGATTTATGAAATACGTGTTGTATATGTTTTTGGAAAGTGTGGTTATGAAATTTTGAAAATATTGATGTTAAAATGTTAATAAAAATAGAGTTAAGGATTAAACGTTGTGGCTGATAAAGAAAAGAGATGTGAGGAAGTAAAATTAAAAAAAGAACATTGGTGGCCAACAATTTATGGGAGTTGAAAATTGTTCAAATTATACACAAAATTGTTGAATTGGATTGTGTGTTGTGTTTTTTATATGAAAGTGACATGCTTAAAAAATGAATTAAGGGAGTTATGACAAAGTTATGAATTTTGTTAGAATTGGTCGAATTGTTAGTTTAGTAAATTTTGGAATTTTTTGGAAGTTCATCTTGATTGTTTGGTTAAATTGTGTTGTTTTGATGTTTTGGATGCATAATGGTGATTGTGAATAATATTACATTAAACTAGCTTTTTCGTTCGCGCACTTCACAAGTTGATTCATTTTTTTATACTAAAAAAAATTAAGACATTAGAAAGTCAAAATCTTGATGTATAATAATCAAAAACACTTTTAAAATACTTAAATGGTAACATAATGAATGCCATTTTTTTTCAAAAACAAAATATTGAGAGGGCAACACATTAGATCGATTTGGGTCAACAATGGTTAACTTGTGATACTCATGATTTGGAGTGTGATATTGTGATAAAATCGTGAAACCCACATCGAAAAAAAAATCAATTATAATGAAAAAATATCAAAGGCTGAAAGCAAAAAAAAAAAACAAAAAAAAAGTGGCTTTGAGTAAATGTATATCAATAGTTAGAGCAACATCGTGAGCTAGGCCAAATGTTTTAAGATGTAAGAAGAATAAAGTTAAGGCAACGTTAGGATTTCTAAACAAGTTAAAGAAATTTGAGATTCTGGTCATTAAGTCGGTTGGGTTTAATAAGTTCAGTAATTTTATAAACATTAAAAACACAACCCTAATTTAATCTTCCGAAATCGTAACCCATGAAATTTTAAACCCAGACTCAGTTAAAAAGTTCAATTTTCAACCAAACAAATGATGTCAGCTCATTTTAACCTATTAAGCTAATGACCCGGGTCATTTGATCAAAAGTGCTAAATTTAAAAAACCTCAAAAAATAATTTTCAGCTAATCAAATATTGAAGGATAAAATTAAAAAAAAAATTAATCATATAAAAGGATAAAAAAATTTATCAATTATAAGCAAAAAAAAAAAAGCTCAAGCCCACTCAAGTAAACCCACCAAACTCACAAGTCAAGTTATGAGATCGAGTAACTTGATAGAAAAGAAAATGAAAAAAAAAATCATGAAACCTAATTTTTTTAAAAAAAAAACCATCATTAGCTCATGAAACTCGTGACCTGAGTCATTTGATCAAAATGTCAAATATGAAAAAATCTCAAAGCTCAATTTTTATCAAACTAAATATTGAATGATGAAATTAAAAAAAAATCAACTACACAAAAGGATTCAAAAGAAGAAAGAGCAATTAAAAGCTAAAAAAGATTTGAGCCCACCTGAGTTAACCTGTCAAACTCATGGGTCAAGTAATGAGATCGAGATAACCTAATATAAATAATAAAAAAAAACATGAAGCCTATTTTGTGAAAAAAAAAATCATTGTTGAGTAATAAGATCAAAACATGAAATAAGTGAAAAAATAATATCAACTCATGTTAAATTATAAAACTCATGATCTGAGTCATTTGATCAGAAGCACCAAACCTGATTATTTAGTTTATAATCATGCAATTTATCATGTCATGGTAAATTTTTTATCATAACAAAAAGACTAGCATGCTACTAAACATATATATATAATTTTGCATAAATAGTATAATCACAATCTTAACATGCATTTTAATGTGTTAAATTAAATAAAAACTAAAAGAGTACTTACTTGTTAAAGTACTTTAAAATTGATTCAAGCATTGTTGTTGTTAAATATCAATATTTTTTTTAAAAAAATTTATTGCTCTTTACTTGATGCAATAAGGCTTTTTTTAATAAGTCTCCCCCAATTCAAACAATACCATCTTGTTTAAATGCACTCTTAAACAAGGTCCAACAAACCAAAGAAATATTGTTTAATGATCCCTCTATAAGGACTAAACCTAAGCTCTAGATGAGGATAAATTTTAAGAGAAAAAATATTTAAAACTAAAAAAACAATGCTAGAAAATAAGGTGAAGAAGAGTGTCAAATTCTACAAAACAATGCAAAACCAACCAACCCCAAATACTATTCTTTAGCCTTTTTAAAAAAGAATTTTAGAGGCCAAAGATAGGCATCCCTCACTAATATATTTGATTGACCATAATAAACTAGAATTAAACATGAATATTTTTTAATTTAAATCATGTGACTTTGAAGTTAAAACATATGTTCATATAACCTTGAAAAGTTTTGGAAAAAACTAATAAGATTTTTCCTTTCATTGACCGGACAAACCTATAGGCTGGAAGAAATAATTCTTTATAAACCAGGTCTAATTATAAATTTTATTTGGCAAAAAATAATTTTTATGTTCTAAAATATTGTTTTATAATAAACTTAAACCTAGTCCTAGATTGGGCTTAGAACCCGAACACAAGCTAAGTCGAGCCTATATACATATGTATGTGTGGATTTAAGTTCAAAACTTACTTTGCTTAAAACCTCTCTCCTTTAAAAGCTTGGATATCATTTGAGCTTAATTTTAACTTTCCAGTTTATAAACAAGAAAGTTTTGTTACTTTTTTTTTATATAGAACAAAGTTCTTTTAAAGAGTTTCAGGTTTCACCAAAACATACCAACTAAAAGTAATTTGAGATAAGTTTCACATTTACCTATAATTTATTTAAATCATGTTAATGTTTTATGTTAAAGAACTTATATTGAAGATTAAATTCCAATAAATTTTTAACTTGAAAAGTGAGTGGATCTCACGTTTAATTTGGCCTCAATTATACCCCTTAACCATGTTCTTTAACAAATTTTTTAACAGTTCCTTACATGAATGGAAATTATCTAACCAATTTAAAAATGACTCAAAGATTTGTATAGAGATATTTATTTGATATATCACTGCATTAGAGAAGATAACTTTTGACTTCGAACTCTCTTTAGTGAAATACCATCTAATTTACTTGTTAAATAATGAATTCAATGTCTTGAACTACTAAATTTTTATGTAAACTAGGATAACAGTAATCATAAAAATTCTCAAAGAAACGACCATATTTCTCACTTATGTAGGTGATATTTCATTAAGAATATTCTGTTATACTCCACTTGGTATAAAAGATATGAAAATCATTAAGAATACTACTCACCCTTTATTATACTACAACTAACACTTATTTTATCATAGGAATAAGTAGAAAATGATAATTTATGAGTGCTACCGAGAATGTTATATGACTCAATTTTTTCATTTGAACTCGGATCATGGGATCTCCAATCAACTATGTGTGGTTATCATCATTACACTCTTTCATTCTTAAAGGCTTTAAGTCTATTCCCCTTGATTAACTATACACAAGCTCTTTTGACAAACCTTTGGTTAACAAATTTATAATATTTTTCTTTGACTTTACATAGTCAATGAAAATAATTTCATTCGAGAGCAAGTATTTAACGATATTATATTTATAATTTATATGTCTAGACTTACCATTATACATACTACTTTGTGGCTTTTTAATTGCGAATTGATTGTCACAATGGACAAAAATAGCTAGCACTAGTTTTAGACAACATGAAATTTCCTGTAAGAATTTTTAAAGCTATTCACTCTTCTCCAATTTTATCAAAAACAATAGACTATGATTCCATCATGGATCTTGTGATACATATTTGTTTAGAGGATTTTGATGACACAATTACTCCACCAAGTGTGAAGATATATCCATTAGTAGATTTTAGATCATTAGTGTTAGATATTCAATTGGCATCACTATACCCTACAAGTACCTCCAAGTAACCACTATAGTGTATCTTATAGTCTAAGGTGTAACTTAAATACTTGAGTTCCTTTTTGTATTGCTTTCAAATGATCTATACTTGAATTACTTTTAAATCTATTTAGTTTGCTAATCGACTAAACAATATCAGGTCTTGTACAATTTATAACATACATCAAGCTTCTAATTATATGAGAATATTAAAAAATAGTCTATTCTCTCGCCTTTATTTTTAGACAGATAGACACTTATGTCCATTAGTTTTTTTCAGAATGCTATTTTTTATTTTAGAAAATTTGTTAAGAACTTTCTTAATATAATAAGATACCAATCAAATATCCTATAAATTTTTATTCCTTGTATGATATCTGCAACGCCCGAGTTTTTCATGTCAAACTTGTTAGTTAATATTTTCTTAGTAGACTTGATTATGTAATTATTATTGTATAAAATAAACATATTATCCATATAGAGACATATAATGGCATAACCATTATTTGTGTTTTTTACATAAACACATTTATCAACTTCGTTGATTTTGAACTTATTTGACAACAAAACCTAATCAAAATTTCCATCTTATTATTTAGGTTCTTATTTCAAACTATATAATGATGATACACTTTATTTTCTTGTCCATTTAGAACAAATCCTTTGAGTTGTTCCATATAAATCTCCTCATCAAGGCACCATTTAAAAAGCTATTTTTACATATATTTGATATATTTCAAGTTTTTTAATAGTTGTGATAGCATGTTCATATAGAAGTTATTCATGCACATGTGAATATTTGTAAAAAATAGTCCTCACTTTTTTGTTATCTAAAGCCTTTAACAAGAAGTTTAGCTTTATATTTGTCAATAATACATCATCTTTCATCTTCCTTTTAAAGATCCACATATGGCCTAATAGTTTACTTTCGAGAGAAAGATCCACTAGTTCTTATGTATAATTATTGATAATGGACTCAATTTCATTATTGACTATCTCTGTCCAATAGAAAGCTTCAGGACAAGATATTATCTTGAAATAGGTTCGAGGTTTATTTTTTAACAAGTACGTTAGAAAATTAGGAACAATTATTTTGGTCATTTTTTCCCTTTTACTCATTCTAAACTTAACTTCCTCATCTTTTAATTGATGATTATTATATAAGCTAACCTTAATTATTATCCTAACTAGATGATTTTCTTGTGCTTCCTTTCATAGAAACACATCTTTAAAGAATGTAACATTCTTTGTTTCCATAATAGTATTATGATGAATATTCTTAATACTTGACTTGTGTTTAATAAATAGATATACACTACTATTGTATGCATATCCAATAAATATATAATCCATAGTTATAGGTATTATCTTGATCTTTCTAGGATAAAGTATTGCTACCTTTATAAGACACTCCTATACTTTGAGGTATTTGTAGGAAGATCTTCACCTTTCCATAATCCATATTGTGCATTTTCTAAAAAACTTTATAGGGTACTTTATTAAGTATGTAATTGGTAGTTAGAATTATCACCCCTGTAAGTTCTAAAGTGTTCCAAAACTTATCAACATGGTATTCATAATTTATTTTAATATTGAATTCTTACATTCCACAATGCCATTTTGTGAAGGTGAATAAAAAGAAGTAATTTGGCAAATAACATCATTTTAGGAACAAATTTCACCAAGTAGTGTTTTGTATTCTCCACCTCTATAACTTTTTATTACTTTTATTTTCTTATCAAGTTGATTTTCAACTTCATTCTTGTAATGTCTAAACATTTTAAGAGTCACATGTTTACTTTTAAGCAAATAGGTATAATAATACCTTGTGCAATCAACTATAAAAATAATATAATACTTTTCCCCACCTCTTGTTTGCATAAACTTTAGTTCATCAATATTTGAGTAAATTAAAACTAGAGGTTCATTACATCTTTTAATTAAATGAAAAGAAGTTTTTAAGATATTTGATTCTACAGAAACCTATATTTACAATTTTTCTCAAAAATCTAGTTGATAATAAATTAAGATGTATTAACCTTTCTATAAAGTTATAATTCATATGGCCTAACCTGTCATGCCACACATTACAAAACTTAAGCATGTAAAATAAAGAGGCATAATTATTACTCTTCTTATTCATGGTTTTAATATAATTACATTCATTTTCAGGTGCCCATCACTAAGACACCCCTCTTTTATCAACATTCTGTTTTTAGAGAGTTTCAATTTTTCACTCTCAAAAACCAATTTAAAGCCATTTTTTGCTTAACAATGAACCATTTATTAAGTTTCTTTTAATATCAATAACATGAAGCATATTATTGAGAGTCAAAAGTTTTTTGGAAATCATCTTTAATATGGCCTTCCTAACAACTATTATATTAGAGGTTGATGAATTCTCCATGTACAAGTGTTCACCAACCACTTCTTTATAGTGGAGAACGTTTTATTCAATGCATATATGTCTTATTACACTAGTGTGAACCCATCAATACTTAAGAGTTTTTATCATGTTGACTTTGGAAACAACTGTAGGCATGTTTATTTTTTAAACTTCATGTACGAGGTGATCAACCTTGTTGATGTTGGCTTTAACAATCATTTCCTCTCTTAAGTTACTTTATTGAACCTTATTTATGCAATCCTTGGCTAGGTGCCCTATCTTGTTACGGATAAAACATTTTCCATTAAAATTATTGGAAATATTTCTTCCCTTCATAGAAAATTTTATCATATGAATTATATCAAAAGAGATAACTCTTCTTTCTGATAACTTGTTGTCCTTTTCTGCCCTTAACTTCAAAATAAGGTCTTTAACTCTCATTTTCTTGATCTTATGCTTAAGCTAATTCTTGAATTCTTTCCAAGATGATGGTAATTTGTCAATAATCATGGCTACTTTGAAGGATTCATTTATAACCATATCTTTAGCATAATTGTAATGTAAGGTGAGTTGAAACTCTTGAACTTGACTTATAATGATAATCAAGTCAACCATTTTGAAATCTAAAAATTTTTCGATTATAAACTTTTTCATAACAAAAATGTCAACCTTGAACCTTTTTTGCAAAGCTTTTCAAAGTGCTTTTGCACTCTAGATTAAACTATACATATCATGTTGTGTATTATCCAATCTATTTAAGATGTAGTTCTTGCACATAAATCACTTTGATTCCATACATCTAAAGCTACCATAATAATGGAATTGAATTTATTATCTGACAACTTTGTTGCTTTTTTCAACAAGAACTTAACTAAGTTTAATGTGGTCATATAAAATAATATTTTATGTTTTCATCTCTTAAAGTTTAACTCATTGAGCTTTACAAGTTTCTCACCATGCATCACAAAAGGTGATGGTGGAATCCTTACTACTAATGTAGTATTTTCTGAAGCAATATTGGTTAGAATAACCAAAAAGATATCACACTAAACATGCTTTATACCATTTTAATCTTGTTTAAAAAATAGCATACCAATATAAATTTGTATAAACAAATAATTAGCATACCATACAAGATTGCAAATATACATATATAAACTAAACACATAAATAGCAAAAATACATGGTAGACATAACCAAAGTTTTTATTGTGTAGTTTATAAGAACAAATTATATGTATCAATCTAAAAAACATGTAAATCAACAACTAGATAAAATTATAACACAAAGATTCTAATATCTTCTTTGACTATTCATCTAGTTATCATAAAGAATTATAAACTAAACAAATAGTATGCATATAGCAAAAAAAAAATCTTAAGATTATTGATAAAAAAAAATTAGCAAATAATAATTAGACAAGTGAGCATATATGTTTAGTTTATAATCATGCAATTTATAACATCATGGTAAACTTGCTATCATAACAAAAAGGCTAGCATGTTACTAAACATATATATAATCTTGTATAAATAATAAAATCATAACTCTAGCATGCATGCTAATGTATAGAATTAAATAAGAACCAAAAGGATATTTATTTGATGAAACACTTTAAAATTAATCAAGCTTTGTTATTGTCAATGATCGGTTTTTTGTCCTTAAGGCTTTATTGCTCCTCACTTGGTGAAACATGACTTTTTTCAATAAGTCTCTCATGATTTCAATAACACAATCTTGTTTAAGTGCACTCCTAAACAAGGTCCAACAAACCAATAAAATATTGCTTAATGATCCCTCTACAAGAATTGCTGGAAAATAAGATGAAAAGAAGTGTCAAATTTTGTAAAAAAAAAAAAAGCACAATTAACAACCTTAAACACTCTTCTTCAACCCTTTTTTATAGAGACTTTTAGAAACCAAAAGTTGTTGAATTCCCCTCACTAACAACTTTGATTATCCACAATAAACTAGAATTAAACATGAATGTTTTTGGATTTAAATCATGTGACTTTTGAGCTAAAAAATCTATTCACGTAACCTTGAAAGAGTTCAAGAAAAACTTATTAGATTCTTCCTTTCATGGACTAGATAAACCAATCAATGGGCTAAAAGAAATAAATCTTCATAGATTTGGCCTAAGTCTAAATTTTAATTGGTAAAAAAAAATCTTCTATGGTTCAAAATATTATTTTACAATAAGCCCAAACCACGGGCCCAACTCGAAGCCCGAGAATGAGCCGGCACTCACGTGTGTGATTTTAAACCCAAATCCCATTTTGATTATGACCTCTCATCTCTTAAAGCTTAGGTGCTCTTTGGATCCAATTTTAACTTCTCAATTTTTCATTTTAAAAACACCAAGAAAGTTTTGTTTCTTTCCTATGTGAAATAGAGTTCTTTTAAAGAGTTTTGAGTTTCACCAAAATATGTCAACCAATGATTCTTTGAGATCAATTTCTAATTCACTCATAATTTTTTTAAATCATGTTAATGATCCATATTGAAGAGCTTATGTTAGAGATTAAATTCTGACAAAGTTCTAACCTAAAAAGTAATTGGACCCAAATATGCCCATCAACCATATTTTTAAACAAGTTTTCCAGTAATTTCATGATCTCAAGAGAAACATGGAAGGATCTAGTCTAACTATAAAGACAAGTTGATGTAAGAAAGGTGCGATTTGGAGGTTTTAAAGGTGGAAAAGGAGGATTGGCTTCTTCTTTGATAGAATTGACAAAATAGTTTATTTCTAATGATATCTAGGACTCCATAAAAGATAGTTTAATAGCTAACAAACTCAAAAATCTTAGCTAAGATAAAAAGTTTTCCGTCATTTTAATAGTGTAGATCAATATATTTATGATAAAGTTGAGAAAACTTCATTAGACTTGGGCTTTCTTCACAGATAATATAAAGGTCGAACAATGTATGTTACCTTCAATATAACCCTTTGATGTGTAAGTTAGTTTAGGGTTTTATTATGAAAATATATTGTAAACAAATAGATCGAGAGATAGTTGAAGTGTTTTTTAGTGTTGCTCAAATGAAAAAAAAAATACTCCTCTTTAGTTAAACCTGAGAATTTATAGTCTCCTTAAAAACAATCTTGAGCAGCTCACTATGAAAGGTGAAAATTCTATTTTATAGTTTAGTCATATCATATAGTAGCTTACCAATGACATATATGCTTTTATTATGAGTAGCTTACCACAAAACATGATAATTTTAGTTGAAGTTGTAGTTTGTACAACTCAACATATATGGTAATGGCTTAAAAAATTAAAAGAGTTAATAAAGGTAATAATAATAATAAAAAAAAGAGAATAGAGATAAATGAAGGGGGGAGAGAGAGAGAGAGAGAGAGAGAGAGAGAGAGAGAGAGAGAGAGAGAGAGAGAGAGAGAGAGAGAGTGGTCAGCTTGTTAGGCTCTGCAAATCAACCCAATTGAGTTATACGATGGCTTGGTTAGGCTAAAGAAATC
>Ga0325410_1002140_pt1 | contig 22044 bp, 8 predicted proteins | sample PopdelMetagenome_16_FD_206182 | JGI IMG/M metagenome (GOLD analysis project Ga0325410, IMG submission 206182) | Populus deltoides microbial communities from Bellville, Georgia, United States - Xylem-PdIQD-R3 | ecosystem: Host-associated > Plants > Phyllosphere > Stem > Wood/Secondary xylem...
TTGACCGTCCAATTCCAGACTCATTCTTCTCTTTCACATAAATAACACCAAGTCACCAACTACTATCCATCCTTCCGTTCCCGACTACCAATGTTTATCATCGCGTCTCCCTCTCTTCTTTTCAGACCTCCGGCTTTTTCCAAGTCTTTGTCTATGAAAATCATGAAATTTTCCTTCTTATAGCGTTGGAGATCAAAAAGTTTTAGCCCAATAGAAAGAGTCACAAGGGAGAAAAATAAACCAAAAAAACATGCCAGGTTCGATGGGGCTTGGTTTCATGGCTGCCTTTGCCGTTTCAGGAAGTGTAGTTCTCATTGCACGTCAAGTCCACAAACGTCTCCTCTCTGATTTCATGAAGAAGATGGAAGTTGAATTAGCGGGTATGTGGTGATCTTTTTTCTCCTTTTCCTTTCAAGTTCTGTTTTTTGTTTTTTTTTACCCTGATAAAATAGAGAAACAAAAAACTAAAGGGTTGTCAACCGACAGGATCAAGGAGATCATGTCAAGACAAGAAGAGAGTGCGATTTGCAGACGATGTCTTGGAGCCATCATCAAATAACAAAGAGTACCGTAAGAGACACACCAAAGGAGACAACGAGGTCTTGAAAATGGAGGATTTTGTCCTAGACCAGAGTTTGATGGCGCAAAATTGTTAGAGGCCATGCCACTTAATAGGCAAAATTAACTTGTATAAAGCAGTCGTTAAATATAAATCCCTTAAAGGGTACAATTTGTAAACCTGTTTATTGTCTTCAAAAACTGCTTCGATTATCCTGGAAGCTGGTTTTTCTTTCATCTTGTAGATTCTGGAGTTCTCTACTCTGCAGGAGGGGTAGATTTTCAAGCTGTACATCTTGAGATGTGAATTCAATATAACTACAAATTATCCTAAACAAAATTGAAAATCTAGTGACTAAAATCACCAGATTCTGTCGATGTTTACGGTTTTTCCATCGAGTTGGTTGCCCTTGAAATTAATGAAGGGGGACAACCTTTCCGTTATGTATAATTACATTGATACAAGTAAGCATTAATTAAAGCAGCATTTTCAATTCTCAAAAAAAGAGGAGGAGATTCAAAACTCCTGTCTTTTCCTTTTCAGTGCCTCGAATTTCTTGATGGGTTAGGCTTTTCAGTTTTCACAACGATATAAGGGTGTTTCAGGGGACAAGGCTTAGAAGTTTACTGCCATATGGCGTTCATCCTGTGATTGACAAGCATTCATCTGGTGGATTAGGCACAGTATGCCATTGATTCTTTTTTCTTTTGAAAAAGTTCTCAACCGTTGTTTCCACGAAGAAGAAAATGTTTAAAACTGGTTTCAACTTTTAAGAACGTCAACTGTGCCAAAAATTTATAGTCCTCTTGATTACACCATGTCTCAACGTTTGACTAAATTACAGGAAACGAAAATTCATAGAGGTAAAAGCTTGCATGTTTCATGCAAATGAACTGTTTTCACTCTTTTTAGCAACCACAAAGAAACTTCATGAAAGAAAGTATATTCCTTGCATCATTTTTTCCCACATTCTTGCTGGTTAGTCAACTAGCTAATAATCTGCCTCTTTTTCTAGTAATAGACAATGCATTGCTGGTCAAAGAAGCTGCAATCCATGCCCAAATCTTCACAATACAAGAGCTTGTACAGTTGTTTTGAAATTCAAAGCCCAAGAGACTGCCCCTGTACCAGTCCACATTATTTTTTACAGCTAAGTGCAGCCCATATGAGTGGTTGCAGAAATTATCCTCTTTGCTATTGTTTTGGGTAAAAATCATAGTTTCGAGCTCCAATGTTCGCAGCTTGTTAAAGAAAAACTAGTTTTGAGTCTTACTACCTTCTTTCCTATGCATTTCTTAGGGCTTTTGGGTCCAACACTTTAATTTTTATACCTAAATACTTACACTGATATTATTAACAAATTTACCATTTAATCTATATGATAATAATAGACTATGCCAAATTAAGTTTTAAAAACTTTTATTGGTTTTGAGAATAAATTTTACTATATTTGAATAAATATAAAAAAATAGAATAGAATAATTAAATAACTAATTATTATTATATATGATAATAATATAAAAAACTTTGATTCCGATTAAATTTGTCCCATTTGACAATGAGTGTTACTGAAAATGCAAAATCTAACATGTTGAACCTTTCCAAAACTTTTTCAATATAAGCATTTTGAGATATTTCTAATATCATTTGAAACCTATCTCTGTGAATCTAAATGCCAATGACATAAAAGGTTTTTTTAAAATTATTTATATTAAATTTTTGAGAAATAAATTGCTTTATCTCATATAACAAACATAAGTCACTACTTGCAAGCAAAATATCATCTACACATAAGAAAAGAAAAATATATTTTATCCCCACTAACTTTAAAATATGTACATTATTCTTAAATATTCTCAATAAAACCGCATGAGGCTATAACATTATAAAATTTAATATACCATTGTCGGGAGGCCTTCTCTAGTCCATATATAGATTTATTTAGCTTATAAATTAAATGGTCATTTATGTCATCACAAAAACCTTCAGGTTGATTCATATATATCTCTTTATCTGAATTTTCATTTTCAAAATATTGTTTTCACATTCATATGATGTAGCTCTAAATCATAATAAGCTAATAATACAATTGTTATTCTAAATGAATCCTTCTTAAAAATAAGAGAGAAGGTTTCATTATAGTCTATGCCTTCTTTTTTAGTATAACCCTCAGATAAAAATCTAGCTTTATATCGCTCTATATTACCAAAAACATCTCTTTTGGTTTTATAAACTCATTTATAGTCAATGACTTTAGATCTTTCTAATAATTTGATGAGGTATCAAACTTGATTTTTTGACATAAACTCTATTTTTTCCTTCACGGTATTTTACCATAGAGCAAAGTTTTCTTCATTCATAGCTTGTAAAAAGTTTTTTGGATTATCTTTAGATCTAATATCAAAGTCGGACTCTTGAAAATATACAACATAGTCATTAAAAATTATTGGTCTTCTTGTTCTTGAAGATCTTGTTAAATCAATTTTCTTATATGGGTTTATCTCATAAAAAACTAGTTGCTCTTGATGTCATGAATTTTAAGAAAATAAACTTTAAGGACCAAATTTGAACCTGAAAACAAATATCTAGCCCTTTTGTTTTTTTGCCAAATTAGGCACCAAATTGGACATACAAGGTAAAAATGACTAGTGTATATAACACATGTGCCAACAAGTTAGATAAGTCACAACTCTATGACGATGTGTGTGGCGGCCACTAGGCTTTGAACACAGCCTTTCATGGTACCGATAAAATCATCACGGTGGGTGCTTCATTATCTGGTGGTGTGTAACGACAAATGTCCTTTTTTTTTTCCTTTCTTCTCCTCTCTTATTTCCTTTTATCTCCTTGATTTCCGCACCTAATTATCTTTTATCTTTTTTATGTCAAACTTGGTTATCACTTCTTTTATTGCTATTTCTAGCATAAATTATAGTGAAACAATGGGTATCAAATTTTTTTTATCTTTTTTATGTCAAACTTGGTTATTATTTTTTTTAATTTCGCAAAATTAATGCTGAGTAAACATTGAAATGGTGTTTGAAATTATGAACACGTGAAACAATGCGCGATGAAAGAAATATTTTAAAAAATACAACGTAGAAAAAAAACACAATCCATTGCAAGTTGCAATAGAAAACATATATTTTTTTCTTTTTTGCAATTTGCAAGTCTCAAATGTCATCTATGGCTCTTTCAAATTACAAAATTTGAAAGATCCAAGATTTAATAAAGAGAGAGGAGAGAGGGGGGAGTAAAAAAAAAAAAGAAAGAAAGAAAAAGACCTTATAGGCATACTGAAAATCCGATGATGAGACCACCGGTACTGTTGAAAAGATATTAACGAGACAAACAAATGACATCAGGGAAGATAACCAATGGTGACTGGAGTGTGCCACACGAGTGGCCCAAAGACAAGTGAGCCCTTACATCTTCGGACGGCTCGTGTGTCCTACTCCATTCATTATTTGTGAGTTTCTTTGGTGTTGTTGGACTCGTTTCATTGAGATCTTTTAAACGATACTGTTGTTGTCGTCATCAGAGTTTCGGTATGTCTTTATGGTATTTTTATTTTTTTATTTTTTTTATTCTTTTTTTTCTCTCTCCTTTCTTTTTATTAAATATCTTATGTTTTTAAAATTATAGATTTCATATGTAATTTTATAAACTATATTATTTTTCTAAATATTTTATAATATATTTTTTTGAACGCTAGAAACCAAACCAAGCCGTTTCAAGAATTTTTAGTACCAGCCAGCAGCACTCAGATCACATCATTCTTGTTGAAGTGCCTTACCTATCATCCGTGTCATTCCGGTTTACGTATCACAATTTTAACAATTGATTTTTAAACATGAATAAGCAAACCACTTTTATATATTATTTTGAGTCATTGTTAAATGTTAACTAGTTGTTTAAATTAAGTTAGCTTGTGGGGGTGTTTTTTAAAAATATATTTTTAATTAAAATATATTAAAATAATTTTTTTTTCCTTCAACACGTTAAAACCATAAAAACATTTTAAAATATTATTTTAATATTTTTCTAAAAATAAAACTTTTAAAGAAGAAGTTCCAAAAATATCAAGCAGAAAATTAGACATGAATAAAGTGTTGATTTAACGATTAAGACACTGTTATATTTCTGTAAAAGTGAGAGCATAAGTTTGATTTTCAGAAAGCGTTTTTATTGGGATGGGCAGCCACGAACCTCGAACGATATTATTCTTACTCTTTTAAAAAAATAAAAATACCCGGGTAAAAAAAAAAAACAAGAAATTAGGCATCTGCCGGATTGAAACGTATAGAATTCATATTACAGCTACGTAGAAGACAAGAAATCCCACGCAATTAGATACGGATTAATTGTAAATTGCAATAAAGTCTGTTCAACTAGTAATAATTATAAATGATGGCCCTAATATCATTTCTTTAAAATTACTTCCGATTCATAAAAGTACGTACAGGGACCAAATTGACCATTTCTTTATATTTTCTTTATCTAGTTTCTTCGAGAACCTTTATAATTAATTTTTTTATATATATTTTAAACATCATAAATCAAGTGTAGTGTACATATACTTCTCAATAAGTCAATGGTAAATAAGCATGTTAGTAGTTTATTTTGATAATACATAGACATAAGTAGTGTTTTTTATGGAAAAAGAAAGTATAATGAAATTGGATTATTTAATAACCCAATCAACAATATTGCAATATAATTTAAAAAAAACAAAACTTAAGGAAATATCAATGTTGTCATTTTATCTCACATAAAAAGATTAAGAAACAATATTCCATATGAATGTAAACTATATAATTCTAAATAATAAAGTTTTAAAAATTATTTTAAAATTTTTTTTATTATGCATTGGAAAGATATTATCTTTTTTTTAAAGTTGAAATATTTAAATAAAAAAATTTATTATTTCATATTGTAAAAATATAATTTTTTTTTCTTGTAAATATAAAATATATATACTAATGAGTTTTTTCCAGACTCAACCAAGATTCTGGATTAACTTGCAGAGCCGATCTGATAACATAGTCTTTATAGCATTTTGTATGTTAATAATAAAGATCATAAGATAAGTTTTCACATGTTGAAACTAATTTTCATTTGATTAGAATATTCACCGGAAAAAAAAATCTTGGATCCTTTTTAGAATTCAAACTCTGAATAATCAAATATGAAAATATGATTTAAAAAGAAATATTATATTTAAGATAATATAAATTTTGTAAATTAGTATAACTTAGCATCATGCTTAGGTATTGCTTAGGTTTAGCTCCCTTCAAATACAATTTACCTTCATTTTCCTAAAATGGTTTAAGTGAATTAGAGAAATCTCTCATTTTAAAATATCCAATGGCCAATTACAATTCAACTTTTTTTTTTTTAATTATTCTTTAGCCGTAAGAAGCTATTTTCGTCACTCTCTCAAAACCAAACCAATAGCTCTCTCAGCTCTCTCAGCTCTCTCTCTCTCTTGAATAATATATATCCGTTGTACGTCTAGTGATCTGAAAGCATCTACAAAATGGATGATGAAGATTTGGGACTTAAGTTCTCGACCAAGCAAATCTTAATTTATCTTGAAATTAACCCGAAGAAATCAAGCGGACAATATTGATGGAATTTCTTAAGAAGCTTTCTCGTGTATATCTTCCTTGTTCCCTGTATTTATTTAGAAAACATGCTTGTTTATATAAATAAAGAAGAAGAAGAAGAAGAAGAAGAAAGAAGGGTCTTAATTACTCTCTTTTGTATATTAAAAACTAGAATGAGAGACAGTCTCCTCGAACCTCAAAAGAGGTGGTCTTTTCAGCATGAGATCATAAGATTTCTTTCGAAGATAAAATTAATGTTTGTTTTTGAATTAAAGAATAATAATAAATAAATAAAAACCCTACATAGATATTGATGAGATTTTGTGGGGTTGTGCTTTTAAAACATATAGTAAATTAAGGAGTAGTAGAAGGAATAAACCATTAAAGGACTCTAAGAACTTATAAAAGGAACTTGTTTTTCAATTTCTCAGCTTCATCATAATCAAATCCCTTTTTAATTAAGATCTAGACCCTCGATCGTAAGAGATTTTGTAAAGTCATAAGATTAACTAATGCTCGGAGAATCATGAGAGAATGAAAATAGAGCGTGTTTTCATGATGATTTTTCACAATTTGAAGTGACAAGTGACACATATAATTTCTGAGTGGAATCTGAGTTTCGAAAAATGTTTTGTCAAGATGACAGAAAAGTGTTTGGAAATATTACAGAGACACCAGCAACATTGCAGTGTTTTCCTTCACAGCTGCCAGCTTTCTACGGCTTGAGCAGGAGTCTTTTTTTTAGCCACACTGAACTCCGCCTTGAGCCATCAAGTACGCTACCGGCAGCGCTTTCTTTCTGGCTAGACAAGTCCACTGCTTGCTTCCCTCCTGCACTTTTATGGCATGCATGATGTGATCACGTCTTATTTTTGCTAGCTTTTGCCAGCAGCAAATGACTTATATGGGCTGGACCCTCAGCCCAGCCCACTTAAAAAAAAAAGTTATTTGGATCATCTGACGGCCCAATAAGTGAAATTGCATTTTCACCATGCTAAAAATACAAAAAAAATCAATTAATAGGTATCACAACAAGTTTGCGATTATTCATTAGAATTTAGCTAAAATTTCATTAGGATTTAACCTGACAAGATAAGAATCTCCTTACTAAGAATGATTTTTCTTAAACTTTAAACAAAGTTTTCTAGACTTTAGAATGATTAGGTTTTAACTTGATGAGATAAAGATCTTTTTATCAAGAAGGACTTTTCTCAAACCTTGGAATGACTAACGAATAGAAACACAACTTAGGACAAACAACAAAGTAGCTTTTCATAGGTATGGTGCATCAGAGGTGATATGTCTTCCCCTTATATAATCAGTCTCCTTATCCAACTCTCGCAAATTATTAGATTTTTAAATAACTATAATATTAAATAGTAACTCTTTTTTTCTTTTTTTTTAATTGAAAATAAACAATAATTTCTTGTTTTTTATCCATATCTATCTTGATAATCCTGATCTATAAAGACAATTACAACAAAACCATACACATGCGACGGTTATGACTCAGTGTGCAATGCCCATTAAATCTTGCCAAGGGCAACTTCTTGCACGATTTGCAAAACTTGCTCATGAAAGTTGAATTTGAATATCGTTAGATTTGAATAATATAGTTGATGGGTTATAGATTTAATTTTTTTTCTTTTTATTTTTGTTTATTTCCCTTGAAGTTGATGTACAGAGTAATTAATAGGTTATTACTGAATTATCACTAGTTTCTTACCATAAGATTTTCTGAACACGCAGTGTATTCCTCCAACAAATAAACAACGCAGTAAAATACAAGAGTAGTTGATGAAATGTCGGAAGGCTTGCTTGCATTTTTATTGGTGATGCCGATCTTTTGATATCTATGATGCGGATAGCTAGCTAGATAGCAGATAGGTTTGTTCATTCAGTTTTTATTTATAAAAATAATTAAATTAAAATTTTATAAGATATATAAAAAAATCAAAACTAGTTTTAACTAACTGGTTCCGGTTTGATTCAATTTAATTATTTTAAATTAAAAATCAAAACCGGTTCCAACGACCGGTTTCGGTACTGTTCGATTCAGTTCGGTTTGGCTATTTTTTATTAAAAACTGAAAATTATATTTTTTTCGAGCTTTTTTGGGCTTTCTAATGAGTTTTTTCCGGTTCGGTTTGGTTTATTTTTTAATTAAACAGGGTCGGTTCAGTTTTTTTATTTTAGGTTTATGAAACCGTATCGAACCGAAATTTTTTTAAAATATTTTAATTGATTTATTTATTTTTTTATGATTTAATTTTTATGATTATTTTTTTATTTTCTCAATTTAACCGAAAGTATAAATAATTTAGAGATGAAAGAAAAAACAAAGTTTGTTTGGACTTATTTTCATGCATGACAGCTCGTTTTTTCACCGCTTGGATTTATTTACCAGTCAGATTGAGTTTACTAACCTTGAATTCAAATTTAAAATTGAAAAATAAATGCAAATATTATCTGAAAAATAACTTTATAGCACTCCAAGATAATTATATCGACTTGGAGGAGCACGTGCACGAGACTCATAAATATGCAACACACAGAATTAATGAGCCACTAATAATAGCTTATAAAGCACTAATTGAGACTCCTTGTGCTTCTCTATAATGCTAGAGAGCACGAAAGGGAAGTTAGTTATCTAAAATAAAAGTTAAATAATGTTCGCTGTTCCCTAATTCATTTTTTTTTCCAAGAAATCTTATAATTTGACACATAGTTTTGAAATCTGGTTCGATTCGACGGGTCGAATTAAAGAAAAAATAAAAAAAGTTATGACCCGGCTGACCTGGTAAAACCTGGTCAAAAACCTGGTTGCAACCTGTTGATTTTTGTTTTTTTATTAAAACGATGTCGTTTTGATTTTTTTTAAAATAAAAATTGATCCGGGCGATCCGGTAACCTAATCAAAACCCGAAACTCGGCCTTGAACCAAACTTTAAAAAAATCAACAAGACTCTCATATATTAAATAAATGAGTTGAATTTTTTTTTTATGAAAAGTGAATTAAAAAGGAAACTTTCGGTGAAATTAGTGGGATGACTAACTCTACACATATTCTGACATGTTGACTCCCCTTCTAAAACCTCTTTCAGCTCTATGTGCTATCAATCCCTTGTCCTAAAAAGAGCCCTTTTCCCCCTGTAATTAAATACATAAAAACCTCCACAGCTCATCAGTGAGTCATCGTCCCTCTGAGTTCAACACCTCTCATATCCCACCAAGAAAATAGGAAAGGAAAGAAGAAAAACCATCCTCCTTTCTCTCTCACGCCCTCAACTATTAATTCAATCTTTGTGTCCCATATTTTACACCAGTACACTGTCCTGTCCAAAGAAAGCAAAACCCTCGTCAAAAACAGTAAAAACACCCTGCAAGCTAAAGGAACAGTAACGAAAATCAGAGTCAGCGCAAAATTTGCCTGAACTTGAGACTCTTTGTCCCTTTTTATTGCTCTCTCTTACGAATATATTACCAGTTCTTAGCTAGCTTCTAGTTTCTGCGGTGTCATCCAAACCCATGGAGCCAGTACGCCAGCTTCCTACTCCCTAATATCTGCAGAGGGTCATCTTTCTAGAGACCCTTTCCTTTCTTTTCTGGCATCCTCTTCATCTTCTTGAGTGGATTGGATCGGATTCTCTTTTAAAAAATTATTGGTTTTTGTCTTGCGTTTCTATAATCAATTGTTGCGGCTGGAATCAAGAGAGCATTTCGTCTCAGCTTCATTTCTTGATAAACATTATTATTAACATTAGCGACAAACGCAACTCCAACAATCAGTGTATTATGCCATTCGCATCTTCTTCATCTTTGACAAAGCGCCGGCCCCTTTTAAGACACGCCAACTCCTCTGGTTCCTCCTGCTGCAGCGGGCGTTTAGGTGAGATAGCGGGAGGGACAACAGCAGAGTGTGCAGCGATTTGTTGTTGTTGTCCATGTGGATTAGTTAACCTTTTGGTTCTCACTATCTACAAGATTCCTGCCGGAATATGTCGACGTGCTTTGAAAAGAAAACAACGGAAAAAACTGATCAAGAAAGGCCTTTTTCCCCCGCGAGGGAGGGGTTATGGCTGTGGATCATGCGATGATCCGGAATTACATATTCATCCAATGGCTCGTGTAGAGGATTCATTGCGAGAGTTCGATGGTGAGGAGGCTGTGAAGAAGGAGGAAGCTATGCTGAGGTTGGAGAAGGAGATGTGGGAGACCTTCTACGGTACTGGGTTCTGGAGAAGTCCTTCACAAAGAGAATTACCAGCTAAGAGGAGTTCTCCAAGAGAGACACCCAAAGCTAGACTCTAAAGGCTAATTAAATTTAAGAAAATAAATCATGAGCAGAGCTCAAGATTTGGTCTTTGCCTCTTTTTATTATTTACTATTGTTTTTACTTTTCACCTGTCTGCTAATTTGTTTTTAATTATTACTATCGTTATTTTACCTTTACTTCCTTTTTGTTTTCTTGTGTTTGTTTGTATGGTTGTGGGTGATTTTTGTTGTGCTGTACAGCTAAATTGGAGGCTACAGAGTGTTGAAGCTTGAAAGGTTTTGGTTACTTACGCTTAAAATGGCCTTGGAATGCCTGTCTGAGACTACCTTAATTTCTTATGTTAGATTGTGTTTAATTAAGGAGCAGTTATGTTTTTTTTTCTTGCTTGCTGGCACTGGCATTTTTTTTCTTTTTTGGCAAGTATTGCTTGACGATGTTGGAGAAAATTAGAGAAGTTTCGAGACTTGTAATAGATTAAAGCTAGTTTTTTAATCCGCGCTAAGCTGTGGATCGATTGTTTGTTTTTTTTTTTTATAACCCGAGCTAATTAAGATTAATTTTTAAAACCTACAATTCAAAATATGAGATGCTAATAACTCCATAAAACCCATATTAAAACAAATTAAAAAATTTAATTCTAATGAATCAAATAGTAAGTATTGAAAATGATAAAAAAAAATAGTCAAGTTTGATCATTCTTTTTATGATTTAGTCAAAATAACAATTAAAATATAGATCAAATTTGAGAGATGAAAAAAATTAAAAATTGATAAACTGAAAATAATTTTTAAATTAAAGTAATTTATTCAAATTAAAAAATTTTAACTCAAAAAAACAAGGCCTCAATATAAAAAAAACAAATTGAATGGTTGTTGTGAAGTTTTTTAGAGCCAAAGTTCAATTCGAGGAGGAGAAAAAAAAATCCAATCAACGAGGATTATTATACTCGTGCTATCTAGAAAGGTCGCTACTGCCAAGACAAATAAAAAAGAATAGGAATGACCTTTATTGTTAATGTAAGTTGTAAGTTGATGCGTGTCTTTTGAAGATGACGGAGCGGCTTATACATGTCAAATATATAAAATATAAAAAATATCAAGTTACCCTTGATCTAATATAAAAATAACAAAAAAATAAAGATGAAAATACAAAAAAACCATAGTCTTGTTTTAAAATTTTTGAATCCAACGGTAACATGTGTTAATTTAACTGTTCTTTAAGAAGTGTAATTTCAAAAATGCTCTTGTAAGTTATTTTCCTTAAAAAAAAATATGAAATGATCATAATGCCCCTAATCAATTCAAAAATAACTAATAGAAAAAATCCATTTTCCTCCTCTGTGGCCAATTCATTGATTTATTTATTTTTTTATTAAGGATAAAGGTGTAATCTCGCTGTTTCAATCCCGTTAAATATGCCTTGTGTACAGTAGTTTTTGTCCCTACAATTAGGTCATGACTCTTGTGAATTAAAGATTTGATGGTGCTGATACTAAGACTGAAAAGATAGAATTCATCAATTGGAGGCTGTGTCTGCTACGATCTTTGACTTTTTAATTTATATAATTAATAATCATGCTATCAAGTTTGAGATAAGCCCTTCTTCCATAGAATTTGAACAGTGTTAACCAACGCACAGCTAGCTTCCATGGGAATGGGGTCAACGTTATTGATTATAAAGAGAAATGAGATGCACAGCTCGAGGCTTAACGTTTAATGGATGCTTGAAATAGCATAATGTGAGGATAGTTCTTATGAGGCAATTACATGCTGTCATGATTATCCGGATAAGAAGTGAACTCTGCTGAAGATTAGAAGGTTTCTTGACTGCTGGATCTTTTTTTCCTTGACCACAATGCCTTTGCATAAACTTAACTCAGAGCAAGCGACAAGCACCTATTTCTTAATAATGAGAGGCCTGAGTCTGGATCAGGTCTGAACAGGTAGTCTTTGGCCATTTGCATCAGAATGGGACCCTCGGGTCATTAATGTTTCAATAAAGTTTTCCTTGGATCATAATATTTTGCAAACCATGCTGTTGGAGCATCTTTAATGATAATAACGATGATAATAATGAAGCTCGTGCGTGCTTTGTTCATATGAAGGGCAACTAAAAATCCTGCAGATCTTCACAACGAGAGCTTTCTTTTCAATTATCTAATCATGGGGTCAATGAAAATTGATTTTGTTTCAGAAAAAAACAACGATAAGAAGCTATACTGGCTAGATTACTTGACATCCACAAATGCAAAGTAAGATCACGCCATCACGCAGATTGCAATTCAACTTGTAAAGCTAAGAAGATTTACTGATACTGTGACTTGTGAACAAGCTCACCGCATCTTTATTAAGAAAAGGAGGGATGTCACAAGCTCCACCTGATTTTACTCTCTACAATGATGTCTAACTCCAACTCCCCTTCCATGAAGATGATCTAGATATCTTAAGTTTATAAATTTTAGGATCATTAGAGGTTTATATAATTGTTAATTTTAAAATCTATAAAATTAATCAAGATACGTGTAAACTAGACCGAATACCCACAATAATTAAAAAAAAAAAACTACACAAGTATTGCAGAGTAATATGTACTTGCTCTATGCTTTTACTAGCTTTAGAGTTGTCCCTTCTATTATAATGTCAGTGTCCCAGTCTATATTTTTGCTAATCCCACGTGGTTCGGAGTCTGAACTGCAAGCCCCAGATGGGTAGGGCGTGTACACAGTCCTTTTTGTTGCTTATGGGACCAAAGACCCTTAACCTGTCGTGAAGGCTTGCACTGTTTTGGCCTTGTTGCCTCCAACTATCATAGAGGGAACGAGAGGAGTGGTGTGCCTGTATTGATGTTTCACTTTTACTGTCCCACAAGCCAAATTGCAGTTGTCATGTATAAAAAAGAAGGCACTCTTGTAACATGCACCGGTAAAAGATTCCACAAATTATACACTCGCATGGCAGCAATCTCTCAGGGAAAAACAAAACATTCCCACAAAAACAGAGGTTAGAACACTGCGTTAGATGAGATGCTGATTGAATTTGCTGGCTCACAGTAGTGTGAAAAGGCACACGAGAATATGAAAAGGAGTAGATCTGAAGAAATTACAGAGGCTAGCTTATTATATTATCACTGATCTCCATCAAATTGGCTCACAATAAGATATTCTTAAGATATCACTTTGGCACTCAATTGCTTTATCTGTTTAACAAATTTGTCGAACCAAAGCAAACTTGGGAAACTAAAAAGAGAATGATCAAAGACCGAAAGTTAATCCTTAATGAAAAAAAAAAACATTCCATGTACTTAAAAAGGTGGTCTAAATCAGATTCCAAGTATCATTACATTGAGCTATTATACCATATACCGTATCATGTAAAGTGAGGTTCATCATTTTTGTGTCAAGATTTCTATTGTATTTCCTTCAACCAACAAGCCATTGAGAAAGAAAATAATCACTTTGGCCCATTTATGCACCTTTCTATTTGATAGGAGAATCCTTTTTTTTTTAAAATATATATATATATATATATATATAAGCTTCTCTTATCATTTACTTGACACTCTTCTTGTCTATGTGCAAAATTGAAATGCCCCCATCAACTTTCGGCTCTTCGTACCCTTATATTTTGTGAATTAAAACACTTCCACATTAATTCTTGATGGAAGGATGCTTTAAAAGTAAAATGCCATGAGAGCTTAGTATAACTGAACACTTTTGAATCATTTGAGAGGTCACTAGCCAAGATGGAAAATGAATTGTTCATTCATCATCATTAACTTCTTTGTTTGTGGTATGAGATAAATACAAATTACCATAGCATTTTCATAGATTGAGAACTTCCAATATTATCATCATATATTCTGAATTTCCATAAATTGTTATAATGAAAAATATTGAGTCCGAGAACCATCCTATTTATTTAGTGACCTAAGATATTTATAGATCAAATATTATTGTTATATCAAGATGAGTGGTGTTGTAATACCTTAAGGTGCGTGTTATTGTAGTAGCTCATGGTGAGTATTATGATGTAATTGATTTGTGGAGAGATTGGTGCTAAATGATGTGACAATAAAGTTAATTTTGACACTAATATTTGTTGACATTTAATGTCGTATATTCATATTTTTATATATTTTTTTATGATAAAAATAAAATAAAAAATAAACTAATGATATACTTGTTTTAGAATAAGTTTTAAAAAGATTGTATATAAAGAACATATCAACAAGCATAATGAATTTCATAAAGAAATCAATAAGAAAATCCATGAAAAAAGCATAGTAAAGACTTAGATTAAGTGTTTATTTTAGTGCTCATATAAGTCTTTATATCCTACTTGATATCACAATTAAAATAAATTCACACACTTCATTATACATGCATTAAATGCTTGTTAAATAATATGATATAATCTAAGATAGGCGGTTCTAAGAATTCACTAAGGTTAAACTATTAAAACTGGAATTCTGCATGAACCGGTCGATCGTTTATTCATTAATGATGAACACCTGAGAATTTTGCAGAAACTAACTGACCGATTGGCTTGATCGTTTGAACCGATCAATTATTTGAGCAAGCAATGAGATCATAATGGAGGGCTTGACTAATTGAGAAGTTAAGAAGGGGTTCCAAACATATATGATATACAAGTTATTCTAAAAGTAAAAACACTTTAAAATCATCAATTATTGATTATACTCTAATTTGTGCTATTAAACCTTAATAATCTAGCATAAGAGTATTCAATGTCATTATCACTACATTTAAACACCTTTAAATCCTATAAATATTATCTTGTGAGATATAAAGATATTAGAACTTTCAATTGTACTATTCACTTTATTAAGAGAGTTAGTTGTGATAACAAAATTACCCTTGTAAGTTTTGAGAGTTGGGTAAAAACTATTGGTATTTATGAGGTAATTTCATCAAATAAAAAATATTAAAGAGGGAATATCTTCAAGTAGTGTAAAAAGCTTGGTGTGAATTCATCAAATGACTATTGTACTCTTGAACTTAGACTGGTGAAGGAATACAATACCTAAATATGGTTTGGTACTTGAGATATAGATATATGTTTGTCGAACTACGTTAAAAACAAGTTTGTATATTCCATTCCCTTATCTTTTTACTTTAATTATATTGTTGGCTATTGTGTTAACTTAAAATAATTTGTGTTATTTGTTAATATTGGTGATACATCTAATTCATTGTTTCTCTTAGAAGTTAAAGTTGTTTTAATCTTTAAATAACAATATTTATGTTTGTTAGATATTAATATAAAATTCTCATCTAACAGTTTATGTTTTTTTTTATTAAGATGGTTTCTTGATATGATATTAAAGTTTTAATGACCAAGTAATCAGATTAAATTATAGACCTGTACAAATTTAAATATAAAAAGCCTTCATCCAGGGGATATAGAATTTAAATCTTATTGATTTAAAAATCAAGGTATTGTATTGATACAACATCTCTCTCTATGTTTTTTTATTTTTTAGCACCCATTCCGATCCTAATTATTGAATTCAATTGAAGTTCAATAAAGTCTAATAAGTAAATATAATAAAAACTTAGCACTTTAAATTTAGTTATAAAACTTTAAATTATTGCAAAAAATAATAATTAATACTCATTAATATGTTAAACAACAAATTAGGAAAATAAATTATCCTTCTCCCTCTCTAATTAAAGCACTGCATCATCTCTCTCTCTCTTATCTTAAAAAAAATCACTATCAATAAATAAACAAACAAACAAACACCAGCATCACTAATAAAATGCGTGGAGATCACCACAATAAATAAAATTAATTCACGTCACTAACATCAAAATCTATTGCTGTCACCAATAACTATCATTGTTGTGAGTTCATAAGAAGAAGAAGAAGAAGAAGAAGATGGTGATGAGGATGAGGGGTTTGGGAATAACGTGAAGGAGTCAGAGAGGATTATTGTCTGTTAGGGACACCAAATTTAGGTTGGCATCTTCTCACTTGCAAGCATTTGTAGAAATATACTTGAAATTAATTTATTCCTTTTTAAATGTGTCTAGATTTTCAATATGCTATGATAATTTATAGTTTTTTTTTTCCTTGAACATTTGATAATTTAATATAGTTTTATTTATTTATTAATGTTATGAACTATATTATATATAATGTGTATTTAATTCAATCGCCAGGATAGCTATATATATACGAAAGCTAGGATGTTGTCAGCCAACAGCTAGCGATAAATAAATAAAGTTAAAATAATGCGAGAGTCGTCCCTATACAGCTATGCTCTCCTGCTTTCCTTAACTTCGTCGCAATACCAACTTATTTCTTAATGATATTCCTATTAATTAATATTAACATTAACACTAACAATAACAAACAAACAAATACTAAAAAAATAATTACATTTTATTGCATCTCTTCTCACAAAATATTATTTATTAGAATAATATTTTTTTTCTTTTTTCTTTTTTAATTAAATCCTTACCTCTTGTTTATAGGATTCAAATTCATAAATTTTTTTTAAATTTACTTTTTTCAAGATTTAACGAGTTAACTTGATTGGCTAAAGTTTTTTTTTAATTGATTTTTTTTTAATTTTATCATTTAACATGGATTAATTGTAAATTGAGCTTTGTGATTTGTTTCGGTTTGTTTTCTATAAGGTTATTCTCATCTCATTACGTAAATTACGGGTTTGACGGTTCAATCTAGTTTGACTCGATTTATTTTTTTGTGTCTTTTTTTTAATCAGTTTTATCTTTCAACACCGGTTAATTAAGAATTAAGCTTCATAATTTGTTTAAATTTTTTTCTATTAGGTTAACTCGGTCTAATGACCTGTGTCGTGAGTTTGACAGGTTAGCTCAGGTTGACTTGAGTTATTTTTTTAGTAATTTTTATAATTGAATTTTTTCAATTATATTATTCAACATTGAATTTATTAAAAAATAAAATTTATAATTTATTTTTTATAATATTATTAAGATATCATAATCCGGCGTACAGATTCATACGCAATGAATTAAGAACGTTAAACTTTCAAAGACAAAAATGGAAAAGTTTTTCTGGGCACATGAAGTTTCTTTATCGAAGCCCAAAGACCATGTTGGTTGCAATCTGCACAAAAGTTGTTTCTGGGGTTTGTGCGTGCATGTTGACATGGAAAAGCTTTCCTGGACCAGCTCTGCTCAGCTCACTTGAGACTTTGCACAAGAATTCAGCTTCTTTATCGAAGTTCGAAGTCCATGTTTCATGGCCTTGTAGTAGTAATCTGATTGCTTTTCAGATCTCGAAAAGAAGAGGCTCAGAAACTAGAATGGGTGGCTCTCTCGACGGAGTCCTGCAACCTTTCAGTGAGCATACAGAGGAAGCCTAATTGTGTAGATTAAGCCGAGACCATACAGCCCATGACCTGACCTAAATTATTCATTTTAGGTCATGGGCTGTATGGTCTAGGTTTAATCTTTAGTAGGCTTGTAGCTTTAGAGCAAAACAGCAGCATGTCCAGTTGAAAACCTTGCAAACTGAACCATGATTGGCAAGACCACTAGGCATCATTCTCTCTCAGCTGAGCATTATTATATATATATATATATATATATATATATATATATATATATATATATATATATATAAAAAAAAAAATTGAGAGGGAAGGTGAAAACATGTTTTCCTAGGCACGATGCTTGCGAATGGGAGCAGTGTTTTTAGTATCTCAGTGCTCTTAAAATAAAAAATCATAAGGCTCTCATGGACGGATTTTGTTTTTCGTTTCCATATATAAGTGCACAATATAATACTTAATTACCCTTATAATCACAAAACCTTTAAATAGAAATGAAGGATGTATTAGTCTTTTTATTTTAAAAAGCACAATAAAAAAATCTAACTGCCCTTAGTGTTCAAATTTTTACGAGCAAGGGCATTTTCATCATTGTTTTATTGGTTTTTTAGTTATTATTAGGTTTAGTTTAGAACAATTTGGTATTTTAATAAATTAAAAATATTTTTCAAAAGAATTAGCTGACGCGTCTATTACACGCGTTAGAGCAATAGACCCTTCGCTATCTTTTGATATTGCACGTGGTTGAATATGACAAAAACATGGTTTTGAGGTAGCGTCCAATTTCTCTTGGCGGTCCCTCCATAACTTGACAACATGTACATTAATCGAACCTTCAGTTTCGCAACAACAGTTATTTTGTTTCTTTATTTTCTCTCTCTTTAATTTTTGCGTCATGCCCTTCAATTTTTAAAATTAGCCTCAATTTTTGTTTCATAATGATTTAATCCTTATTCTTTTGATTATATTTGTTTTACTTGGAATAATTTATAAAATTAGAAATTTTTTATTTCATCATCGTTCAATTTTTTTCATTTGTCAAATTTAGTCCCTATTCTTTTAATTGTTATTTATCTAATTTGAGATAATTTTAGAATTATTTTTTTATGATTTTATCCTCTATTTTTTTCCTATCATATTTTATCATCATTCTTTTTATTGTTATTTTTTTTCTTTGGTAGATTTTTTAAATTGATATTTTTTTTTTTCAATTTCATCCTTTAACATTAAGTGTCTATTTGTAAGTATGGTAGATGTTGTTATTCAAAGTACTTTTCACTTAGAGATGCATCAAAATAATACTTTTTTAATTTATTTTTTACATCATCACATCAAACACAATCCAAAAACACACAAAAAAATAATAATAAATTGAAGCAAAAAAATTCAATAGTTTTCTAAAGTATGATTGGACCGCAATGTCAAACACCACCTAAATTTGTTTGGATTAGATCTTTTTAGTTGCGCTCGTGTCTAGGATTTCACGGGTTGCGAGTTTGAGAGATCAACCTAACTTTAAAATATTCGTTCGGGTTTGCTTGGGGTTTTTTATCATCTTTTTAAGCTTATATTTTTTTTTAATTTTAATCTTCAACATTTATTTAATTGGAGATTGAGATTCTTTTTTTTATTTGCTTTATATGTCCTTCATTTTATCCTTATTGTTTTTTATTTAATTGGGTTATCTCGGGTCTTTATATTTTTAATCATTTGTTAATTTTTTTAAAAGAAATCTTATTCTTGAATTAAATAAAACTAATTGAATGAATACAGGCATAAGATTATCATTTCATAATATTTTGTTAGGTTTTCTTTCTAGGTTGTTGCTCTAGAGTTTCATGCAACTTCTTTTGGTGTTGTCATGTCGCTTTTTGCAATGAGATTTGAACTGTCTTGGTGAACACTTCTAGTAGTGGGCGGTGTCAATGGTGGAGTGACGGTGAGTCTCCATTAGGTTTTTCTATATTCTCATTTCGGATATGATATTGATGGTTTATCTTTTATAGTTAGTTATTGCCAAATATTTTTTTATGATTTGTATGTTTCTGTTCCCTACTTTTTAAATTAGATTATTAGATTACCCAATCTTATTGGATCTAGTCAAGTTAATGACTCGAGTATCGGGTTTTTCTTGTTTCTTTAAAAAAAAACTATCATTGTCTAAGCATTATTTTTTTTGTTAAAAAATTCTTAGATGGACTCGCAACATAGCACGAGCCACCAATCTAGCACTAACAGTTAAAACAGAATGGGGTTGGTTCTTATATATATTGTAATTATTTTTTCTTCATTTTTTTCAATTGCAACTTTAAATGCTTAATTTGTCAAACTTTATTAAGGAAGGAAAAATTTAATGAAAAGGGACCAAAGTGGATAACACAAAGAAACCTCATAGCCGACCTAAACTTTAGGGGAAATTTATTTTTTCTACCTTGATAGCACATCAATTTTTTCAAAATTCAATTTTGATCCAAAAGTTTAATTTTTTTTATTTTTTAGTCCACGAGTTTCAGAGAGGAGAGAGAAAGTCACTTGATTCCGGTTGAGGAGAGAGAAAATCATTGGTTGACACCGATTTTAGGAACGAAATAAGATGATATTGGTGTCAATGGGTTTCATTTGATGATGGGAGCTCGATAGTGGTTGTTTTTGTCTTTGAACATCCTTAGAAAATCTAATTGGGTTTAATTTATATTTTTTTCTGATTGATTTTTGGAATTTTTTATAAAAGTTATTGGATGGTTTATAAAGGGTTTTATGATGTTTTTTAGATGTTTTCATGTAAAAAATAATTGACAAATGAAATTTTGGGTAAAACAAATTATCTCCCTTGATTTTGCAGCTACCCCTGTGGTGGTCATAGTCCTTTAATTTTTCTCTTTCAATTTCATCCTTGAATTAAACACACACACACATAGGTAAATAAATTAAAAATAAAACTATTAAATCAAGTGGAGTCCATGACTAGAGTCACAAACTTGACAAGGTGAGTCGTGAAGCTCATGTCGATCCATTATATTTTTGTCTCAATATTTTTTTTAAGAAAGATGCCGAAGTGAAAAAAAATTGAAGCATTTGATTTATTTTGAATTGGTCTTCATGATTTATTTTGTTTTAGTTTATTTAGGGTCAGTTTATTCCAAGTTGCTTTTTACAAAATTATCATGGTCTCATTAACTGGGTCACATGTTTAGTAAGTTAACATAGATTGATCTTGGTAGATTAAATATGTAGCAGTATCAATATTTTTTTTAAAAAAAATATATCATCTTGATTTTTTTTCTTTATATTTTTTTTCCTTTCCAACTTCATCATTTTAATTTTTAATCTTTTCAATTTTTTGTATTGTATATATAGTTAAAAAGAGATTATAAGAAAAGTTATTAAACATAGTGGAATCCTTGACCTAAATTATGGGTTTAGCGGATTAGGTTACAAAATTTGGATCAATTCAATATGTTGTTGTTTTAATATTGTATTTTTTTAAAAAAAATACCATATTGAATTTTTTTTAAGTATTTGTTTAATTTTGAATTGATCTTCATGATATCTTGAATTATTTTCTTAAAATCCAAATTACAATATTACAACATCCAAGTTTTCTTTGAATTCCCATGCTTTTGTTATTTTCTTTGATTTTATTTTTTGCCCTTAAAAAAGATTTCATCCACCCTGTAGCATAACGTGTGAAGATGACTTGTTATACTAACAACTAAAAAAAGTTGAGAGTTGGTTTTATTATTCATGTGAAAAATGATCTAGGTTAATATGTTTTTCAATTATTTTGAATCAAATTCATGCTGTATCTCAATGTGACGTCGTGAATTTGAGACTTGGGAGAGCCATGGTTTTTCTTAACTAACAAAAAAGAGTGAGGTTAATATGTTAATTCAAGCATTGTAGAACAAAGTTGTGCCTTAACTTGGTTGAAGCACATGATGCATGTACAAGGTTGCAGGTTCGAGTCGCATTAGGTATGCTACTTGATTTAAAATAAACACAGATGATTTATTGTTTGTGTTTTTTTAATTGTTATTTATCTTTTATATATATATATATATATATATATATATATATAAAGATGGGCCAATCACGTCCCTCAAGCCCACGGGCCTAGGTCTTTAGGCCAAGCTCAGCTCGACGCGGTTAGATTTATTTTTTTTAATTATTTTGTCTTTTTTGTTTTTGGATTTTTTTAATTTTTTTTCAAACTTATTATTTAGAGGGTGATTTTTATTCAATTTTATATATATATA
>Ga0325410_1002142_pt1 | contig 22034 bp, 17 predicted proteins | sample PopdelMetagenome_16_FD_206182 | JGI IMG/M metagenome (GOLD analysis project Ga0325410, IMG submission 206182) | Populus deltoides microbial communities from Bellville, Georgia, United States - Xylem-PdIQD-R3 | ecosystem: Host-associated > Plants > Phyllosphere > Stem > Wood/Secondary xylem...
ATCATTAAATGGGAATAAATGGGATAAATCTTCTCTCTTAACATCAAAATAAAACATTCTTATCGATTTTACAAACTTTCCTAACAATATTCTTCTAAACACAATCCTTGACAATAGTTTTAATCAATCATAAATAACAAATGAATAATATTTCAAAAAATCCATACGATCAAGTTATAATGCATTATTATGAGTATAACATATCCAAATATCAACTTCATCAAATGGTGAAAATTCCAGAAATATGGATTTAACTAAACTGACCTCAAACTTGCAGACCTACTGTGCAAGAAGCACAACTTCTATACCGAGTGTTTGTTTTGGATCTCCACCGTTTAGAATCTAGACAGTATCAGGAAGAACAACATTTCAAATTGTAGCCTGATCCAACGGTGGCTAGAGGAGAAAACAGTCAGCGAAGAAGATTGTCCAGAACTGTAATTTCCCAGAAAATTACCTCCCGTGATATCTCTCAAACGAGGAATGATATAGAAAATCCCTCTGGTGAGCATGTACATGACATAAAGAAGAACAACATATCCAAATATCGTTCTGATCCAATGGTGGAAAGGTGGTGTTTTAGCTATTGGATGTTCTGCCATCAATATGTCTTCTCTCCAACCTCTCTCTAAACTCTCTCTTGCTCTTGCAAGTCACTCCAAGAGAGAAAATAGAATGATATTTGTAGTTCTATCATCTTGTTAGTTGCACATTTATCCCCACCCCTTTTTATCATTTGTACATAAACTCCCAACCTTTTGTTATTTGAATATTGACCTCTTTTAGTCTTACGTATTTATTTTGTCCTCACAAATGTTTTTTTTCCTCAACAATTTAGTACTATATTCACTTTTCATTTTATTAATTTCACTATTTTTATCTGGATTTAGGTTTCTTTACTTTAATTTATCCCATTTTACTATTGATTAAATTTCTCTTATTTTAATAACCCAGAAAAATTATAACTGGGGATTTACATCAGTGCCATGATGGCAAGAGCATATGATGGCTCGCCGAGACAAATAATTGGTACCCTAGAAGTGGAATTTTATGTGGGGCTACAAATGTTTCTTGTAACACTACAAGTGATGGATATCCATCCATCTTATAACATATTGTTAGGAAAATCATGGATCCATGCAGGCGGAGTAGTAGCCTTCTCATTACATATATGCCTGAAATATATCATAAATGGGATGCTGATAATTGTCAAGGTTGAAGAGACAGTTTCCATGATCAAGAATATGGTTGTACCATTCATTAAGGTGGAAGATTGTAGAGATGGGAACATTCACACTTTTGAAATAGTGAATGCCGAATGGGTTCCTGAGTGTGCAGTGCTAAGAAAAGTGAAATTTTTGGAAGTTGCAAGAATAACTACCAATTGTTTTTTGAAGCACAGGGTTCCTTTCCAGTATGATCCTAAAAATGGGATGCATGAGTGAGTCAATTTGATGAAATTAAAATGTATGAATCAAAGTTTTTGGTCTCAAGTATAAGCCTAAGAGATATGACTACAAATAGGTCGCTAGTCGTAAGATGGAAGCTAGAATGGCGAAGATTAAAGGATGAGAGTCATAAGAGGAAGAGCTTGCCATCCTGCCACTCTGAACAACCTTTTTAAGGTATGTGGAGGTGATAAGATCTGGCATGGTAGACCTTCACGTCAGTACTTTAGAATGTCAAGATAAGGAATATATTGAGGAAGTGAAGATAAAAGCAGAAAATAAGATGTTGTCATACCTATCTATGTACACTACTGACAACGTCCCTGCAAAAGCCTTTGTGAAGAAGTTGGTTGAATGAGAGTCATACCAGAATTAGAAGATAGAGCATACTCTTATTTTGCTTTAAAAGTAATTGTTCTTGTTTGATTATGTTTGCTGAAATGTTTTGCCTTGTTTTGATGTTTTACCTCTCTCTAGATGTCTTGTTATGTTCTGTTATTTCTGCTTGCCTTTAATCTTGATGGCAATATGGCTCATAATGCCACAAGATCTTATTTGTCAAATGAATTTATTTTTATTTTAATGAGATCATACATTTTCTTATGTCCAAATTTTTTTTTTTTATCTTCCATGCAAATAACACACTTTCATGAGCACACCTTACACTTTCAGAAACCCTGAAAGTTCCATCAATTCACGAACCCACTGCATTTAAAATAATTGGTCAAACTTTGATAATACAATTGCAATGGGTGATGAAGACCGGGAAAAAGAGGAAATAAAAGAGTTTAGTAAGTTGGTGGAAAATTTTAAGAAAACTTAGAAACCCGTAAATGAAGAGCTAGAAGTTATAAATTTGGATACTAAACAAGAAAAGAAAGAATTGAAGATTGGCTCATTTTGGGTGATTTTAATTGCTTGCTCTCTTAAGATGATAAGCATAATGGAGTAGCAGTCTCATCCTATGAAGTTGTTGATTTCAGGAATTGCTACTCCGACCTTGAATTATATGATTTAAATTACACTGGATGTCATTTCGCTTGGATTAACGGCAGAGTTTGGAGTAAAATTGACAGAGTCTTAGCCAATCCTCTTTGGTCTTCATTTCAATCCCAGATGCATGTTCATTTTGGCAACTCTAGAGCCTTCTCAGACCACTCTCCTGCCATTATTCGGCTAGCCTACTAGCATGTTAGAGGTAAGCGATGTTTCAAATTCTTTAATATATGGGCTAATCATGACAGCTTTCTGGAGCTAGTGGCAAATAAATGGAATCTATATGTCCAAGGATCTCCCATGTTTATTCTCTGCAAGAAACTCAAGCACTTGAAAGGATACTTAAAGGAACTTAATAAGCTTCACTCTAGCCACATATCAAAAGGGTTTCTCGAGTACAGATGGAACTTACAGCTTATCAACTTGCCTTCTACCATGATAAGGATAATCTTCAACATCTAGCTCTGGATAAGCAGCTTCGGCAGAAGCTTTTCAATCTCAAATCTGCTGAAAGATTGTTTTTTGCTCAAAAGCTTAAATGTAACTTTTTCAAAGATTGTGACAAAGGCTCCTCTTTTTTTCTCTCTCATGTGTCAGCAACATCAAAAGAACTTTATCTCTACTATTCAGCTTAGTGATGGTTTCCTTACCACTTTTATAGATGAAGTAGGGGATGCTTATATTTGCTATTTTAGGGACTTACTTGGCTCTTCTAAGGTCACCCTTCCCTTAGATGATGAAGTCTCTCGGTCAGGTCCCTGTATTGATCATGCCACTCATGCATCTCTCCTGGCTCCAATCACTAATGATATTATTAAGCAAGCTTTATTCAGCATTGATGATGACAAAGCTTCTGGGCCAGATGGATATACTTTCTTTTTCTTCAAAAAAAATCATTGGATATTATTGGTGGTGATTTCTGTCTTGCAGTCCATGACTTCTTTGTATCTGGGAAACTTCTCAAGCAGATTAACCACTCTATCATTGCTCTTATTCCCAAATCTGTCAATGTTTCTACGACTGCTAATTTCAGACCTATTTCCTACTGTAATGTGGTATACAAGGTGATTTATAAGATTCTCTCTATTAGGCTTGCTACTGCCCTTGCGGATATTATTAGTCCTCTGCAAAATGCTTTCCTGGGATGTACATTAATGGTTGATAACATTTATCTTATTCAAGAGCTCCTTCGGTTATATGAGCGTAAGCATGTGTCACCTAGATGCTTGATGAAAATTGATTTGAAGAAAGCCTTCGACTGTCTAATAGCCTTTTCTGCAGCAGCTCTTACTATCTTTTGGCTTTCTAGATAGACTTGTGCACCTTATAATACAGTGTGTGGTAACCACTTCTTTTTCTATTTCTGTTTATGGCAATATAAATGGCTTCTTCCAAAGAAAGAATGGGGTGCGTCGAGGTGATCCTTTGTCACCTTATCTCTTTATCATCTGTATGGAATACTTTTCCAGGATGCTTAAGTTGGCTTTTATGAGCTCTAGGTTTAGATTTCATCTAAAGTGTGGTGCTCAGGGTATTAGTCTCTTGCTTGTACCAGCAACTCATATCATTTGGGCACATCTCTGGGTTGGTTATTAACAGAGAAAAGTCTTCTATTTATTTTTGGCGGAGTTGGAGAGCAGATAAAAAATGTTATTCTTCAAGATACGAGTTTCGTTGAAGGATCCTTCCCCTTCTGATATCTTGGTGTCCCCCTCAGTCCCCATAGGCTGCTGGCTAGCCAATACCCTCCTTTATTGCAGAAGCTGGAATCTGCAGTCCAGTGCTGGTAGGGGAAGCATCTCAACTATGTGGGACGAGTCAAATTGATCAAATCTGTCCTCTTTAGAATGGTGCACTTTTGGCTGAGCATTTTTCCCTTGCCGGACATAATCATTAAGCAGATTGTCTGCATATGCAAAAATTTTATGTGGACTGGAAATATCTTAAAGAGTAATTTTGCCCTAGTTGCTTGGAAAGTTGTTTGCCTGCCCAAGAAAGAAGGGGGTCTAGGTTTGTTCGATATCAAAGCTCGTAACAACAACTTCTTTGCTAAGCAGTTGTGGAACATCCATCTCAAATATGATTCTGTCTGGATTCAATGAATTCATCACTATTATATTCCCAATGTCTATTTGGGATGCTTTTTCTAAGCAAACTTCTTCGCCTTTTTGGAAGTCTATTATCTCTCTCAAGGACCAATTTGTTGTAACCTGTGGTAGCCACCATCAAGCTATTGATTTGATGTCTACTTGGAGTGGTGGAGAACTTTCTTTCACTGCTCAATCCTATGACTTCCTGCGTTTTAAATGTGACCCGGTTCCTTGGGCTAAGGTGGTTTGGGAATCTTGGTCTATTCCTAGATATAACTTCATTTTATGGTTGGCCATTTTAGGCAAGCTTCACACTCATGACAAGCTTCGGCTTCTATAAATTGACCCTTTGTGTGTGTTCTATCGAGTTGATGAAGAGTCCTACAATCATCTATTTTTCAGTTGTCCATGGGCCTCTCTTTTTTGGAGGATGATAAAATCTTGGCTTCATCTGCATAGAAGAATGTCGACCATTAATAGTGCAATTCGTGGTCTTCTTTCTGGCAGGAACAATACTGATAGTAGAATGCGAAGAGTTTCCCTTGGTATTCTTATCTATTTGATTTGGGAAAAGAGAAACAAGAGAGTCTTTGATAACTCTTGCAATCTAGTCTCTTTTATTTTTTACAAATTGCAAATTCTCTTCTATATGGTTTTGCACTTCCATGAATAGATTATTCATCATTCAGGATGGCTGCTGGTGTTTATATGGTGGATTCTATCTTTGAGAGACTCTTCCAGTTTTGGTTAGCTTTGATCTCTTTGGTTTGCTGGATTGATGTTGTATTGTGGTTTCATAAGATTGTTCTTCTTTCTTTGCTGTTGATGATGCATTTCTCGAGTGGGGATACATGGTTCACTAAATGTTGTCCACTTTTTAGTTGTAGCTGCTTGTGATGTTGTGTATTTGCTATTGAAGATTCTTTGTTGATAGGTGTCTTGCTGGAAAGCCTGCTTTATTTGGTTGCAGTTCTTTTCCTTGTTGTGGTTGTTAAGGCTGTTGATTCTTGTCTTGTTATGGTGCTGGGTCTCTTTTTTTTTATCTGACGGCTGCTTATTTTCTCCACCCTATTTTTGTTTTGTGCTTTATGTTAGGTTGGACACCCTGTCTTAGATTTGGTTCCTCATCTAACCATTGTCAGCTAATCCTTTTTAATTTGATAGCTTTTCTTTATTGGCTTTGATGTATATGTCTTCGGGGAGTCTGTCCCTTTTTGTAAATCATGTATATGATCTTGCTGGTTCTCCAGCCATGTATTTTTTTAATCTAATATTTATACTTACTTTTGATATAAAAAAATTGAAGATTGATACCATTATTACAACCAAGGAAAAAGATGGCCTAATATCTATATTATATAAATATATGGATGTCTTTGCCTGGTTTAGATACTAATATAGTGGTATATAGAATTCCCTCAGTGGAAGAAAGTAAGCCAGTTAAACAAAAGACCAGACACATGTGCCCGGATTGCTGTTTAAGGTGAAAATGGAAATACATAAACAATAGGATATAAGATTCCTAGATGTGGTCCACTATCCTCAATGGGTGGTTAATGTAGTTGTAGTTTCCAAAAAGAATGGCAAGATTATAGTGTGTATGGATTATAAATATTTGAATAAGGCAAGCCTGAAGGACGACTTTCCTCTACCCTACATAGATGTCTCAGTCGACAATGCTGCGAAGAGTGTCATATACTCATTCATGGATGGGTTCTCAGGATATAACCAGATTAGAATGGCATAGGAAGACAAGGAGAAAACTACCTTTGTCACGCCTTGGGAAACCTTTTGATATAAAGTGATATCATTCGGATTAAGAAATGTTGGCCCAACACGTATCAAAAAGCATTGGTCACTTTATTCCATGACATGATGAACCGAAAAGTGAAAGTCTATGTGGAAGAAGATCACAAAAAAATATTAAAGAAATTGTTCAAAAGGCTATGAAAATTCAAATTAAGATTGAATCCCCCAAAGTGCTCATTTAGGGTAAGGACTGGAAAATTGTTAGGTTTTATAGTAAGTAGTCAAGGAATAGAAGTTGATCTAGAAAAAGTAAAGGCAATCAAGGATATTTCAGCGCCTAAGACAGAGAAAGAAGTAAGTTTTCTTCAATATTTAAACTACATAGCCCGATTCATATCTCAGCTTACGATAACGTGCAAGTTAACTTTCCATTTACTTAGAAAGAAAAATCCTAGGGTATGGGACATTGATTGCTAAAAAAACCTTTGATAAGATCTAAAGGTAATTTGCAAAACTCGTTATTGATAGTGCCTTCTATACCTAGAAGACCCTCAATTCTATATTTTATGGTGACATATACAGTTATAGGATATGTGTTGGGCCAACACGAGGAGTCGGGGAAGAAAGAACAAGTTATCTACTATTTAAGTAAGAAGTTCAATGATTGTGAATCCCGATATACTGCCATTAAAAGTTTATGTTATGCCTTGGTTTAGAGCATAAAAAGGCTCATGCAATATATTTTGCACTACATGACCTGATTGATCTCAAAACTGGATCCACTCAAATACATCTATAAAAAGCCTTACTTGTCAAGCCGGATGGCAAGATGACAAGTGTTGTTAGCAAATTACGACATTGTTTATATGACAAAGAAGGTTGTAAAAGGAAGCGTGATTGACCATTTGGTAGATCATGTTGTGGAAGATTATGAGTCATTGAATTTTGACCATTCCGATAAAGATATGCCAATAATTTCCCCAGAAAAGAAACAGTACCCTGTTTTGATAAGGTTGCAATTTAAATGCACCAATAATACGACCGAGTATATAGCCTACATCATTAGTCTAATAGCTATTTTAAAACTAAAATTTAGGAAACTTGATGTTTATAGAAATTCACTGCTAATTATTTGTCAAGTGAATAGAGAATGACAAATAAAAAATAAGAAGCTGAAGTCATATCAGGATTATCTCTTGACGTTAGCTAATGAGTTCGAAGAGATAAAATTCACTCACATGAGTAGAGATAAAAATTAGTTTGCTAATGTTTTGGCAACCCTAGCTTCGTTGACACAGATCAATATTGGAAGCAGGATCCAACCAATAAACATCGAAATCAAAAATCTTCAAGCTCACTGTTATTCACTAAAAGAGTCATCAAATGAAAAACCATGATATAATGACATCAAAAGGCTTATCCAACACCTGGAATATCCTCTAGGAGCCTTCAAGATGGATGAAAAGACTTTGAGGGGAATGAACAGGGATTATTACTTGGATATAGATGTCTTTTATAAGAGGTCATTTTACGAGACTTTACTTAGGTGTCTAAATGAGAAAAAGGTTGTGAAAGCATTATAGGAAATCCACGGGGAAGTCTGTGTCATTAATGCTAACAAGCATACAATGGCGAGGCAGATGCAAAGATCTGGGTACTTCTAGTTGACCATGAAGAGGGAATGTGTAGACTATGTCAAAAAACACCATAAGTGTTAGATATAAAGAGACAATATAAATGCACCTCCAGCATCGTTGTTCAATATGACATCGCATTGGCCTTTTGACATGTGGGGATTGGATGTTATGAGACCAATCAATCTGAAGGGTAACGATGGGCATAGTCATCTTTGTGGTCATCAATTACTTTACTAAATGGGTAGAAGCCAACTCTCACGCATATGTGACACAAAGTAATCAAGAGGTTCATTGAAAAAGATATGATTGGTCGCTACGGCATGCCAGTAAGATTAGTAACTAATAATGCTCAGAATTTCAATTAGAAGTTGATTGTTGAGATTAGTAACTAAATAAAAGATTAAGTATTTCAATTATTCTCCTTACAAACCCAAGATGAATGGTGTTGTTGAGGCAACCAACAAAAATCTTAAAATGATCATCTAGAAAATAGTGGTCACTTATAAGATTAGAATGAGATGCTTCCACACGCATTTCATGCGTATCACACACAGTCAGAACTTCTATGGGTGCAACCCTTTACTCTCTAGTATACGAGATGGAAGCAATGATGCCTTTAGAAGTGAAAATTTCATCAATAAGGGTTCTAATGGATGCAGAACTAGAAGAATCAGAGTGGGCAAAGCTAAAATTTAAGTTGTTGAATCTTATCAATGAAAAGAGGTTGACAACCATCTATCATCACCAGTTGTACCAAAATAGAATGGCTAAAGCATACAACAAGAAGGTCAGACTAAGAGTGTTTAAAGAGGGATATCTGGTATTGAAGAAAATCTTGCCAACATCGGGAGAAGATCAAAGTAAATGGGCACTGAACTACGAAGGACCATACATGGTAAAGAAAGATGTGTTTGAAGGAGCCTTAATTTTACAAGATGGATGGGGGTGATCTCCCAAAACTTGTAAAGTTTGATATCATAAAGAAGTGCTATGGATAATGTACTTTGTCTATCAATCAATAAAAATTATAGTTTGGCTAAGAATTCTTTGATATATTTTCCTTTTCTCTAAAAAACTCTACATGATCTTATAAGCTTAAAAACTTTGTTTTCAGAAAGGCTTTTTGGAAATCAAAGTTATTAGTACAAATATAGATGTCAAATTGGTGTTTGTTTTTAATAAGCGATTTTTAAGAATTCAAATGATCCTATAGTGAGGTGACTAAACACTTAAAAACATGAAAAACAAATTAAATGCCATAAAATAACTTTGAAGCTGAGTTTTAGTTAAATGAATAACGATTCATAATCATAATAAAAAAACCATTTTTGAATGTCTAATTTAACCACAAAGAAGGAAAGCAGATCTTGCTAATCCTAAACGCATGTGTTTGAAATGAGAAAAGGTTATCCTTGATAATCCTTTCACAATACTCAAAAATATCATTTGCAGTCCCCGTTTGAGCTTAGTAAATTTTCCTTGAAAATTAACCCTAACTAATAACCCATACTAGAGGTAAGTATGAGGACTATAAAAGAAGTTTAACCCTAAGGATACACAAAATAATACTCAATGATCAAGCGGCGCAAACAAAGCTAGGGTATGAAGAAATTTACAAAGTTTGAGCATGCTGTAAAAAATAATGAATATGATAATGGTGTTTAAAACCACATGAAAAAAAAAAACAAGAAGTCCAAGCCCGTTACTAGGGGCACGACAAACCATTTGGCAAAGTCAACCCTAAGATCCAAGAATTCCTCGACCAAAAAGAAGATCTGGGAACGAATACTAGTGATCCTTACCTTGAGATCCCTTTAGGATTTAGTTGTAGACTTTAATATTTGGAGGTATAAGATTACACTGTAAAGTATACACTCAAATATTAAAGATATAAAAATAGGAAATAAATGCAATGATAAAATTTGGGTCTTAGAACGGTTAGGTTTTAACTTAATAAGGTAGAGACTTCCTCACGAATAAAGATTTGCCTTGAACATTAGGCAAGACCAACGAATGAAAACATGACCTAGAAAAATAATCATTCAATAATGCAGCTTACCTTAGGTAGGGTGCATTGGGGATAATGCATCTTCCCTTTATATAACTAGTCCCCTTACCAAAACTCTCGTAGACTATAGGTTTCCTAGTGACCATGATACTATGTAACGACTCTCTCAAATCATAACTTTATGATTAAACCAAAAACTTCTTTCATTCTAGAAAGTATGTTTGTTATTCAACATCATGCATGTCATGACAGTAGTAATAGGAAGACGAGTGTATTTGCTTGATGATAAGAACTTGAATGGTGAAGTGTTGAGCGAGGCTCATGAATCCAAACTTGTAGTGTATTCTGGTAGTACTAAGATGTATCATGATTTGAAAGAGTTTTATTGGTGGCCAAAACTAAAGAGAGAAATTGCAGAATATGTGGCTAAGTATAGAGTGTGCCTTTATTGAAAGTACAACATCAAAAGCTTGTGAGACAGTTATAGCCATTTTTTATACTTAAGTGGAAGCAAGAGAATATTACTATGGAATTTATTTATGGGTTACCTAAAGGATAGAGAGATGATGATGAAATTTAGTTTATTGTGGATCAGTTAACAAAATCTTCTTTATTCCTTCCTATGAAGATGATAGATTTAGTTAAAAAGCTGACAAGATTTTATATGAATGAAGTAGTGAGATTATATAGGATTCTAGTATTTATAGTTTCTTATCAAGATCCTAGGTTTACATCCTGGTTATGGCCAAGTATTCAGGTTATTCTAAGGATCAAGTTGAATATGAGTACTGTATTTCATCCCCAAACGAATGGGCGATCAGAAAGAACCATTCAGGCCTTGGAAGATTTGTTGATGTTATGTGTATTGGAGTTTAGAGGGAATTGAGAAGATCATCTACCATTAGTAGAGTTCATTTATAATAACAGTTATCATGTTACCATGAGAATGGCTTCCTATGAAGCTTTGTATGGAAGAAGGTGTCGAACTCTAGTCTATTATGAATAAGTGGGGGGTAGGAGGTTGATTGACCCGGAGCTAGTGCAAATTACCACTAAAAAGGTGAAAATAATAAAAAAAAATAGAATGAAGACAATTAAGGATAGACAGAAAAGTTATGCAGATAACAGAAAAAGGCCCCTCGAGTTTGAGATGGGGGATCAACTGTTTTTAAAGGTTGCACCTTGGAAACATATTATATTGTTTTGAATGAAAGGGAAGTGGGCTCCAAAGTATATTGGTCCTTTTGAGATAGTTCAAAAAATAAGCCCAGTTGCATATAGATTGACCTTACCACCACACTTGTCAAAGATGTATGATGTATTCCATATATTATTACTTAGAAAGGCTAAGTTGGATCCTACTCGAGTATTATCCCAAGTTCCGCTAGAGATTAAGGAAGATTTGACCTTGGAAGTATAACCAATCAGAATCTTGGATATGAGTGAAAAGGAACTCGGAAATAAAAGCATTTTGATGGTGAAGATACTTTAGAAAAGTTCTCAAGTTGAGGAGGTAACTTAGGAGAAAGAGTTAAAAATAAAGAAAAACATATCCAGAATTATTTTTTAAGCAGGTATTATTTTTATTAAGAGGGAAGAATATAAACCCCGAGATGATTCAAAACTATATGGAACTTTAAAATGGGATAAGTGAGTATTTATGACAAAATAAAAATAAAAAAGTAAGGTAGGTAAATAAATATTTTAGAGAAAGGAAAAATGATTGTTTTAACAATTATATGAGATTATTGGTATAAAGTTATAAAAGAAATTATGAATGGTTACCTGAAATAAATGAATTGATGGAATAAAGAAGGGTAAATAAGTAATTAGCTGAAAAATAAGAATTCACCCCTCTCTCTTTTTAAAGTCGATAATGTAGCCAAGAGAGTGAGAGAGTTTTTCTCTTTTTTTTCTTTCCATTCACCATTGAAATGTTATAGAATTGTTAGATATAAATGAAAATAGAGGGTTTTTGAGAGAGAAGAATATATCCACACTAAAAATTAAGAAAGATCAAGAGGAGAGAAAATTGAGTCAGAGAGAAAGTGAAGAAATAAGAGAGAAAAAAGGGAGAGACATATTAAAATTTCAACTTGTTGATTTTTAAAATATATTTTATAATCAAGTAAGATATTTGGAACCCCTTTATATCAATTTGAACAAAAGTTAATTGATTTTGAGTAAAATTGAATTAGGGTTCTTGAGATAAAATTAGGGAAAAAATGGATTTCTTAAAAATTAAATTTTTAAGATCCTTGTAGGTTGCTGTGGAAGTGAAATCATGGAAGAATGATGAATAAAAGTGATAGGTAGAAAACTTATAGGGGCCAATCATGTAAGGAATAAAATGGGAAATTATGTATTTATGATATTGTTCATTAATTGTGCTGTAAATGTATGTATGATATATGAATGATGATTTTAATTGAGTAGAATTAATTAGATAATGAAGTATTGAGTGATTGAATAGTTGGCCTAGAGGGGTGAAATTGTAAATTTTTAGAGAATTTGTAAATTGTATAGAATTGTGTAAAATTGATATGGTTGCTGACACGATCAAAGAGTTGATGTCTTATTCCAAGTACAGGAGTATCAAAGTAATATATATAAATTACAAACAATAAAATGATATTAATGTTAAAGAGAAGTTTGAGATGTAATAATGATGAAAAGATTAAACAAGGATAAAACAGATGTCAAGGTTAGTGGATCCACTAATGGTATTTTAAATAAATATAATATAAACTCTTTTTATTACTCAATTGGAAACCACACACAAAGGAGATTTCAATCGGATGATTTATCGTTAATGGCTCATTATAAAGTATTAACATGATCATATTAATTATCCTTTTCAAGTAACACGATACTTATAAATATCATCAGGCATTCATGTTGCTAGCTTATGTTAACAACAAATCAAGTTCCTATCATAATAACGATGTCAGCCGAAAACTATGAAGGATCAAGCATTTGATGTACCAAGTGTTATACAACACAAATCTAGATTAACCATTTAACAAGCAAGGTATTAAGAATTAGTAAGATAAAAAGATAAAACATGTTAATAACAAACTTTCCTGGATATAAACATTAAAGTCCATGTTGAGTTTATATTATACCTATTCTAACACCATTAGTAAAACCTTTTCACCTTGACATAATTAACTTAGCTAAACATAATGAAGAAAAAAAACATAAATAAACAACATAAGAACATAAACATTATATAAGTTAACTAAGTATAGGAAAGGAAATGAAAAAGCATAAACAAGAGATTAATATAGTATGAAAGAAAACTTGAACATTACAAAGATATAAAGAGAGAAAGCAAGAAGATGATTTTGATTTGAAAAATAATATATGACTAAATACATGGCAAATGCCTCCTTTTATAGGCTAAGATTCAGAACTATTGATTGGTAGGCAACCATTGATTTGGTGGCTGGTTTTTGACATTGTTGGCTGCTGGCTCTTGATATTGTTGGCAAATTTTTGATATTGTTGGCTGCTGGTTCTTGATATTGTTGGCAGATTTTTGATATTGTTGGCTGACCAAAACCTCATTGCTAACATCAGAATTTGAGCCCTTTATTCCATGAAAGCTGTGGGCAATTATCTTAACTTTCCAACAAAAAAAACCAGAGCTCATTTGGACTTCTAGAACTCAAGATATGAGCTGAAAACTTAACAGTGTTTGAGTTGCAGGACAGGTTCCGACTTCTCCGTTGTTGCTAAGATTTGAACTTGAAAACAGCAGAATTGAGTCTTGAACTCTCATGAAAGTTTTAGGTATATGTCCTATCTTTCCATCCATATAAAGTGGACCTAAATCTGAGGTCTACAACTCTAGTTATGATCAAATAACCGAATGGTGTTCCAGTTTGGAATTGAACCAGCATCTCTTCTCTTAGCCTAGTCCTCTTTTTGTCTCTTCACTTTCAATAGGTAATCACATTAATCAATCCTTTGAATTGTGAGATATACCTGCATTCAAAACAAGCATTTACCATAAATTAAAGATATATTATATTATCATACTTGTTATTATAAAACATGCTTTAGTTAGGGAATTTAACGATACTTTAGTGCAATACGATGATATAAAACCTTAATGAGAATGCACTTTTAAGTACTAATCACACCCCCCAACCAGCTTATTACTAGTCCCTAGTAATCAAAGCGTTAAAATATAAAAACAATTTGCAAGTTCGACAAAGCAAAGTATTCATCATTTAACTTCCATTAATCTATCCAAATAAACAAACTCTCATTAAATTTATATATCTGCTTTATACTTCTTAAACAAGATATTAATAAACCATCTTTTTGTGTTCAATAAATCAAAACATAGCTATGGAGCTTTTCATGGAAGAAGACAAAATTTTGTTCCAATGTTTAAGGTTAACTTCCTTGGGTTGGGATTATTATCTTTTTTTTTATTTTTGAAAGCAAGAATTTATAACACAATGTATCTTGAACCCATGTAACGATCTTTCAGCTAATGACTCCCAGACCAGTTGGTCTTAGGGCATCAGGTGTTGAGATACCCCTATGAGTTTAGTAACTCGGGTTGCAGATACTGATACATAGATAGTGCAATGTTTGATTCCCTTAAGCTTTTCTTCTTAACCCATGTAACAAGCACTGAGCCAATAGCTCCCAAGTCAGTTGACTTTAGGGTACTAGGTGTTAAAACACCCCTTCGGGCTTAATTGCTTAAGTCAAGGAGGCTACGAAACCAAACTTATCTACTTTTTTATTATTATTTATTCAATTTGTTATTATTATTATTATTATTTTGTTTTTTTTTTTTTGCATATTATATAATATCATTTTCCCTTAGTTGTTACCTTTAACAAAAGAACATGAATAATGTAATAATCCAATGTGCAACCCACAATCATATGTTAAAGTGTGTGTGTGAAAATGAAGGTTTAGGAATACTTGTTAAATGAGTATATCAGCAGAATCAAGTGATAACAATGCGAGAGTTTGTAAACCTGAATATTTCAAGAAGTATTATGATAGACCTTGTTAAGAATGTTTACTAAGATGCGTCTCAAGAGTCACTAAAGTTATTCCTTTACTCTGCCATCCTAGTAACAACAGGTTTGCAAATGGTTGAAATAATAGAAAATATAGTTAGTTAAATTTTATTTTTTTTAATATCAACTACTACCCTCTCCCCCCAACCAAAACTAGACATTGTCCTCAATGTTCTAAGGCAGAAAGATAGAGTATAGAAGACATCACCTGAAACAGAAACTGTTGACAAACCTGAAACACACTTAAACAAATATAAGAAAGAACTAAACACAAATATTATGTGATTAATAAAACCAAAAGACACAAGTTTTCACAAACTAAGGCTCAAATCCAATCTAAGCTTTTTACAACGTTCTGTGATTGACCAATTGAGTCGACTTATAGAGGAATCAACTACAGGGATGAAAGATTGTAGTTCATCAATCAATTGCTCAGCAGTAGCAGCAGAGATGAGGATTTGTCGCGCTGAAAATGTTAGAAATTGTTGTTCCACAGCATGATTAAGAAAAGACAGTAAAGTATTATAAAAAACTATTAATATTTAGCAAACCTATAGGTTTCTGGTGAATGTTCAGTTGAGCCCAAGAGGAAATATGAAATATCTCTTCTAAATTGCCCAGACCACCTGGTAAAGCAATGAAGGCGTCAGCATGGTTAAACATTACAGATAGTCGTTCAGACATTGTGGAGACCTGTAGTTCCTCTCCAACTATTTTTCCAATGATGTTCCCTTCGGCTAAAGCTTTGGGGACGACCCCTAAAACTTGACTGCCTCCTAAAAATGCAGCAATTGAAACACCCCTCATTAACCCAAGATTGCCTCCCCTATACACTAAATGAATCTTTCACCCAGCTAGTACCCGACCAAGATGATTTGCTGATTCTAAAAACTCATTTTCTTTCCCAGGACTGGATCCACCAAAAACACAAATATTTTTTATTTTAGGAACAGAGGAACCTGCCATTTCTAAACACTTCAATATCTGTTAAATGAATGGGTTGAGTAGAAATGATGGGAAGGAAGAGAAGATTTTATAGATGAGAAATTGAAAATGCAATCATATCACCTATATGTAGGTTAGCTGGAGTCTCACTCTCTCTCTCTAATTTTTTTTTTATTTTTTTGTAAAACATGTGTATGTACAAGCATGTGTGATTGTGGCTCACATCTTCCCTTGGTTTTACGTCCAAGAACGGCTTAAACGCCCTCTATGGGTCGGGGATAGGCTTTCCATCCAGTTTTCTTAAAAACTGACAAACACGGTCTTTTTTAGTCAGATTCCCAAGACTAAGTCGATCATGTTCTTTATGAAAATGAGGTCATAAATCATGAATTGCACGATGCACATCTCCACTAGGATGCGTCTCAAGAGTTAATAGAAGATTATCTAAAGACTCCTTACTCAGGCCATCCTTAATGAATTGTATTTTATCTTCACGGTTTATAGATACCATTCCTAAAGAACGACATTTTGCATTACAAGTCCATCTGGCACATCGGTGACAGACTTTCAGTCGTTTTGCACGACGTTTCTTTGCAAAAGTGCTTTTACCTGTTCCAGGCATGTATGAAATAAAAGTATTGGAAGACTCACCTGATAATCGGACCTTTGCTTTAATTAGCCGGCGAATATCTTCAGGAATTTCATGGTTCATTAACAACCTCAATCTTTCACACCTAGCACGGTAAATTTTTGTAATCGCATTCTGAGGCAAAGCGGGAAAATACTTTTTTAATTTTTCAAGAGTGGTGTCCATTTTTCAAAAGAGAAGTGTAGAAGAGATGCAAAGAAAAGAGAAGGAACAAGGAATTGAACAAATATATACACAGATATCAGTTATCATGGGAAGCTGAAAGAACCGACTTAAGAGTCACGGAGTACCGTTATCCGTCATTTGATTGGGGTTGGAGAAAGACTAGCAAAACAAGAGTCACACTAAAAAGAAACACAAAAACAATGTGATAAAAACAATATAATCAACCTTTATATACAGGATCATTCAAACTAATGGATTCAATTTCACTATGAAAATTATCAAAGTAAGCTTTCAAACGATGTCCATTTACCTTAAAAACATTGCCATTCTTTGGATTCTCAATATCAAAGGCCCCATAAGGATACACATGTTTCACAATAAATGGACCACTCCATCTTGATCTTAGCTTTCCAGGAAATAAATGGAGTCGAGAATTATAAAGCAAAACTTTTTGACCAACATCAAATGTTTTTCTCAAGATTTTCTTATCATGAAACTCTTTGATTCTTGCTTTATGAATTTTTGAATTTTCATATGCATCATTTCTTATTTCCTCAAGCTCATTTACTTGCAACTTACGCAGATGGCTAGCATCATACAGGTTTGAATTAAAAGCTTTAATAGCCCAATAAGCTTTGTGTTCAAGTTCCACAGGCAAATGACAAGGTTTTTCATAAACCAACCTATAAGGTGACATACCTAATGATGTTTTAAAAGCAGTGTGATAAGCCCAAAGTGCATCATTAAGTTTTAAAGACCAGTCCTTTCGATTAGGGTTCACTATTTTTTTCAATATTTGTTTGATCTTCCTATTAGCAAGTTCTACTTGTCCATTTGTCTGAGGTTGATAAGGGGTGGCAACTTTGTGTGTGATTCCATATTTCTTCACTAAAGACTCAAATGGCTTGTTACAGAAATGTGTTCCACCATCACTTATCATGACCCGAAGGATTCCAAATCGACTCAAAATATTTCTTTCAAAAACTTGATCACTGTTTTATGATCATTGTTACGACTTGGAATTGCTTCTATCCATTTTGAAACATAGTCTACTGCGACTAATATGTACACAAAACCAAATGATGGAGGAAATGGACCCATAAAATCTATACCCCAACAGTCAAATATTTCAATGACAAGAATAGTATTTAAAGGCATCACGTGACGTTTTGAAATAGATCCTAGCTTTTGATAATTTTCACAAGTTTTGCAGAATGCATGCGTGTCTTTGAACATGGTAGGCTAATAAAATCCACATTGTAAGATTTTTGCAGTTGTCTTTCTTGATGAGAAATGACCCCCACATGCCTCAGAATGACAAAATTTAATGACACTACTTACCTCATTGTTGGGAATGCATCTTTGAAATATTTGATCAGGATAATATTTGAACAAGTAAGGGTCATCCCAATAAAAGTTCTTCACTTCGTTCAAGAACTTTCTTTTGTCTTGGGTACTCCAATGAGCTGGCAAGTGTCTTGAAATAAGAAAATTAACAATATTAGCAAACCAAGGCATTGTAGAGACAGAAAGTAAAGATTCATTAGGAAAATAGTCATTGATTGGTGTGATGTCAGATCTCGAATCAGTTGTCAATCTTGACAAATGATCTACAACAACATTTTCGGTGCCTTTCTTATCCTTGATTGTGATATCGAATTCTTGAAGTAACAAAATCCACTGTACCAATCTAGCCTTAGAATCCTTCTTAGAAAGAAGATATTTCAACGCTGCATAATCGCTAAAAACAATAACAAGTGAGCCAACAAGATAAGATCTGAATTTTTCACATGCAAATACTACTGCAAGTAATTCCTTTTCAGTGGTAGTGTAATTCATTTGAGCACTATTTAAAGTTTTGCTTGCATAATAAATCACATAGGGTTTCTTGTCTTTTCTTTGTCCTAGAACTGCACCCACGGTATAATCACTAGCATCACACATTATTTCAAAAGGTAATGACCAATCAGGAGGTTGAATGACAGGAGCAGAAGTAAGCAAGTTTTTAAGTTTAACAAAGGCTTCTTCATAATGTTTAGACCATTCAAAAACATTATTCTTTGTTAGAAAGTTACACAATGGATTAAATATTACACTAAAATCTTTGATAAACCTTCTATAAAAACCAGCATGTCCGAAGAATGATCTAACATTTTTAACAGATTTTGGTGTTGACAAGTTGGCAATTAACTCGATTTTAGATTTGTCAACCTCAATTCTTATTGATGAAACAATGTGACCAAGTACAATGCCGTTTGTTACCATAAAATGATATTTTTCCCAATTCAGCACAAGATTCTTCTCTTCACACCTGTTCAAAACCTTTTCCAAGTTAGTTAAACAATCATCAAATGAATCACCAAAAACAGAAAAATCATCCATAGAAATCTCAAGAAAACGTTCAACCATATCACTAAATATGCTTGGCATGCATCTTTGAAATGTGGCTGGTGCATTACATAATCCAAACGGCATCCTACGGTATGCAAATGTACCAAATAGACATGTGAAAGTAGTTTTCTCTTGATCTTCAAATGCAATTTCAATTTGGTTATAACCTGAATAGCCATCTAGAAAATAATAAAATTCATGACCTGCAACTCTTTCTAGAATTTGATCCATGAAAGGTAAAGGAAAATGATCTTTTCTAGTCATTGAATTAAGTTTCCTATAGTCATTGCACATGCGCCAACCAGTAATAGTCCTAGTTGGAATTAACTCATTCTTCTCATTTGTTATCACAGTAACTCCAGACTTTTTAGGTACAACTTGGGTAGGACTTACCCATTTACTATCAGAAATAGGATAAATGATTCCGTTATCTAGAAGCTTAATGACTTCATTCCTCACTACTTCTTTCATATTAGGATTAAGCCTTCTTTGCATTTCTCTAGAGGGTTTAGCATTTTCCTACAAATAAATCTTATGTGTGCAAATCAAAGGACTAATTCCTTTTATGTCAGCTATGGTCCATCCTCATGCATTTTTGTGCATTTTCAGAGATTTGGAAGAAATCAAGTTTGGAAGAAATTATTACCGGAAAAGTTTCATTTTCTCCCAAAAATGAGTATTTGAGATTAAATGGTAATGGCTTCAAATCAAGTTTTGGTGGTTGAACACTTGAAGGTATGGACTCAATTGATCGTGGTGGCATTTCCTCAATTTTTGGTCTCCAACTATTTGCCTTTGATTCTTTCTGAAAATAAACCATTTGCAAATCTTCAGATTCATTGAACTCAATTTCATTAGAAGAATTTTCAAATCGATCATAAATTATTTTTTCAATAAAATCTACTTCCTGTAAATCATTATCATCTTTAGGTTGCTTGCAAATGTTGAAAACATTCATCTCCAATGTCATGTTTCCAAAAGATAACTTCATCACTCCATTCCTACAATTAATCAATGCATTAGAAGTTGCAAGAAATGGACGTCCTAAAATAACAGGAATTGAATTGCATGCTTTAACAGGTTATGTATCCAAGACAATAAAATCCACAAGAAAGATGAATTTATCAACTTGTACTAACACATCTTCAACTATTCCTCTAGGCACTTTTACAGATCTATCAGCAAGTAAAAGAGTTACAGAGGTAGGTTTTAACTCACCTAGATTGAGACTTTGAAAAACTGAAAATGGAAGTAAATTCACACTAACTCCAAGATCAAGTAAAGCTCTATCAATTTTATGTTCTCCAATAAAGCAAGAAATTGTAGGACAACCAGGGTCTTTATATTTCAAAGCATTATCGTTCTGAAGAATGGCACTTACTTGTTCGGCTAAAAGGGCTTTCTTTTTCACATTTAATTTTCTCTTCACAGTGCATAGATCTTTCAAAAATTTAGCATAAAACTATACCTGTTTAATAGCATCTAACAAAGGTATATTGATCTTTACCTGTTTGAAAATTTCAAAGATTTCAGAATTGTGATTGACTTTCCTTTGTTTGGTCATGGCATGAGGAAATGGAAGTACTGGTGGAGAATCAGTCTCCTCCTTGGAATGTTCAAGTTCAACCCTTTCCTTACCCTCAGAGACTAACTCATTTTCTTTCTCACAAGGTTCAAGAATGGGTTTTTCAATAACATTACCACTGCGGAGAGTAGTGGGTTTTTCAATAACATTACCACTGCGGAGAGTAGTGACTAATTTGACTTGATCCATATGTTGGCTTCCGGAACTACTTGCACTTGAATTGTATTGCCCTTTGGGATTTTGTTGGGGTTGAGATGGAAACTTACCTTTCTCCTGAAAACTGAGAGTAGATGTGAACTTTGCAAGAGTATCTTTCAAATCAGCCATGGTTTGAGCATTTTGAGTGTTGATTGTCTCTTGCTTTTCAATAAATGCATGTAGTGTTTCCTCAAGATTTCTTCTAAGAGGGAGAACATAAAGAGGTGCATATCCATGAGAATTTTGAAAATTATGTTGTGTTTGAAATGGTGGCTGTGAAGTTTGTGCATTATAGTTACCACTCTTCCAACTAAAATTTAGGTGATTTCTCCATCTAGGGTTATACGTTTGCGAATATGGGTTATGACTTGGCCTTTGGTAACTATTTAAAGCATTGACTTGTTCATGGAGACATTCCTTAAAAGAAGGCAAAGTTGGACAATCATTGGTTGAGTGTTTATTAGTTTCACAAATTTGACACATAATTTCTTGAACAGATTTTATTTGACCACTCTTTTTTAATTCTAGTGCCTCAACTTTTCTAACTAAAGATGCAAATTTGGCTTGGAGGTCATGATCCTCCCTAAGGTTGTACATGCCTCCATTAGATATATGAGGTTGAGTTTTACCTAGTGCCTCACACGTACCTGTGGTGTCCTAATTTTGAGCATTTTCAGCTAGCAAGTCTAGGTATTCCATTGCTTCATCAGGGTTTTTATTTTCAAAAGTTCCATTGCACATCAATTCCACCATTTGCCTATCTTTAGGTGTTAACCCTTCATAAAATTATGAAACAAATCTCCATGTTTCAAAACCATGATGAGGACAGGTATTAAGCAAGTCTTTATATCTATCCCAACACTTGTAAAATGTTTCTCCTGGTTTTTGAGTGAAAGTGATGATTTGTCTTTTGAAAGGATTTGTTCTGTGAGACGAAAAAAACTTCTTTAAAAACTGTTATTGCATTTCATCCCAAGCACGAATGGATCCTGACCTAATATTTTGTAGTCATGTTTTAGCTTTATCTTTTAATGAAAAAGGAAAAAGCTTTAATCTGATGGTGTTCATGCTACAATTTAAGTCATTATAAGTGTTACAAACTTCTTCAAATTCTCTTAAATG
>Ga0325410_1002146_pt1 | contig 22010 bp, 20 predicted proteins | sample PopdelMetagenome_16_FD_206182 | JGI IMG/M metagenome (GOLD analysis project Ga0325410, IMG submission 206182) | Populus deltoides microbial communities from Bellville, Georgia, United States - Xylem-PdIQD-R3 | ecosystem: Host-associated > Plants > Phyllosphere > Stem > Wood/Secondary xylem...
ATTTTAGATGCCTCAGGTTTTTTTTTTTCTTTTCAAAATTTGGTTTTGCATGTTTGTTGTTTTAAACCCTAGGAGTTGGTCATGCAGATGTTGGCATCTGATTATCTTTGATATTTTGGTTGCTAGACTTGCTTATGTGGTGTGTTTGTGCCAAAATTGAGTTTATGTTGATTGTTCTGAGTTTAGAGCTGATTTAGATTTCTATTTATTGCGGAAAGGGAGTGGTTTTGGTGGAGAGGAGAGGGCGTGTGGAATTTTGAAGTGTTCCGGTTAGTTTGGAATTGTTTTTTTGATTGCTTGTATTTAATGATAAAGTTAGGATTTTGATGTTGTCATTCATCATGAGCCGCGACTCCTGATTTGGATATGCTTCTAAAGGTTAGGAGGATGTTAGAAATCTTGTTTATTTAGATGAATGCTGGAAATAACGGAATCTTTTATCACATTTCCATTTAAAGGAAAAGGGAAAGGATAATAGGGTTGTTTTTGTATTGTTGCGATTTAAGACATAAAGGAGAGCTGCGTAGTAGGAAATTACAGAATTGGATGGCAGATTATTCAGTAGTTGGAGTATCTTTGTTCTGTCATTTATGTCATCATTACATCAGACACTTTCTTTTAGCTTGGGAAGGAGAGATGTGTGGTATTAATTACAAACTTTTGTTTTGATGGTTGCTTATAAATGGGATAAATGGTTGTCCAGTTATGTAGTCCTCATGGGCCAGAAACGGTTTCATACTACAGCTGGGAATTTCAAAAGGTTTTTTAGGTTTGATGGCAATCCCGAGTCCTGATACACAAGGATGTAAATATGAACTGGGAAGAGATGAACCCTGGTTGACAATGCTCATATAATGAATAATTGCTTGCAGAAAAAGGGATACTAGATGACTATAAGTCTGTTAATGTTTTTAGAGTAGAGTGCTCTGTTCAGCATCCTTCATGTTGAGCAAATGATTATGTATATATAATGTTCATTAATTAATCTATAACTTTGTTTATTTATTTTCATTTTGGGCTTCCATCCTATCATGAACTTATTAGATGCATATTAAAGACTGATTGCCTTGCTCTTTTAGTAGTTTTGTCTCCTGGCACCCGTGTATTCCCTAAGTGCTTTGAGACATTAATTGTGCTCATATCAGGAAAAATTGAGCCACCTTTTTCTTTGGCACATAGAAATTTACTTACCTGGATAGTGTATCTTATTTGTAATATTATCGTGTTTGAGTTTTGTTAGCTGCTGAGGTACTATGGCAAATGTGTACTCTCATGAAGGCTCTGGCACAAGCCATGTTTCTGGAGAAGGTTCAGATGCAGCTATAGAGCTCAATATCAAGACTTTAGATTCTCAGATTTATAGTTTTCAGGTTGACAAAAATGTAAGTATTGTGTGCCATTGACATTTCCTGTTTTGATCTGTACTGTTTATGTTTTTGAATTCATATTTAGTTGTTGAAGTGAAGTTTTTTGGACTGTCTTTTAATAATTTTGAATGATAGCTTTAACCTTAATTCATGCAGTGTGCCTGTTGTGGAAAAACTTTTTGAATGTTTGGATCCAAGAGATCAGGTCTTTGGGTCAATAAAAATAATTCAATGTGGTCCCATGCATTTCAAAGTTTATTAAGAGAGCATTTAAAGGGTGTTTGTTGTCTGTTGCATAAATGTTTTTGTCTGGACTGTCTAATACAATCCTAATTTTGAATATCTTCAGATGCCAGTTTCCGTATTCAAGGAGAAAATAGCAAATGAAATCAGTATACCGGTGAGTCAGCAACGGCTGATTTTCAGGGGAAGGGTTTTGAAGGATGAACATCTCCTTTCCGAATATCGTATCCATCTTTTAAGCATTAAAAAGGCTGCGCCTGCTATTCAGTCACTTGCACTTTATCTGAGTTATTGTGTTCTATAGGTCTTTTGCTTGATTAGCTGGAAGATAGATTCATATGTTGTTGGATGTCATTAAACCTGAAATTTGGCACATGCTTTTAATCTGAGTTATGGGAGGCTAGTCACCTCCTTGTTAATTATCACATACATTCTTCTTATGATTTGGATACTATGATATCCCACACTTGGTCATCATTGGATACATTATTTTATGGAGTCAGATTTTATCATATCCCACTCTCAGTTATCATCTCAGATCACTCTACTTTCAAGGACACTGAGGATTTTTCCTTTGTCAGTACTGGCTGTGCTATGTTACTATTTTCGGTAAATCCCTTGACTGTTTTTAGAAGTGGAAAATGGGCATACACTGCACGTGGTTGCAAGGCAGCCTACTCAACCACAACCTTCAGCTGGTACAAGCTCTGGGGATACAATGGGGAATAATAGTAATCAGGGTATTGATATTTAATTATTTTTCTTGTGGAGTAATCTGGATTTGAAGATGTTCTTTGGATTGATAGTTTTCTCTTCTAATTTTTCAAATGACAGTAAACGATGCAAGCGCTGGTGCCCCCCGAAATCGCATTGGGCATGTATCTCACAGTGTGGTTCTTGAGACATTTAATGATGGGGACCAAGGGGAAGGCATTGTTCCAGATGTCTCTCGGGTGTGTTTCTTTTCTTTTCCTTTTAATTTCTCATTGATAGTTCTGCTGGAATAATGTGTATCTTTATTTGATGTTCAGTTGAGGTTAGTGGCAGCAAAAGAATGTGGAGACCATATTTGTGTTAGTATTAACAGAAACTCATATGTATTGTTGCTTGACATCAGGTTATTGGGGCTGTTCTAAACCTGTTTGGAGTTGGTGGCCAGACAGCAACCAGCAGCATAGGTGGCATGCAATCATCAAATATGGTAAACACTGATTATTATTTTGTATAATCTCGTAACTCTCATTCATCACAAGACCTTTCTAATCCATATAAATTATGTAATTAAAACTTGACCTCCGACGGCATTGTATCCCATCATTCCTTTTTTGTGTCATTAATGATTAACTTGGTACCAACCATGATGGGATGGGGAGGCTCGGTTCTAAGCCTACTTTTTTCACCATACTGACCCCACAAAAAAGAAAATGTTTAAAACATCTTGACGGCAAATCTTCATTCTTTGTGCTCAGTGGTGCTAATTCTGCTATGCTATTCATATGTTAATTCTATAATTACGATTGCTGATCAGGCCATGGCCAGCATTAATTGCCCAAGTAGAATCTCCAATTTTCTCTTTCTGCTCTGTGGAAAGGTTCTATTAGGAGTATCAATTTGGATACAATTACTGTATTGAAATTTTGGTTTATATTTAGATTTCCAGCTTCTGCCTTATTAGTTTGCATATTGTTACGAGTGTGAGAATTTAGAGTGCATGTATGACATCAGGGAAGAATGTGAGAGATTAAATTAGTTACTTGTGTTCTGTTTGCAGCCAAATTTTACTGGCCTAGCTTCTCAGGGAAGTGAAACTGGTGGATCGCGTGGCAATGTTGGTGGTCAGAGCTCTGCAGGAAATCAAACACGGTCTGGCCAGCCATTTCAATCAGCACCTCAAGTTGTGCAAGTTCCTCTGTCTGCAGCTATACCTGTTCCTTCACTTCATTCGGTACTAAAATCTCCTTCAGTTGCATATTTGTGATGTGTTTAGCTATACTGTATTGTAAACTTGTCCTTTTTGTTTCAGCCAATTCCTGATTCTTTGAACACACTTTCCGAGTTCATTACACGCATGGAACGGGTGCTAGCTCAAAATGGTGATGATAGCAAAAGTATATACTTATTATGTATTTTCAGTTGAAGATGCTGAAAATAACTCATTTGCTTCATCTAGGTAATCAGCCAAATACATCAACAACAAGCATGGAAGACCCACCAAGGGTAGAATTACCTTCGAATGCACGGGGCTATCCGACGCCTGAAGCATTGAGCATTGTCTTACGTCATGCAGCACGGCTTCTCAGCGGTCCCGCAACAACTTCATTATCTGTAAACAATTTGTTTTGATTTCCCCTTCCTTATCGGATTTTATTGTTGGACTCTTGAATCTGTGGTTATACATGTCCGAAGTTGAAGCAGCATTTTAATTTGAATTTGATGTTAGCATTTCAATAATTGGACTTGACTACCCATATCTTGTCGAACTTGCTAAATGCTTGTGATTCATTTTACCTTGATATGATTATGCGATGATGTTGGATTCAGTGAATTTCACTGCCATAAATTACTTTGTGAAACATACGGTCTATATAGACATTTAAATGTAGTTAAGGGTATCTTAATGACACTTTATATGAGGATGCTAATTATTTTTAATTATCAATGGGGCATTACTGCTTAGCATTTATTTTTATTAACATCAGGGACATGCTTCAATATGTTTGTAGTTTGAGAATCACGAACATTGCTATGCTTGGTAATTTGGAAAATCCATTTTGAATTTCATGTGATGAATGGATTTTTTTTTTCATTTTTAGGGCTTGATGTGTAAATTTACATCAAGATTTTGGAGATAAATCAATGTCCTATTTGTTAATGCTAGAGATAAATTTATGTGGAGTTGATAAGTTTGTGATCTGATTATGCATTATTTATAATGTGCTGCAATGTCGTAGCATATTGCAGGATGCCTGGAACAAAATGGTTCCTCTACTGATCCTGCTACAAGGGGTCAAATTCAGACAGAAACAATGCAAGTAGGCCTTGCAATGCAACATTTAGGTGCTCTTTTTCTGGAGCTTGGTCGCACAATCTTGACGCTACGTATGGGACAACCTCCAGTATGTTCTAACCGTAAGTCTGTTCAGCAGTTCAGTAATGATTGAATATCATGTATAATTATTTTGTTACAATTTGCAGATGGAACCTTCTGTAAATGCTGGGCCTGCTGTTTATATTTCACCATCAGGGCCTAATCCCATAATGGTCCAGGTTTGTGAACCATTTTTGAAATTATGAGTTTGCTTACTTTGGCATTAACTTATCTCACTAATGATTGGCGACATTAAAAATAATAGATAGGACCTCATTCACTTGCTGTTGAAATCTTGGTGGTAGGGTGTTAATATCATGAATGAATTTTGAGTGTCAGAATTTAAATTGATACATCTCTTTATCTCATGTATAACCGATTGGTAATTGTCATTTATGCATAAGAAAAATTTGTTGTGTGGCTCTCTGGATCATATGAATTTGGTGTGTATTAAATGAAAAAGGCTCTTTCAATTACCTGTTAGGCTTTCTTACATACAGTCTTGTGTGTACTATTATCATTGAGTGGATTTTCTGCATTGTAGCTTAATTTCTTGCAACTGTGAATTTTATATGCCAGCTTGGCACACTGTTTTCTAATTTTAAATTCTTTGCAGCCTTTCCCTCTTCAAACCAATTCCCTTTTTGGTAGTTCGGTTCCACCATCAAATCCCTTGGCATTTGGTCCTGTTGGTGTTGGAAATGCTCCAAGGCATGTAAACATTCATATACATGCTGGTAAGCAAAACAAGCTTTCTTTATTCACAATGCTGCTTACATGCTTTCAAGTCTGTTTGACACTCCTGCATTACCAGGGACCTCGCTAGCATCTGTTATTCCAACCATAGGTACCAGGACAAGTGGTACAGGGATACAGGGAGAACATGGTAATGCTGCTGGTTTGGGTGTTTCAGGCCCAGAGCAGGCGCCGCCAGCAAGAAATGTTGTTGCAGCAACAGTCCCTTCACCCTCAGCAGGTGTTACAGTTGCTGCACAACGTGGTCTTGGGCTTTCAAATTCACAGCCACCTTCTGATTCCATGTCATTAAGCTCTATAATGAGCGGAATAAACTCGCAACTGAGACAACTTGCTGGCAATAGGCAAGGAGGAAACCAGCCCGCATCAGGTAACTGTTGAATGGTCAAATAGTAAAAAACCATAGATATATTGTTGCTTTTACTTACTGAGGATCATATAATATTGGTATTTTATTATGCAGGCTCCGCTGGATCCGTAGCAGGTAATAATCCAACAAACTTACAGATGAATAGCACTGTGGTGAATGGAGCTGGGGAATCTAATGTGTCATTACCTGGAGATATGTCAGAATGCCATGACCAGAAGGTTTGCTTTCTGCATTATTCAGGGATCCTCTTTGTTACTTCTTTCTGGTTAGTACTAAATTGTTGAGAGAATACCATCTCTTAACAGGCCCAAGTACATGACAATGATCCTTTGAGCTTGAAAGACATACCATCTTCTTCAGTGGGCGTATCGTCTTCTTCAGTGAACATACCATCATCTTCAGTGAATATATCATCTTCTTCAGTGGAATGTCCTAATGTAGAAACTTCTCAGAAGTCTCAAGATACTACTCAAAATGCTTCCAGTTCCTGCACTAAAGCTGTTCCACTTGGTTTGGGTTTGGGGAGTTTGGACCGCAAGGTATGTTAACTGCTCTTTATTTATTTATTTTTGAGTTATCTATGATGTATTCAGTTATACATGAGGACCTGTTGACAGATCAAGGAATAGGCTGTGGTGTTGGAGTTTTGAAATGCTTACTGTAATGGACGCCACAAGATGCATCATTTTTGCTTGTTGCTATCACTGTGTAAACAGTGAAAGGTGTCTGCAGCGTGGAATGCTGTACTAGGTGTGAATACTAGGCGCGAGCGTGTCCTATTTTGACATTGAAATAAGTGCCTGCTGCATTCTGCCAGGCTTGACTTTGTGGATTGATTACTGCATCTGTCATGCATGCTTTACTTGTCCACATGGTTATTTTTTCTTTTTTCATGAGAGAAAAAAGTGATCTCTGTTTGTTGATGTGACTAGAGACGAACCAAGCAGCCAAACTCAATTGGTAGTGGAACAACCAATACCCATCTCAATCGGAACCCAGAAGCTGGAATCAGTGGCCAACAGCTTTTACAGTCTCTTGCATCTCGCAGCTCTAGTACAAATAGGGCTGGTGCAAATGACACCCCCCCAGATCCAGTAGCCCCACTTCCTGGGCAGGTCATGGAGGGTAGACCACCAAGAGATTTAAGTGCTGATGGCCAGTTTGACAGTGCCAGTGCTATGTCGCAGGTTCTACGTAGTCCTGTTATGAATAATTTGTTTGCAGGGGTTTCAGAACAAACCGGTGTTGGTTCTCCCAACGTCTTCAGGAATATGTTGCAACAGCTCACTCAGAATCCCCAAATAATGAATACTGTCAGTCAGATTGCTCAGCAGGTTGACGGCCAAGATCTAGGAAATATGTTCTCAGGTTTAGGCAGTGGCCAAGGCGGCGGATTTGATCTGTCAGGGATGGTCCAACAAATGATGCCTGTTGTTTCCCAGGTTCTTGGCCATGGATCTCCCCAGCTGTTTCCTACCCCAGAATCTGAACCCCAGACGCGATCCAATGAGAGGGAATCAATTGGAGCTGAAAATCCTAATGATAATAACATTCAGGTTTGCATAACCCACAAAAAGAAATCAAATATATGTGAATAGAATGAAATCCTGTACTCAAGCAAAGTGCTGCTGTGTTCAAGCCCTCTCACTTAACTTAATCAAGGAATCTTTTTCGCAGAATTGGTAAAATGGCCCCTATTTTGACTGATTTTATCTTATGTGTCTTATAGATCAACCTCCACGAAGTGGCTCAGAGGATTGAACAGTTTGCTGCACCTCAAGATGTTTTTCAAGCCATTGTTGGCAATGCAGTAAGGTTGAATGGCAATGGAAGCAATGCTGAAGGTATTCAGCATGAATTGAACAACAATGAGGATTTAGCCAGTGTAAGTTTTATGTTTCTCTATCTTTCATGCTGTTATACTTTCAATATTTTTCTGCTTGTTTATACTGATGATGGCAGTCAAGGCACCTGCGTATTTTACTCCTGTTAATGCATGTGATTTTTCTTGCTTATCATGCTGCGCATAAAAGCTCAAAGGGAAAATTTCACTTGTGCAGAATTATGTAGAGATGCTGCAACGTGATATTCAGCGGCGACTTCAGGATGACTATGGGGAGGACAAGTGCTAACCTTTCTGTGTTGAAATGGTTCTGATATTTCTCATGCGATACAGAGCCAAACAAATTTCGGGATATGATCACCTCTGCTGGGTCACCTTCAAATTACTCTTTCAGTCTGAAGAATGTTGTACAAAATCAAGCTTTGGGGCTTGAGGTGCTCCAAATTATAGGTTGTTGGCAGGTAAGACTTTTTGGGTTCATTGTGTATGGATTGTTACTTTAAATAATTTAATACGTAACATTTGAGTTCTGAACCATTTCAAGAATTGGTTCTAAGAGATTCTTCCTTGTATTTCTCTGGTGCAGTTTCGGCTTGAATTGCTGCTAGTTAGCATTCCATGCTTGAATTCTGCTCGTTTGTGTTCTTTTGGCGGGGATTCTATAATCCTTTTATATATTTTATTAGTCTTGGATTTGAATCGTTTGATAAATCTCTGGTTCTAATTGTCAGTCTCTACGACCATTCTACTCATCTTTCCTTGTTCCCTAGTACCCCTCCTAATGCCATGTTACAGTTTTTTTTATTTTTTTTTTATCCACTCGTAAATGAGGATGGTCACGGGTTGGTTGAGGTTTTCCTCGTGTTCTGCTCGGGTCATTTATGGTTTTGGATCATCTTTGTTCGGTTGGATTTTCATTTTCTATAATATTTGTAATATATTCAAGTACAATACAGATGATTGCATGTGATTAAGCATGAGTGACAATACGCTTGGTTGCTATTGACGGAAAGACACAGGCATGTTCTGAAAAAACATATTTATTTACTTGTGGACATTATCATGATTACATTGACAACAACGCCATTGGAGCTTGTGTTAAAAATGCTAGTCAGAACCACACCATTGCACCGCTGTGGTACGACGTATGAGATGGACGGTGATCCACTAGGCTTATCAGACAATGTTCTTGAAATATATAAATGATTAAATATAAATTCGGAAGCTTGGTTCAAGTCGATAAAGAGGTCCAGCTCAATATCGCTAGCTATGGATTTATTTTATATTTTTAAAGCATTTTAAGCTCCGGTCAACCTCTCAAGAAATATGTTCTTTGAAATTGCAAATTAAAAAAGGAAAAAAAAATTGATCTTAAACCTCTCAAATGCCTATTTGTTTATTTGTGAACTCTTTATTTCTTGAAATTACAATATCGGTTTCCTATTTATTTATATCTCTTTATATTTACAAGATTCAAAAGATTCCTTAAATATAAATAAGCAGTATAGAAACTGATCTTGATTTATACTGATTTCTAATTACACCCAAATAGTGGATCGAAATCAAAATTTAATTATTTTTGTCTTGTTGAGTTAGTCAAAGTGCCATCCTGGTGGGCTGTGGCATGGCTTAGATGGGCTCAAGCAATCACTACTCTCATTGGGCTGTACATTTTATGGGCTGGGTTTTAGTCGCGACCTGTGAAGACGGGCCCGTGATTATGACCATGAGAAAAAAACTCTAATTTCTCGCCGAAAGAGATTCCAATTCATTTTCGCCCTTCCTTCACCAGCTAGCAGTCCAGCTCCTGCAGTTGCTCTCATGGCTTCCTCAAGCTCAGCAGGCAATGCAGCTCAAAACCCTAGAAAATCGTTAGGGTTAGTCTCAAATGCAATGAAACGCAAAGACAGCTTCATCCAGCTCTTTGCGATGACTGGGATTTTTCTCTTGAGCATCAGATCCCTAGGCCAAAAGTACCAAATCCACGACCTCCAGGAAGACACTATAGCTCTTAAAGAAGAGCAAAAAAACCTAACTGATCGCATGAAGAATATAAAGCGCAGCCTCCTTCACGAAGCCTCTCTTGATTCCTCTGGTCTCTTCGCTTCTCGCCTTCGCCTTCTCTTCGGCGAGGACCATTGAATGGAAATTCGTGGTCTATTTTGCCTGTGAGTTACTCTCTCTTTTTTTAAAATTATTTGATTTTGAATTAATAAATTGTAAATGAACCTAAATGTTTCGTTTTAGTCATTGACGGTATCGTTTTTGAGTATTTCTATGATTATTTGTGGTTTAGGGTTTTAGGCTTTCTGTGGTAGATGACGTGGTTGACGGATCAGGATTTAATATTTTGGATATATGACTTCTGTTTGTGATTAATTGTCTTGGGATATCAGTAATTCTTCGAATGCTTGGCGCATTTTGTGCAAATAGGTAGTTATGGTGAGAGTCAGTTGTCATAGGGGGGAGATGACCGGTAGTTATTGGATTTAAGCCTTTCTGAGTGGTAAATCCTGGGATGATGGTATACTTAATAGTTTTTAAAACTTGGTTTTATGAATTCAGGAAACAGTTTTTGAGTTGGTTTGAGATTAGCTTTGAGGTCTTGCTGAATTGAGTTGTTAGACGTTTTATTCTATGAAGTCGAGAAGGTGCTGTTTTGTGTTGTCTAATGAAAGCTAGTATAGTGTCCTATATCTCATCATTCCATTGTCTCTGCAAATGATTTTTCAGATTACTATGTTTTGAGGAAAATAGAATTGGTGGTTTGGTTTCAAATTGAGTGTGGAGCAGGTCATGGGGTTTCTGCAATCCTGTGGTTTGTATTTTGGCACTTATGTTGTCTAAAACAAATGAGATTCTGCTGTTTGTGGCAGAGTTCGCTGTCTTTTCTTATTTTAAAAATGTTTTTAAAAAATTAAAATTTTTTATTTATTTTCTTTACTTTAAATTAATAATTTTTGGTATTTTCGGATCATTTTGATGTGTTGATGTCAAAAATATTTTTAAAAAATAAAAAAATATTATTTTAATGTATTTTCAAGTAAAAAACACTTTGAAAAGCAACCGTAACCGCACTCCAAACACGCCATTAATCAGTTAGTAGTCTTTCTATTAATTATAATCAGTTTTTGCAAACTGAATGTATTCATTTGCAATGAATCAGCTCGTAATGTGATCGTTTGGTGTATTTAGTATTTTTTACAAGGATGATAATTTTATTCGAACTCTATAGATACCGATCCAATCTAAATGAGTGAGCTTTTCATAGATAGTTGCATGGATAAGGTATGGATATTGTTAAACTCGACCCAAACCTAATCTTTTTTTTAATTGACGTGGGTGTCCGGGTCAGCTTGTGCGCACCTCTATTAATCCCACGAGAGCTCTGAAGTTAATAACCATGTAAGCCTCCAGTGATTATCATATTAGCAACCACGTGGTTCAAACTTGAGACTACAAGAAGAACAAACCTCTTAATTCAAAGTTGGTACCATTGAGCCATCTACTATATGGTTGACCCAAACCTAATCTTCAAATATATATATTATTATTTAATTTTTTATAAATAAGATATGAATAACCAAATTTTGTATGAATATAAAAAAATATGATCTAGAGAGTCCATTGCAGTTTCTAGTTTTGGTAGATGCTACTACTTTAGTTTAGGTGATAATTTTAATGCGGTATGGAACTAAAATTTTCACTCTCCTAGATCTGATGCAAGGCATTAAAATGAGTAAATTTTGAGGAAGAGTTCGCTAATTGGAATGGAATATGAGCAAATTACATATTCAAATTGATAGATTTCTTTAACAGCTCATTTTGATTAAAGGTCGGGTCCACGCCCTGGAGCATATTTGTGCATGCACATGTACTGGTAGTTTGTTGGTAAATTTCTAAACATTATTTGGCTAATAAGTGTTCGGATTATTGGCATGGCTTTGATTTTTAGAGATCAGCAATGATCATTACTTCTTGTCTGATGCAAGGCATTGAACAAATTTAGCTCAAAGATGCGACTGTTCCTTTACAGGCAGATAACACATTATTAAGATCCATAGCCGTACTCCCTTTTTTTTTATGACTCTGACTGACTGACTGACTGCCTGCCTGCCTGCCTGCCTGCCTGCATTTATTGAAAGAATAGAGGAAATTTGAAATCTCACCTGTTCAAATTTTGACAGTTTGCCATTTATATGTTAGAATGTATTTATCTTAAAACTAGCTTCAAATACTGAAATTCAAATGTCTGTTGCTAGCAGAAATCTTATACTAAGTGTCTAGCAGCATAGAAAAAGCAATCCAAATAAGATTAGCAAGGACCAGGAGAGTGGTCACCCTTGTCCTTTCGCGTCGGGTTAAAGGATAATGGTAAAGGTGTCACCTTGAAAACGTGGGTTGATATGTTGGGTCCTGTTAATCAAAACCAAAAGAGTGAGGCCAATAATTGCTGTTGGGAACCATTCAATAGTCATTGTGCGTCTCGGATCTTGCTTTAATAAAGGTGTAGTCTCGTAGAGAGTTGATGTAGAAAAATTCAATCCCTCTATTACAGGAGATTTGAACTTCAACGTGCTTTATTCTTACAAGAGAATTCCTAGCAGAATCATCTAGAAATGTTAATTCTTGAAGATGAAAGCTAATGGAACGTTGTTGAATTTTCAAGACAGCATGCTGCCGTTGGTGCGTAAAGTCAGTAAAGATGTCATTTGGCCATCAATTGTGAGATTTGTCATTATATTTTAGATTGATCCCATAGGCTTTCATGAAAAGGATTTGCAGGCTTGTAGCTGCAGATATCACGCCTGAGATCAGGGGAAAGATCCCAAGGCAAGTGACAATTTTCTGTTTATATCATCCTGGCCGGAGTTTATCACACATTTGGTAGGAAAACAACAGATGTGGCAATTCTAGGACCCATCTCATGGCTGGAAAGAGAGAAAAAAAAAAAGAGGCCTGATCTAATTAGACAAAACAGTGGTTGATTGGGTGTTTGACCAGATTACCAAATAGGTCTGCCATGTCACAAAATACAGCCTAGTAACCGTTTGGAGCTCGAGTAACTTTCACTTTGGCACAGAAATAATGGTAGCGCATGCAGCGTATGCGTAATCTTTAGATCACGTATGTAGTAAATACATGATCTATAGGATAGGAGGTGCATGTGCTACTACATGCGCAACAACTGGTAGTATATATAGTAAATACACAACAACTAGTCGTCTACATGCACGATCTATTAAAATCCCAACCCCCTACTTGTCTCAATTATTTTTGCTCCCTGCTCAGCAAAAACACAGTTTCACATGATCATAAAAATAACAACTATAGTTCAAGCCAACAGATTCGTCTAATTTTCATTGCTGATAAATTTATAATTAAAAAAACTTAATCTCAACACTAAAATAATTCAATATCAATTCAATTATAAATTAATTAAATTACATAATTAAACATATAATATAATAAATTAACATGTTGATGAACCTACACCATCACAATCACATGCATGTCATCATCTAGCATAATAAGTGCTATCATTATTCTCTATTGCATTGTCCAAATATGATAAAAAGGATCATCATTATATTGCATTGTCCGAACACTGAGGCTTTCCAAGTGAGAAATGACATAACGAGAACAGAGTATTGAAAGCACTGTGCACAACATCACTGGTAGCATCATAAATTGCGGTCATATCTCTCTGACCCTTGTGTATTAAAAATTCACTTAAGATATTAGAAAAGATTATATTATTATTTATAAGATATAAATAAAAATTTTATTATATATTAAAAAAAAACTAATCCATCCATACTGAAAGCTTAAAGAGAGAAATGTGAGATTTGTTGTGGGGAAGGGGGAGAGATTATTTTTTTTTTGTGGTGGAGAGAGGGAGATCACCGTACGTGAGTTGTGGGGAAGGGAGGAGAAGGGAGAGGCGGGGAAGAGAAAGAAATAAAAAAAGAAAAGAAAAGAAAGGAAAAGAAATGAAAATTGTATTCAAAATAATTAATTGGGTGGTCGTAATATATGCATGATCATCCATTTTTATACTAGAATGAGAAATATTTTCTCAACTTTGGTAGTTTAGGAAATAAATTGATCTCTACATGGACCTCCATCTTGCATGTGCTTCATCTTCTCAAATATGACTACTCCTTGCCAGAAGTCAGAGCCATAATTGCATATGTTATTACACCCCAGGTTGAAAAAAGGTGCTGTTTATCTTTTTTAATCTTCAAGTAAGTCCGGGTTGCATTCAAATTGCTTTTTATTTGTTGGTGATCATGCAGGTCCACGCACCTAATCTGTAGCTAACCATACTAGTTAATTACCACTGACTGCATCACAGAAGATCACTGCTATCATCTGTTTTTAAAGCCAGTAACAGTATTTTTTTTCCTAAACCAGGTTCCTAAGCCATCGTAGCCATGGAATCAGACAGGCACAATAAACACAACGCAACAAATAAGACATTGATTAATTCGAAGGTAACTAGCAAAGATAAGAGGAAACATTAGTGTGAGCATGGAAAGAGGGCCCTTTTCTTGTTTTTGGTTTCTCAAGTCAAGCTATTCTCAGCACGCAAATCCATATAAAATTGCTTGTCTATTACACCGTATTTGCACTAGATAAGAGGAAACATTAGTGTGAGCATAGAAAGAGGGCCCTTTTCTTGTTTTTGTTTTTGGTTTATCACTAGAAATCACTCAAAATAATAATAATAATAATAATGCTTGAAGGATGTAACAAGAGAACCCTAAGAGTTAAACCCAGCCTAATCCAAGGCTTGGACGAATTAATCTAATTGACATGTTTTAACCCAAAATACTATCGTTTTAAGATTAAAAAAAAGTTAAAATAATATTGACTAGAGTTTTTTTTAAAAATCAAACTGAATTTTAAGTCTTATTGCAGATTTACTTACTGGTTACACTAAATTCATATTTAGTTTAGTTTAAATTTCGATTCAGGTCAGTAGATCACTCACTGAGTTGATACTAGGGTTTAATAAATCCGGTTAAAACCTACTCGCATGGAAGCCTCCTGAGCGTCGCGCCAAAACAAACCCACCCACACTGCGACCCAACCTCCCTCCAAAACCCATGTGGGGGACAAATCACACTCATTAAACCTGATCTTTCAAAAACTACTACCATATGATAATGAGCAGACCCCACCACCGACACTGATTTTCCTTTTCTTTTTTCGCAAATTGGCTCTGCCCCAATTTTCCCTCTCATTTCCTTTTCTTTTGTTTAGGCTCGCCATTCACACCACATGCTCTGTACCGCACTTAAATATTGCGCCATCCCTCGTCATTTACAGCCTACTTCCCAAGAAACTAACCTCACTCCCTCCTCCTTAAAGTCTTCCTCTCTTTCACACTCTTCTTTCCATATTCAGCTCGACTCCGAAAACAGGCAGACGAAAGAAGTCTTAATAACACCTTGTCATTTGGCTCCAAAATGCCCCTCAACTTAGCGGGAAAAACTGCAGTACTCTGCACATTTTTGTGTGTCTCAGTTTCTATTATTTCCATTGTTAAAGCTGAAGATCCTTACAGGTTCTTCGACTGGAATGTTACTTATGGTTTCATCTACCCTCTTGGTGTTCGTCAACAGGTTTGTCCAAATCTCCTTGATTTTATTGCCGTTTCTTTTGATCTGTAATGGGCTTAAGTTTGTTCCAAAGTTAACTGCTACTGATTTGGTAACAGGGTATTCTCATCAATGGACAATTCCCAGGACCTGACATTCACTCTGTGACTAATGACAACCTTATTATCAATGTCTATAACAGCTTAGATGAGCCTTTCCTCCTCTCTTGGTAACATCTCTCTCCTTTTCCCTTTCTGTAAAGATTATTTGCTGCTCTTTTGTTGCTTCCTGCATTGAAAAGACCAAATCTACCTAGTCAGTCCCTCTTTCTTTGCAATGCTATACAAAGCTACATCTGTAATTCTAGGATGTCCATTTTCATTTTATATTGTAAGCATGGCAGATTGTCATGGCTTTGATTCACATTGCCATTTCTCTGTTCTCTGTAGTGTTTTTACTTTTCTCTCTCTCTGGTCCTTTTGAACTTGTCTGAATCAGTGATTGCTGGTGGGAGCATCCATATAGCTCGATGACTTCTAGATCTAATTTATGGATTGAATTGAAGTCACCCTTTTGGAACTTTCCGCGCTATTAGCGCTGTAATTTCCGCCAAGAAATGACTCTAAACTGAGTTTGAACTCCAATGCTACATACAATCAATTGATAAAAGATCCAAACTTTGTGATTTATAGCCCCTTACATGTCTGTCATTATCAGAGAATCAAGGCTGTGATTAGTTTATCTTATAGATGACAGCGACCTTATAGCCAACAGCTACTGTATTTGTTAACCTTCCTGATTTTAGATCACTCACCGAGTGGTCAATTTTATATTTAGCTGTCATCCACAGGAGAAGTTACAGGATACGATAGAGTCCACTAGGTGTGCACTGTGGACTTTTGCCATGCCATGTTAAAGGATAGGATAGAGTCTCATTAGGGCTGTTTGTTGATGTATTTTAAAAGTTTTTTTTTTTGAAAAAAATTAATTTGTTTATATCCTTTTATTTTAAATTAATATTTTTTGATATTTTCATAGTATATTGATGTTTAAAATAATGTTTTTAAAATAAAAAATATTATTTTAATATATTTCTAAATATAAAATGCTTTAAAAATAAAGATAACCCCACTTTTAAGCACATGCAATGGGTACCTTTGCCATGCCCTAGATGGCCTGTGCAAAAAGTAGTCTTTTACTCTATTTCAAAGATCTGTATTGGTTTCCCAGAATTAATGCAGGTGAATTTAGAATGTGAATTACATCTCAGACATTTTACTAAGACAACCATCCCATGATGGGCTGCAGCCTGCAGAGCCTGCTTCATAATGTAGACAGCTAACACATTTATTAGCATGCACCAAGAGAAGCATGTTCTCAATTATGTGATGCTGAGCCAATGTGTTGACCCCAGTTATGCAGTAACTTTGTTTGAGCTCTGTAGTTATGAATGGTAGATCTACTGCTTATGCTTGTTTTGTGACTGTAAAAATAGGAATGGAATTCAACAGAGGAGAAACTCATTTGAGGATGGTGTCATTGGGACCACGTGCCCGATTCCTCCGGGAAAGAACTTTACATATATTCTCCAGGTCAAGGATCAGATAGGAAGTTTCTACTACTTCCCATCTCTTGGATTCCACAAGGCTGCTGGTGGTTTTGGAGGAATCAGAATCCTCAGTCGGCCTCGAATCCCCGTTCCCTTCGATGATCCTGCTGGTGACTACACCATTCTTATTGGAGATTGGTACCTGTCCAACCACACGGTAAGTATCAACCCCAGCAACACATTTTTTTTTACTAGTTAAATATAACTTAGTCCGGAAATTTAGCAAATATAAATAATTAGTCCACATGATTTTTGAAATTATTATTTAATCCCCATGTTTTTATAGTTATTTATTACATGATCCTTTTCGTCCATTTCCTTTTTTTTTTCCATTGTGGTTTGATATTTTATTTCAAGAAATAGAAAGGGTAAGAAAATTAAGCAGCAGATAGGATGAAAGTTTGAGTACATTGTCAATATTAGTCAAAAAATTATTTAATTATTTTTTAAGACTACATAAATTAATTAAAATACTGCTAAAGGTGTTTTCAGTTTAGATTCTAGAATGTTGCCTGCCTCTCTTCAAATTTGGAGGGATACAGCTTCGTGGAAGCTAGTTGGCTTTGCGATTGTGTCGGCAACTATATAAGTAGGGTATGCTGGTGCAATATTCTGTACATGTACTGTTACCTACTGTCGTTTAGACAGCTGGGCCTCTGTTCATGACAAAAAATATCGAAAAGTGCACTGTTCAAGAACACGTGCTATCTGTCAAACAAAGATCAGAAAGGAACACATTCACTCGCCGGGAGCTAACAGAGCCGGAGAACATGGACTTTTTTTTTTTTTTGGGTTTCTAGCGTCCTAGATAAGAAATATGATAAAATAATACAACATAAAAAATATTTTTTAAAAATAATATAATTTAAATAGTAGCAAATGAAATCTTTGATTTGCAAGTCGTAATTGTGATTTGTGATTTTTTAGTTTACTTTTTTCGGTGTCTTTTAACTTGTTTTGTTGATTTTTTTTAATGGTATCGTGTCATTATTGAATTTTCAATGTGTTTATATGGTTATATTTTATTTTTTATTTTTCCTCTCCTTTTTCCTCGCAAGTTGTGAAGAGAGGAGAGAGAGAGAGAGAGAGAGAGAGAGAGAGAGAGAGGCTCACTTATTTCTGTGCTGCTTATAGATATTTTTTTAATAATACTGATATTCTTGCAAGATCTTTTTATTATTATTTTTTTTTCTCACACACCTGTCCTTGTTAAATCTCGTGTTTTTTAAATTTTGCAATTTGAAAAAGCTGCAGCACTTATGACTATGACATCTATGTCTCTATATTATATTTTTAAATAATTTGTTTTATGTTATTTTATCAAGTTTCTTTTTAGCACCCTGGAGTCAAAAAAAAAAAAAAATACTCGAGAACATGCACTAGATTTCTTCATTGGTAAGTGTGCCCACCGAAAACTGTGTTGCTTTTGTCACCAATGTCTTCAGCTGGGCATTGACCGTGTTTTCCCTAGAAACCCTACATGCCCGATAAATGAAATCTGAATCCCAGCTGTCTGTAGACTATTTAGTTGCTTTTTTAGAAAGTCCAGCGACACATGGGCCATGAGGTTTTCCTAGCCGTGCATATGCTTCCACATTAGTTGCTTTCAGCATGGGCCGCCATACGTTTGTTGCAAATCAAGTAAAGCCCATTAAATCTCATGGCTGGGATCCGTGTTCTTAAACATGGACTGAAAACCCAGTACCTAGTTTGAGCTGTGTTTTAACAACATAAACACCTAAATGATTTAAGGAAAACTTGTAATAAACAATTTCATTTAACTTTTTTTTTAAAAAAAATATTGAAACAATATTGTTTTGTGCCTGAATTAATCTGTGAATCCATGCTTCAAGCTTTTAAGTTATTTATTGGACTGGGTTTAATAACTTTTTTTGGGATTAACAAGTCAAGTTCAGTGGAATTTAATTAAATAAGTCTACGTGTAGTTTGAATTTTTTTGATTTTTTTTTACTCAGAATAATAAAATTATTAATGCATTAAAGTAGAAATAATAATTTATATGTTTGTGTTTGCACAGGACTTGAAGGCTGTATTGGACGGGGGCAGGAAGCTACCATTCCCTGATGGAATCCTCATCAATGGTCGTGGACGCAATGGCTATTATCTTACTGTGGAACAAGGTAGGCCTTCTGTCTACCAATCTCATGCAACTAAAAATTATAGCATAAACTACTTGACACCAAGGGGCAAAAAATATGACTACAAATCGATGGATGTTTTATTGTTCAATTATACTAAGGTGAATGCTTGACCTATCTGCTACAGGAAAAACTTACAGGTTGAGAATATCAAATGTTGGGTTGCAAAATTCCCTTAACTTCAGGATCCAAAACCACAAAATGAAGTTGGTCGAAGTGGAAGGAACGCACACTCTCCAAACTACCTACTCGTCTCTCGACGTTCATGTTGGCCAGTCTTATTCTGTTCTATTTACTGCTGACCAACCTGGCCAAGACTATTATATTGTGGTTACTTCACGGTTCACCTCTACAGTTCTCAACACCACTGGTATTCTACATTATAGCAACTCTGCTGGTGCAGTCTCTGGCCCATTCCCTGGTGGACCAACCATCGAAGTTGACTGGTCACTAAACCAGGCTCGCTCTATCAGGTATATTTTAATCCCTCCCAACAATATGCTCTTAGAGCCCAGTCTAAAACTGTTCCTTCTATATCTCTGATTATATGTGCCCATTTCAGGACTAATCTTACTGCAAGTGGACCAAGGCCAAATCCACAAGGCTCATACCACTATGGAATGATCAACACTACCAGAACTATCATAGTGGCAAATTCAGCTGGTCAAGTCAATGGCAAGCAGAGATATGGAGTCAATAGTGTGTCCTTTATCGCACCAGACACTCCCATGAAGATTGCAGACTACTTCAAAATTCAGGGAGTTTTCAAGGAGAACGGCATAACTGACAGACCTTATGGTGGAGGGTTGTACCTGGACACAGCAGTTTTGACCGTTCCTTATAGAGCATATGTGGAAATTGTATTCCAAAACGATGAGGACATTTTGCAGAGCTGGCATCTTGATGGATACAGTTTCTTTGTTGTTGGGTAAGCACATGATTCACATTTTCTTTACTAGGACTGCATTGATCAGCGGAGGCGAGAAAATTCTTGTGAAATTAATTAATCGAAACATTTCCTTTTCAAATTCTGTTATGCAGCATGGATGGTGGACAGTGGACAACAGCTAGCAGGGACCAGTACAATCTTCGCGACGCAGTTGCTAGATGCACTACTCAGGTAAGATTGAAATCTCATCGTTTCCCTGATTAGATCATTCTGCTTCTATAATCAAAGAGATGGACTTAAAACTTAAATTGAAAGTGAGAATAACGATTGGACGTTTTACTTGGATGGTGCGTGCAGGTGTATCCCAAAGCATGGACTGCTATATATATTCCACTCGACAATGTGGGGATGTGGAACTTGAGGACAGAATTTTGGGCACGTCAATATCTTGGACAACAATTTTACTTGCGAGTTTATACTGATTCAACTTCACTCAGAGACGAATTCCCTATTCCAAAGAATGCACTTCTTTGTGGTAGGGCAAGTGGTCGACGCACCCGACCTCTGTAAGCTAGTGCATCACCGAAGGAGCCGCCAATTCAGCCGGGAAGTATGCCTAGTTTTTGAGGATAAAAAGTAGAGCCTTGCATCTCATCTTTGCTTGTGGGTGCTTTACTTAGGCTAAGTATTGAATGACAAGCTTGTACGAGTAGAATTCCTAATGATCTCAGCTCGAGGTCACATTCTTTTCCATTGATGATTGTATTTTCTTCTATATTAATTAAGTTTTTATACATTATTTATAGTCATATAAAGCCAGCTAATTCTCGAAGCTGGCTTGGGTAATTAATGTTTGTATCATGCAGTATATCAGTTCACTTATAATAGTGTTTGATCTCTTCTCTAATCCCTTTATGTTTTGATGATTTTCTTCGTTTCTTTTAAATGCACAGGAAGTTTGTGAAGCATTATTATGATAATTTTCTGATAGTGCACGCAATTAATTCAAATAGAACAGTGCTGAAGTAATTTACAATCATTTTCATTTGACAGCATTGTAAAAGACAAGAAAACCTGTATTCCTGCCCCCCAAAACAGAAATAATCCCTTGAAACTTTTCTTTTTTTTAAAAAAATGGATTCCTATAAACTTATTTCTTCTCCAGTTAACTTGTAAATTAAACATGCTTTTCAATTAATGTATCTGACCTAACCTAACAGCTTCAAAAGGTTAGTGATGAACAGAAGATTAGAATCCACGAAACAGAACATGCTCTGTAAGTAACGCAAGTTTGTTCATAGTTTATTTGTTGACAATTTGGAGTTTTTTAACGCACTAGATGGTGATGTTAATGTTTTTGTGATGCTAGGAAGAAAGAATAGAGCTGAGACTTGAGACGGATTTAAGGATCAAAATACATTAATTAATCAGGTTGATTGAGAATGACGAGAAATTTTATAATGCCTTTGTAATAATTAATAATATTTTATTAGTTATTTTTTATGATTTATTTTAAAGAAATAAAGAGATGCAATTAGGATAGAAAAATTGTAGTTACAGATATTTTTATTATTATTAATAAATCATGAATTTTATATATATATCTTTTAAGTGGCTTGTAATTTATTGCAAAGTTATTAAACCTGGCGGCGCCCGTCTCATGACCCAATTAAAAATTTAAGTCACGAGTGAGTGGATTAATTCAAGTTGACTTGGATTAATTTAAAATGATATTGAATTTTTTTAAAAAAAAAACTAAAACAATATTAACTTGATTTTTTTTAAAAAAATCAAATTAAATCTTGATTAAATGAATCAGGTCATATAAGATCAATTCTTTTTTAATTTAAGTTGAAATCCAGTCTAAGTCACGAGTTAAATCAACATATCATTAAGTTGACCTATCAAGCTGAATTTAAATATCTATTTTCAGTAAATAATGTTTGTTTTGGGCATATTTGCAGTGGAATCAATCTTACTATACACAATACTAGTTAATTTGAATTCAATATTTTCTACTTCTTCGATCACCAAGGTGCTAGAAAGAAAGCTCAATTTGACAATTACGTTGAGCCCCAC